>Ga0209102_1000249_pt1 | contig 37424 bp, 24 predicted proteins | sample ConPoolayeHmetaG_FD_185483 | JGI IMG/M metagenome (GOLD analysis project Ga0209102, IMG submission 185483) | Hot spring microbial mat communities from California, USA to study Microbial Dark Matter (Phase II) - Cone Pool mat layer H metaG... ...
ACTTGGTTCTCTGCCAATCAGCGCTTTTTTCTAAACCGCCCTCTTCAGGAAACAATTGGTTAACTCGCCAGAATTAAATAAAATAATATAATTCATTGGGATCTTTTCCATTTTATCGGGGCTGGTTTGAGGGCTAAGTTCGGGAGGGCGGAAGTGACCATGGAAGGTTTAGCCTTACCGAATCGCCATTCCAGGGAACCTCGGGCCGCCGAGGATGTATGAGCCTGAACAGGACAAACGGAGAGGCCAAGGGGGGGCAAGGGACTTTCGGGCTATATCTATGAACAGGGAGGCGAGTTCCGGAGGCGCCGAGAAGGGCGAAGACGAAATAGCGTTAAAAACCTGAGTGGGAGCGAGGCCATTCGGCAGGCGTATTGCCCGACCTCCACAAGATAAAAGAAAATTTCATGATCTCTCTCTTATAATTTATTTTATGTTTGGGCCGCTAAAGAAAGACGCTTTAACCTTTATAAAAACTGCGCGGCAGGGCTGTGTGGTCGGGGGCAGAGCCGCTTGTAACCAGCCTAAAAATTTGGGGCCGAAATTTATCTTTTGGAGATGAGCAAAAAGATAAAATCAGGTAAAATCCTGGTCAGGAGGCTGGAAAGAAAATGACCAGAAAAAAACCGCTTTCTTGGGCTTCTCTTTTTCGGGCGCGGCTCTTTCTTTCATGGTTTTTTCTTTTTTTAACTCTGCTCACCATATTTTCCCTTCTACCTCCCCAGACCCTCGCCCAAAGCAAGGAAACTTTGAGCATCCCCGGACTGAAGGAACGAGTGGAGATTATTCGGGATAAATGGGGTATCCCGCATATTTTTGCCCACAACGAACACGACCTTTTTTTCGCCCAGGGTTTCGTGGCTGCTCAGGACAGGCTTTTTCAGTTAGAACTCTGGCGACTGAAAGCCACCGGCACGCTGAGCGCAGTTTTTGGCTCCCGTTTTCTCCAAGCTGATATCGGTAGCCGCCTGTTGCGTTTTCGGGGAGATCTGGAAACAGAGCTCGATTTTTATCATCCCCGGAGCAGAGAAATAATCCAATTTTTTGTATATGGCATCAACGCTTATATCTCCTATGTCAAGGAGAACCCAGAGCAGCTACCCGCTGAATTTCGCTGGCTGGGTCTTGAACCCCAACCCTGGACGCCAGAGGTAGTTATTTCTCGGCATAATGGTCTATTCCGCAATGCCTATGAAGAAGTCGCCATCGCCCGGGCAATCAGCCTTATCGGAGCGAAAAAAGTTGAGGAGCTTCTTCCTTTTAAACCCAAAAGACCTGATTTATCTAAAGAAACTCATTTGGATTTTTCCTCGCTTCCCGCAGAAATTTTGGACCTTTACCGCGCTGCCCGGGCTGAAGTCAGTTTTCTTCCTGCTGATATAGTCGACCCCGAGTTGCGGTTAATGGCGCAACCCAAGCAGTTAGCCTTTATTGCCCCCGGCTTTTTTCAGCCTTTCCCTTCTTATCCAGGAACTGGCCATTTTCCTCTTGTTCGCCCCCAAGCTGGTTTACCTTTTTCCTTCAAGTTATCTGATTGGACACCACAAAACCATAACCTTTACTCTCTCTCCTCGCCTTCTCTTTTTCCTGCCTTGGCCACTAACGGGGATCCAACGAGTAATAATCAGGCCAGGCATGATAACCATGACCGCTGGCCTTATTTTGAGCAGGAAATTGAGGCCGGGAGCAATAATTGGGTTTTGTCAGGGGAAAAGACGGTTTCGGGTAAGCCACTCTTAGCTAATGACCCGCACCGAGCGCTGCAACTCCCGTCACTACGCACTTGGGTTCATCTTGTCGCTCCCGGTTGGAATGTAATCGGCGGCGGCGAGCCAGCTTTGCCGGGGGTTTCCATCGGCCACAATGAGGCTGGGGCCTGGGGCTTGACTATTTTTGCCACCGACCAGGAAGATATTTATGTTTATGAAACCAACCCCGAAAATCCCGACGAATATCTCTACTCGGGCCGCTGGGAAAAAATGAAGCTCGTCAAGGAAAAAGTTGAAATAAAAGGAGAAAAGCCGGTTGAGGTCGAGTTAAAATTTACCCGGCATGGCCCGATCCTCTATGAAGATAAAACGAAGCACCGCGCTTATGCCCTGCGGGCTGCCTGGTTAGAAGTGGGCGGCGCTCCGTATTTGGCCAGCCTTCGCCTTGACCAAGCTCGCTCCTGGAGAGAATTCAGGGAGGCCTGCCGCCTCTTCCGCACCCCTTCAGAAAATCTCATCTGGGCTGACCGGCAGGGTAATATTGGCTGGCAAGCTGTGGGGATTGCGCCGAAAAGAAAAAATTATACTGGCCTGGTGCCAGTCCCAGGTGATGGCCAATTTGAATGGGATGGATTCATCTCCCCCCTGGATTTACCACACCGTTATAATCCACCTGAAGGCTTTATTGCCACCGCCAATGAATGCAATCTACCGGCTGATTTTCCCTATCCGGTGGGTTTCCTCTGGGCTGAGCCTTTCCGTTACCAAAGAATAAAAGAAGTCCTTTCTTCTCAGCAGAAGTTCACTATTCAAGATATGGCCGCGCTTCAACAGGATGTCCTTTCCCTTCCAGCCCGCCAGCTGATTCCTCTCTTAAAGCCGTTGAGCGACCGAAAAGAATCTTTGCAGACAACAATTGCCCAGCTTTTAGCTTGGGATTTTCAGCTCAAGCCTGATTCCGTTGAGGCCGCCATCTATATGACATGGCAGCAAATTCTCCTTGACCGCCTCTGGTCGCTTCTTCTCCCTGAGTCTGCTGGCCGTAATTTCCCCCGCCGCTCCCTCGAGCTAACTATAAGCTTCCTTAAAAATCCTTCGGCCTCTATTTTTGGGCCTGAGCCGGAGAAAATTAGAGACGAAATTCTTCTCGCCTCTTTAGAGGAAGCGATTAATCAAATCAGATTCAAGCTCGGACCTGACTCTAAGACTTGGTATTATGGACAGGAAAGATTCCATCACGCGCTATTAAGACATCCTCTTAGCTCAGTTTTAAAAGAAGAATGGCGCTCCCGCCTTGATGTCGGCCCTCTGCCGCGAGGCGGGGAAGCCAACACTGTTTGTGCCACCTCCGGTTTTAATCGCCAAACTTCTGGAGCCACTTTCCGCTTCATAGCCGACCTGAGCGACTGGGATAATGCCTTAGGCAATAACTGCCCTGGACAATCCGGTGATTACCGAAGCCCTCATTATTCAGACCTCTTTCGCGATTGGGCCGAAGGCAGATATTTTCCTGCTCTTTTTAGCCGGGAAAAAATCTTGAAGGCGGCAGAAAGGATTACGGAGCTTATTCCCTCGAAAAAATGAGGGCCATCAAAAACCACTAAAGGTTTGGCCGATCCAATTTCGCCGCTTAAACAATGTCGCTTACTTAAGAGGCCAACGATCAGGATAGTGAAGATACATGGATTAATATGAGCCGGCTGCCCTCGCCTCGAAATCATCGCCCCTTTGCTCAAAATGATAACCCACAAGAGCCGAATCGCATCCCTCTTACCTGCCATCATCTTAATCCTCGCCCCCTTGCCGGAAATGATAATCAACCCAGCCCCTGCCTTAATTTAAACTTCTTATTTCTCAACCACGAGAGTCATGCTAAAATAATTAGCAATGCGAATTATTCTTTTTACGGGAAAAGGCGGCGTCGGCAAGACAACGATTTCGGCCGCCACCGCCACCCTCTGTGCCCGCCGCGGCTACCGCACCTTGGTCATTTCTACTGATGCCGCCCATAGCCTTTCTGACTCCTTTGAAGAGCCCTTAAGCAATACACCCAGGGAAATTAGACCCAACCTTTTCGGCCAAGAAATCAACGCCCAGGAGCAAGTGGAGCGAAGATGGGGTGAAATCAAAGATTATCTTGTCGCCTTTTTCTCTTCTCAGGGGATCGATTCCATCGAGGCTGAAGAGCTAAGCGTCTTTCCAGGTATGGAGGAGCTTTTCAGTTTAATGGAAATCCGTCATTATCATCGCACCGGCGAGTTTGAGGTGATTATTGTCGATTGCGCTCCCACCGGTGATACACTGCGCTTGCTTTCTGCGCCAGAAATAACCGACTGGTATCTAAAGCATATTTTCCCCATCGGTCGAACCGCGGCCAAAGCCGTCCGTCCCGTGGCCAGTCGGGTCCTTCCCTTTCCTTTCCCTGAGGACAATGTTTTTGAGGCGATTAAGAATATTTCTCTGTCATTAGCGGAAATGAAGGAAATCCTCGAAGATAACGAGCAAACTACTATCCGCCTCATCGTCAACCCGGAAAAAATGGTCATAAAAGAAGCTCAGAGGGCTTATATGTTTTTTAACCTTTTCGGCTACTCAGTGGATATGGTTATAGTCAACAGAATTCTGCCTCCCGAAGTCAAAGATGCCTATTTTGAGCGCTGGAAAGAGCTGCAGCGGGATTATTTTCAGTTAGTCGAGGAGAGCTTTCACACTTTGCCCATCTTTTCTTTACCCCTTTACCAGAAGGAAATAGTCGGGTTTCAAGCCTTAGAAGAATTAGCCCAAACCCTTTATAACCAGGCCAACCCCGCGGAAATATTTTGCCGTCGAAAACCCATTGAGGTAGAAAAACTTGACGGCAGCTATACTTTATCGCTTCACCTCCCTTTTATCGAGAAAAAAGATGTCCAGCTGTCGCAGAAAGGCGAAGAGCTCCTGATAAAAGTTGGGGCGTTTAAAAGAAATATTCTCCTGCCTCGTCTCCTCTTAGGTCGGGAGGTCAAGGGTGCCAAGTTAGAGGGAGAAAAACTAAGAATCTTCTTCTCCTGATAGCTATCCCGCCTGTGCTTTTTCTCTCTGTCATGATAAAATTAGGATAGGTTTTAAAGGGAATAAACTTACAAGAAGGAGGCCATTATTATGGCTGAAGCTAAGGTTAAAGAAATAAGAATCACCCTTCCGGAAGAACTTTTTAACCTTTTTCTCCCCGGTGAAACCCAGCAGCATCTCCTTCGGGCTAAAAAAGAACTCCTCCTGGCGCTGCGGGCCTTGATTGACGCCCGGGTCGAAGCTTTGGAGAAAAAGGAAGAAAAAGGCGAGGCCAAAAAGAAAAAGATTCCTGTGGAATAGCCGGAAGGAAATTTGACTTGAGAACTCAAATAAGATAAATAGTGCTTTTCAACCATGAAAATGCAGCCAGAGTCGATTGCCGCCCCAAAGAAATCCTTCCGTCTTCTGCCTGAAAGGTTGGTCCGATTTGTCGTCGACAAGGTAAATCATCTCTCGAAAAGCCTGGTGGAACAGAGGGCTAACCCTAACGTTATCACTGTGTTTGGGCTTGTCTTTGGCCTGGCGGCGGGACTGTTCTTCGCCTGGGGCAAACCGCTTCTGGCCGCTTTATCCATCGTTATTTGCGGGTTTTTCGACATCCTCGACGGCAAGGTGGCGGAAAACTCTGGTCGGCGAAGTCTCTTCGGCGCTATATTCGACTCTTCTCTCGACCGCTACTCTGAATTTTTCATCTATTTAGGCTTAGCTTATTATTTGCGTCAGCATTGGGCTCTCTGGCTCACCTTTTTTACCATTTTGGGCTCATTTATGGTAAGTTACGCCCGTGCCCGAGCCGAAGGCTTGGGTATTAAGGGGAACGTCGGGTTAATGCAAAGGGCAGAGAGGATGGTGCTGCTCTTTGCCGGGGCCATAGCTGGTGCTATTTTCGCTGACCTGGCCTCGGCCATGGTTATTGTTCTTATTATAATAACCACAGCTTCCCATTTAACCGCCTGGCAACGAATCCTCTTTGTTCGCCGGCAAGAAAAAGCTAAATCTCATTCTAAGGAGGTTTAGGTGATGGATAATAAAATCAGAGTCGCCATCATCGGCGTCGGAAACTGTGCTTCTTCCCTGGTTCAGGGCATCTTTTATTATAAAAACGCCAAAGAGACCGATTTTATCCCCGGCGTGATGCATGTTAATCTTGGTGGCTATCATATCCGGGACATCGAATTTACGGCGGCCTTCGATATCGATAAGAACAAAGTGGGGAAGGACTTGAGCGAAGCCATCTTCACCCCACCCAATAATACGACCAAATTTTGCGACGTACCCTTCCTGAATGTCAAAGTCTGGCGTGGCATGACTCACGACGGTTTGGGAAAATATCTTTCCCAGATTATCCAGAAGGCGGTTGGCCCGACCGCCGATATCGTCGGTATCCTCAAGGATACTAAGACGGACGTTGTCATCAATTATCTGCCCGTGGGGAGTGAAGAGGCAACTAAATGGTATGTGGAGCAAGTTCTGGATGCTGGCTGCGCCTTTATCAACTGCATCCCGGTATTTATTGCCAGCGAGAGATACTGGCAGAAACGCTTCGAAGCTAAGAAGCTTCCCATTATCGGTGACGACATTAAATCTCAAGTGGGCGCCACCATCCTCCATCGAACCCTGGTCAATCTTTACCTTGACCGGGGGATGCCGATTGACCGGACTTATCAGCTCAACACGGGCGGCAACACTGATTTTCTCAACATGCTGGAACGCGAGCGGCTTCATTCCAAGAAAATTTCCAAGACCAACGCTGTTGTTTCCCAGCTCCGAGCCCGAGGCCTGGATATCGCTCCCGAAAACGTCCATATCGGCCCGAGTGATTATGTTCCTTGGCAGAAGGACAACAAGGTTTGCTTCATCCGGATCGAAAGCCGCCATTTTGGCGATATACCTACTTACCTCGAGCTTAGGCTTTCCGTCGAAGACTCGCCCAACTCGGCGGGTGTGGTCATCGATGCCATTCGCTGCGCTAAATTAGCCTTAGATAATGGAGTAAGCGGCGCGCTAATCGGGCCCTCCTCGTATTTTATGAAATCGCCCCCCAAGCAATTTACTGACAACGAGGCCCGGGCATTAACCGAGAAGTTCATCGCCACCTACGGCAAGAAAAGGGCCGCCGCCAAGGCTCCGCTTAAGAAAAAGCCCCGGAAAAAATAGGCCTCTTCTTGGTAAAAAGTGTTTTGAGTTGATTCCCTTTGGCAGAAAATTTATTAGCTCGTGCCGTTTTGTCCCCTTTTAATCACAAGCACCGAGGTTTTGTATTTAAGGGCCGTTACTCCCTTTTAGGTTCATTCTTAACATAGGCTTTTAATCACAGGCACCAAGGGACTATCTTTAAGAAGCTAACTTTTTGACCTGATAAGGAAGTCGCCTTTGACAATTATCCATTTAGACTTACAGACCTGCCTCTTTTAAAATTTTGGACTCCTCATAAGAGACGTTGCTCTGGAAGCCAAAAAAAGCTATTTTAAAATAATGGAAAAAAATTAATGGGGAAAAGGTCGATGAAAAAGAAAAAGGCCAATATATTTTATTTTTCGGGGCTGATTCTTTTAATCACTCTCCATTTGACCACTAACCTTCAGGCTATTGAGACCGGCGAAATAAGAGGCAAAGTAACCGACGATAAAGGCATGGCTCTGCCGGGAGTAGAGATTAGGATTGAGGGACCAGCGCTTCAAGGAATGAGAACAGCTATCACTAACGCTTCAGGCGAGTTCCGCTTCCCTCTTCTTCCTGTGGGAAGCTATACGCTTAATTTTAACCTGACGGGACTGGCAGCGGTGGTCGAAAAAAACGTCATCGTTCGTTTGGGCCAAGTGACCATCCTTAATATAACCATGGTTCCCGAAACTTTAAAAGAAGAAATCGTCGTCACCGCCGAAGTTCCGCTCATCGACCGCACTGCAGCTGATACCAGTTTCCATCTTTCCAGCCGCGACTTGGAAAAGCTGCCCTCCGCAAACCGGTCTATAGTGGATGTGGTCAAATTTACCCCTGGAGTGAGCGGTGTCCGGGTAAACACCCGCCGGGGAACAGCTATCGAGGGTCAGCCCAGTTTCCGCGGGGAGGGGGAGGAAGGAAACACTTGGGTCGTTGATGGGTTAGCCATAAGCGGGGTTCGGCTAAAAAACTCTGGAGTCAGGCTGAATTTTGATGCCGTAGAAGAGGTCCAAATTATCTCTGACCCCTTTAACCCGGAATACGGCTCAGCCTATGGCGGCATCATCAACATGGTTACTAAAACGGGCGGCAACGACTTTCACGGGGAATTCTCTCTTCTTTTTCAGGACAAGCATCTTCAGGCAGCTCGCCAGGAACAGCTTTCCGTTGTTAGTGAACCCAGTTATTTTTCCAATCAAAACCTGGTCTTCAATGTCGGCGGACCGATTCGCCAGGATAAGTTATGGTTCTTCCTTTCGAATAATTTTTTCCGGGACCATCAGGAAGCAGAAGCCACCAACCTTGACTATTTAGCCGTGCCGGCTGGAAGTCTCTCCAACCAAACTAATAACGTTTTGGCCAAAATTACTTATTCCCTAAACCCTAATCACAGTTTTTCCGTTACTGGAGTCAATAACCGCTCGGTCGGCCAAAAAGGCGGTCTGGGCCTTCCAGAAATGTTTGTTAAAAAAAATTTTAACGACTGGCTCCTTAGATTAAATTATAAGGGAATTTTAAATGCCTCCACTTTTGTCGAAGCTGGCCTGGGTCATGTCCAGAGGAATTCCTCCCAGAAACCAGCTCATGGCGACCTCGAGCCAGCCATGTATTTTATCGAAGACCTGGCCCAAAATATTCATAATTCCTATGGCTATGTAGTCGATAACGAGCGGCGCTGGGACTTCAGCGCCAAGCTTACCAAGCATGTCGATACCCCTAACTTTGGCCATCACGAACTCAGTCTGGGAGTTGAAGCTTATCAATTTTCTTCCGAATTCCGGGTCGATTTTAGCGGCAAGGGTGAAGATATTTTCCCCAATAATGGCTTCGATGCCGGCACCAAGTTCTTCTTTAATACCTGGCGGCCAGGTCAAGCCACACCCACCTTTTTTTATGAATACGGCCAGTTTGAGTTTGTCAATTCTTCCCGGGGAATAGGACTGTTTGCTCGCGACCGCGTTAGCTGGAAACGACTCTCCGTTATGGCCGGCTTAAGAACACAAACCCAATTATGCTTGGATGATAAGGGCAAAAAGCTCTGGTCCTGGGGTCTCCAAGATTTTCTCTCCCCGCGGTTCACCGTTTCTTACGACCTTACAGGCAAAGGCAGCGACGTGATTAAAATGGGCTGGGGCCTGTTTACCGACATGATCACCACCATGCCCCTTGGCTTATTCAATACCGGGGCCGGCCTAACTTTCCGCACTTATCGCTGGGTTGGACCAACAGCTCCCCCCCCAAAGGAGAGATATAACCCAGCTAATTGGGTTTTCCAAAATGAGCAAAAAATCCAGCCCTTCGAAGTGGCCGAAGGCATTCATCCTAACTTTTTGCAGCGTTTTTTGGTTGAATATGACCGCCGCTTGGCCCGAAACTGGGCTCTTAAAGCTCGTTACATTTGGACTAAAGCTGAAGACCTCCTCGAAGTCTTGGCAATTTTTGACCCCAAAACCATGTACAAGTTCCTTTTTGATAATTTTGAGCTCAAGCGGAGAAATTATCAGGGACTAGAACTGGAAGTTAACGGCCAGATTGGCCGGCTGTTTTTAAACGCTTCTTATTCTCATGCCTCCGCCAAGGGAACAAACCCCGGCCAAACCGAAACTGGAGCTTGGTCCCAGGAAGAGGGAAGCACCAACTACCTCGGCCTTTTCGGCAATCATCTTTACATTCCTGATTTGCCCGAACTTAAGGAAATAAAGGCCTACCTTGATTGGGCTCTCAAAGGCCTGGGAGGCCGAGGGATTGGTGATGAAGGCTGGTACGGAAAGCTGCCCTACTCCGTCGACCATAATGTTAAGATTAATGCCATGACTGAGACTCGCTGGGGAGTTATTGTCTCTTCGGCCTATGAGTATGTCTCTGGATACTATTGGGAAAAGCTGGGTTATGTTCCGTTTTTTGGCGGCTATTATTCTTTCCCTGAAGGACGGGGGTCGAGAAAGACCCCGCCTCATCACTATTTAGATATTTCCTTAGAAAAAAGATTCGTTTTTCGCCAGACTCCTTCGCCCTTGGGCCTTTCAATCCGTCTGGATGTTTTTAACCTCCTCAACAGTCAAAAGCCAGTCTCTTATGTCAAAGAGGATATTCCGCTTTTCGGCAGTGTCTGGGGAAGGCAACAGCCTCGTCAAGCCAGACTCATGCTCCGCTTTACCTGGTAAATTCCCGTCTAGCAGAAATTCTTAATTATTCGACAGTGACACTTTTAGCCAGGTTACGGGGTTGGTCAACATCAGCGCCTAAGCGCGTCGCAATAATGTAAGCAAATAGTTGCAAAGGAAGAGAGGTAAGAAAGGGCGAAAGCAAGGGATGCGTTGAGGGCACGGGAATTATATAATCCACCTGCCGTCGCAGCTCCTCAGGACTATCAGTCAAAGCTATCACCACTCCTTCCCTCGCCTTAACTTCATGAAGATTGCTCAGCATCTTTTCAAACACTCTATCTTTGGGGATAACCGCCATCGTAGGCATCTTTTCGTCGATTAACGCGATTGGCCCGTGCTTCATCTCGCCCCCGGCATAGCCTTCAGCGTGAATATAAGAGATTTCCTTGAGTTTAAGAGCGCCCTCTAAGGCGACCGGATAGCTTATCCATCGGCCTAAATAAAGAAAATGAGAGAACGAGGCAAAACGGTGGGCCAAGGCTTCGATTTTATCTGCCTCATTCAAGATTTCTTCCAGGCGATGGGGAATACGCTGCAGCTCGGAAATGATTGCAAGGGCGTCTTTTTCCCTTAGGCTTTTTCTTAACTGACCAAGCCACAACGCCAGGAGAGTAAGGGCGACGATTTGGGCGGTAAAGGTCTTGGTGGCAGCGACGCCAATTTCTGGCCCCGCCTGAGTAAGCAAAGCGGCCTCGGCCTCCCGAACCAGGGTTGAGCCTAAGACATTACAAATGCCGATAAGCGGTCCGCTCTTCTCTTTAATCATCCGGACGGCGGCCAAGGTATCTGCGGTTTCGCCCGATTGAGAAATGGCAATGACCAAGTCGGTGTTAGAAATTATTGAGTCGCGATAACGAAACTCCGAGGCATACTCTACATTAACCGGTAGGCCAGCCAAAGATTCGATAAGAACCTGTCCGATTAAGCCGGCATGATAGGAGGTACCGCAGGCAATAACCACGACCCGCTGGCAGCGTTTTATAGCCTCTGCCAACGAGTCCAATTCAGGAAGGTAAACCTTTCCTGAATCTAATAAAAGACGATTACTGAGGGTTTCGCGGACTACTTGTGGCTGCTCGTGAATCTCTTTAAGCATAAAATGCTTAAAACCCCGCTTCTCGATCATCAGCGGTGACCAACTCAATTCAGTCAGGGACTTCTGAAGGGGTCGGCCAGAAAAATCCGCAAATTTAACCTTGTCCCGGGAAAAGATGGCCATTTCCTGGTCACCGAGAAAAGCTACCTTCTTGGTGTGTTCTAAGATTGGCGCCACGTCCGACGCCAGAATAAACTCTGCCTCGCCTATTCCTACTATTAGGGGTGGCCCAGAGCGCACGCCGATAATTTTATTAGGCTCAGTAGAAGACATGCAGGCAAAAGCAAAAGAGCCTTCTAGGGCTTGGACTGCCTTTTCGACCGCGGCCTCAAGGGAGTTAGTTAGGTTTTCTTCAATCAAATGGGCAATGACTTCAGTGTCGGTTTCTGTCTGAAAAATATGACCCTTGGCTATTAGACCTTGTTTAAGCTGGAGATAATTTTCAATGATGCCGTTATGGACAACAACTACCTGGCCGGAGCAGTCCTGATGAGGATGAGCATTGATTTCACTCGGACGGCCGTGGGTGGCCCAGCGAGTGTGTCCCAGCCCATAGTCCCCTTCGAGCGGCATTGCCTGAAGGCTGGCTTCTAAATCCTTAATTTTCCCTTTCACCCGCTGCAAGCTAATTCTATTCCCCTTAACGACGGCAACCCCGGCTGAGTCATATCCCCGGTACTCAAGCTTTTTTAAGCCCTGGATAAGGACCTCGACCACTGGTTTGGGGCCGATATAGCCGATAATCCCGCACATTCCCTACCCCCCAGATTATTTTATGCTTTTATTTACTCCGACGGCGTTTTGCCCAGCCCGGAATCTCTACCTGACGTGCTCGGGCAACGGCTAAGGCGTCGGCCGATACATCTTTAGTAATAGTGGAACCAGCCCCAACATAGGCACCCTGGCCGATTTTTACTGGCGCCACTAATTCTGTCCCCGAGCCGATAAAGGCTCCAGATTCAATAATTGTCCGGTGTTTCTTTCGGCCGTCATAATTACAAGTAATTGTCCCCGCCCCGATATTAACCTCATCGCCCACCTGGCTATCACCTAAATAAGATAAATGTCCTGCCTTCGACCGGCGGCCAAAAACCGTCTTCTTCATCTCGACAAAATTGCCCACATGAGCGCCGGCCTTAATCACGGTTCCTGGTCTTAAGTGAGCAAAAGGTCCCACGCTGACCTCGTCGCCCAAGGAGCTCCCTTCAATCATTGTTGAGCTTAAGATTTTGGCCCTCTGGCCGATGCGGCTATCAATAATGTGAACAAAGGGATAAAGAGTCACTTCTCGACCGATTCGGGATTGGCCTTCGATAACGACGGCAGGAGCGATGATGGTTCCAGCCCCTATCCAGACATTGAGGTCAATCCAGACCGATTCCGGGTCCTGAAAAACCACCCCTCGACTCATCAGCTCTTTTATTTTTGTGTTGCGCAAGAATTCAATGATTTTAAGCCTCTCGGTATCAATAGAGACATTCCAGCCCTCTGGCGGGTCTAAAGGAACCTCGAGTATTTTCTCGCCTTTTTGCTTTAACCAGTCCTGAAGCGCTGGCCAGCCTCGTGGCCCGCCTTGCCCAGATAAAAGACTCGCCTCATTCCAACAACCTGCCTCCTGCCTCAAGATAAGAGCTAGGCAATGAGAAATAAATTGGTCTATTGTTTTTATCTGCTTCTGGCGCTTTGGCCCTGAACCAGGCTCAGGAAAAAGAAAGCTGAGAGCCGCGGCCTGGCGACGATGTTCTCGGAGCAAGCTCCAAAGCGATTGTTTACGAACCAAAGGGAAAAAAGGGTTCAGTACAAGCAAGTCTCCTCTTTCTTCCTGGCGAAAAGCTTTAAAAAATAAATCAAAAAGACTACCGGCGCTGGGGAACTCTGGACTTTCTTTAAAGCGGATAATTTCCCAGCCTAAGTTTTTAAAAACTTCTTCATCGGGACCAACCTCTTCGGCCGCCAAAATTCTTCGCTCAGCTTCAAGACCTAAAGCCAAAAACAAGGTTAGCCTTAGAGGAGTTTGGCCGAGAAGAGGGACCAAGCAGGGATGAAGCTTTCTTTTTCTCCTCCCCCCCTCTTTCCCGAATAAGAGGAGAACAGAAAGACGGCGTTTCATATCAATTTGGTGATTAACTTAAATTTTTTATCTTCCCAAAGCGAAGCAAAATCCGCCTCGTTCTGAGCCATGACCTTATAGATTTTATCTTTCTGAATCGCCTTTTTTAAGTGTTCCAGAGCATTATCAGTCTGACCCAGAAGACAATATATTTCCGCCATGAGATAATAAACCCTTCCTTCATCACCCTTCAATTCCAAAGCCTTGTTGAGCCATTTTAGCGCTTCGTCATATTGCCCCTGGTTTAGCCGGTAGACGCTAAAGTAATAGCACTCCTCACTTGTCTTAGGGGTGCCAAGAGCCCTCTTGCCTTTTCCCTTGATAATGGTCAAATAAACGTTAACTCTATCAACCAGTTCTTTTTCATTCCCGAATTTACCGATAAAGGCTTCGAAGAGGCTCTGGGCTTTCTCCCAGTTTCCTTTCCTGTATTCCTTTATTGCCTCGGCATAGGCATTTAAGGCCCTTTCATAGGAATCTTTTTTGCCGCTCTCTTCTTTCACGGCGCCTCCTTTAATCCTGACTGAAAAAGAGCTTTAATTTTAGCTCAGGTGGCGGCGGAGCGCAAGCCACCGCCGGCTCCCAAGCTATTATCCTCTTCCCTTCTTAAAAATTCAAAAATCCACGGGCTTTCTGGAGGCTCCTGGCTTGAGGCATATTTTTAAAAATGTCACTTCCGGGTTTTTAATGGAAAGACCTAAAGAATTATTAATCTCAGACAGCCTATATAGAGCCCACAGATGAAGATACTTGAAGGCGAGTTGAAGCCGAATGTTGTGCATTTATTGATATTTCTCTAGTCGTCCTCCTCAACGATGAACTGGCGAAGATTTACTCCGCTGTTAAGTGCCTTAAAGTCTATCATCTTTACCCATAAAAAAGTTTCAATAACCTTAAAAATTAGAATATTAACGCCTGGGCCAAAAAGCGGGTTTATCCTTCCTAAAAAACCGCTATCACCTACCCAACCTTTGGCTCAGCCTCGATTGAAGATATTTCGTTGAGAAAGGACGGAAAAAGTCCTTTCTCTTCAACCCAATGGTCGGTGGCATCCGAAAGGGCCCTTATTCCCGCTTGATGAAGGCCGTGACCACCTCGGTTGACCTCAACCCTGGCCATTAATGGCGCCCCTAACAAAGCTAAGTCCCCTATCAGGTCCAGGACTTTGTGCCGAACAAACTCGTCAGGAAAGCGCAGCGGCGGGTTGAGCACTTCCCGGTCATCGAGAATGACGGCATTCCTCAGCGTGCCGCCTTGAGCCAGGCCTCTTTCCAGCAAACCTGGGACGTCTTTGAGAAAGCCAAAGGTACGCGCGGGCGCAATTTCTTGGGTAAAACTTTTTACTCCCAACACACCCTGGTATTCCTGGTGCCCGATTAAAGGGTGAGGATAGTCAATAGCATAAGAAAGGCAAAGTTCGGAATGAGGTGAAAAGCTTATCCAGGCTCCTCCCTGCTCTATCTTGAGAGACTTAATAACTTTTATTATTTTCTTTTCCTCTGAAAGAAACGCCATACCGGCATCTTTAATTAGACTGATAAAGGGGAGGGCGCTACCGTCACCAATAGGAACTTCCTCGCCGTCAAGCTCCACCTCCCAGCTATCCAGCCCGAAGACATATAAGACTGCCAGTAGATGCTCGATAGTCCTGATTCTCACCGACCCGTCTACCAAGAGGGAGGCATTCTCGGCCCTGGCCAGTTTAGGATTTAGCTCGATTTCTCTTCCCCCCAGGTCAAGCCGACGGAAGGTCATTCGGCCCGACTCTGAAGGTTTAAGGGTCAAAGCTACTTCTTTTCCGGTATGCACCCCACGGCCGGAAAACCTGACTTCTCGGCGGATAGTTCGCTTCTCCAACATCTTGCGCCCGCTACAGATACTTTCAGCCAGAATCATTTTAAAATCAACCCTTTTTTGATTTCAATTGACCTCAATTATGCTAAAATTAGGCTATGAAAAAGAAGCTGGAAAACCTTTTGCAAAGAGTGGCCAGGGGAGAAATTACTCCTGAGCAAGCCCTCCAGGAAATTGAAGGCTTTCCCTGGGAGGACCTTGATTTTGCTTGCGTTGACCATCATCGGCCGTGGCGCAAAGGTTTTCCGGAAATAATCTATGGCGAAGGGAAGACCCCTGAGCAAATAATCAAGATTGCTCAATCCATCCTTAAAAGCGGGGCTAATCTTATTATCACCCGGCTTGAGGTCACTTCTTTCCGCAAGCTCAAAGTAAAATTAGCCAAGCTGAAATACCAGCCTCAGGCAAGAATAGCTTACTGGTTACAGGAACCTGCCGAAAAGGGAAAGGGAACAATTGCCGTTATTTCCGCCGGCACCTCTGATATTCCCGTAGCCGAAGAAGCTGCTTTGACCGCTGAGTTATTAGGAAATAACGTAGAGAGAGTCTATGATGTGGGAGTGGCTGGTCTGCACCGATTAATTGGCCAAATAGATAAGCTTAGGATGGCCAGGGTTATTATCGTCGTGGCGGGTATGGAAGGCGCTTTGCCCTCAGTTGTTGCCGGCTTAGTCCGGGCCCCAATCATCGCTGTCCCGACAAGCATAGGTTACGGAGCCAGTTTTCGCGGGTTAGCAGCTCTTTTGGCGATGCTTAATTCCTGCCCAGGAGGGGTAGCGGCGGTGAATATTGATAACGGCTTCGGCGCCGCCATCGTGGCCAGTTTGATTAACCACCTCTAACAATCTTCCGCCCTTCCCTTGACAATTTCCGCCCTGAGACCTATTATTAAGTCTGGTTTTTCCCTTTATCTATCTGCTTAATGGAAGCCATCGAAAAAGTCAGACAGGTAGCTAATATAGTCGAAATCGCCTCTGCTTACACCACACTCCGCCGTCGGGGCAAAAAATACGTTGGCCTTTGCCCCTTTCATGCTGAAAACAACCCCTCCTTCACGGTTGACGAGGAAAAACAACTTTACCATTGCTTTGGTTGCGGTGCGGGTGGTGATGTCTTCTCTTTAATCATGGAAAAAGAAAACCTTAGCTTTCCCGAAGCGCTTCGCTTCTTAGCCGAAAAATACCACGTTGCTTTACCCCGTCCCTCGCGTCTTTCTCCCGATGTAACTAAAATTGAGGGACGCCTGTATGAGATAAGCGAGTTAGCCCTAAATCATTTCCGCTCTAACCTCCGGCAGACGGGTGAAGGAGCCACGGCTCTGGCTTACCTCCGCCAACGAGGCCTCGACGACCGGATAATCGACGAACTTAAGCTGGGCTATGCGCTTAATTCCTGGAGAGCCCTTTGCTCTTTTTTACGGGAAAAAGGAGTCTCTAAGGAGGAACTTCTCCGCTCGGGCTTAGCTGTCCCTGGACAAAAAAATAATGAGCCCTATGACCGGTTCCGCGGCCGGATAATTTTTCCCATTTTTAGCCTTTCCGGAAGAGTCATTGCCTTTGGGGGAAGGCTTTTGGGCGAGGGAGAGCCAAAGTACCTCAACTCCTCCGATACCCCCATTTATACCAAGGGTCAGGTTTTATACGGCTTGCACCTGACCAAAGAGGCGGTTCGAGCTAAGGACGAGCTTATCTTGGTGGAAGGCTACATGGATTTTATCGCTCTCTTTCAATCGGGCGTTAAAAACTGTGCTGCCTCCTGCGGCACAAGCCTGACAACTCAGCAAGTGGCTCTGGCTCAACGTTTTGCTTCGCGACTGGTTATTAGCACCGATGGCGATTCCGCCGGCGAGGCTGCAGCCATGAGGGCGGTCAGTGTCTGTCTGGAGAAAGGGCTACCTTCACGGGTCGCCGTTCTCCCGCAGAAAACCGACCCTGACAGCTTTATTCGGCAACGGGGCCCGGAGGCTTACCTAAAATTAATAAAGCAGGCGGTGCCTGGTTTCGATTTTCTGTGGGAGAACTATTGGTCAAAGGTCAAAAGCGGCTCGCCTGAAGCCAAAGCCCAGATAATCCGGGCCATTCTCAAAGAAATAGAAAAGGTGCCAGACGCGATAGTCAGGTCCGAATATTTGCGCTTAATAAGCGAACGCTGTGGCCTCGAGGAAAAACAAATCCGGAGCCTAATTCAGGAAAAAGAGGAAGGCAAGAGAGGTTCAGAGCCTTCGAGTCAGCTCTTAGCGGCGGAAAAAAGGTTGCTGCAAATAATGGAAGAATCGCCCTTGGTAGCTCGTCAAGTTCTGGCCGCGGTCAGGCCAGAAGAGGTTCACGGTTTGCCTGGGGAGGCGATTTTTCTTCATTTGCTCCAAAAACCTGACCAGCCATCTCAAAAATTAGCGGAATTGAAAGGCTTACTGACCCCTGCCCTTTACCAGGAATTGGCCAGAGCTCTTCTTGAAAGGCCAGAAGCCGGCACAACAGAAGAAGCTCGCGAATGTCTCCGCACCCTTCGGCGTTATCGGTTAGAAAAAGAACTAAACGAGGTCCAGAAAAGAATAGCCTCCCTGGAGAAAAAGGGAGATAAAAACGGGCTTATTACTTTGCTTATCACCAAACAGAATTTAACTAAGCAGATTATGTCGCTTCAATGAAAAATTTAATCCACCGGGCTGGAAAATCTGAGGAAAGGAGTTAAGGTTGGCCGCCAATCATAAATATCCTAAAAGCGAACTTCACCAGCTTCTCACCAAAGGCCGAAGACAGGGTTACCTGTTTTTCGAGGAAATCGACCGGACCTTCGAAGATGATTTCGACTCGGATATTGCCTTTGATGATTTCCTTAATTCGATCGACGATTTTGGGATAAGAATCTTAGACAGCCCGCCAAGAGAATTAATCTTACGACGCCGTCGGGCAGAGCTTATCTCTCCCCACACTCTGGAAAGGACCACCGACCCGGTAAAACTCTATCTAAGAGAAATGGGAAACATTTCTCTGCTCACCCGGGAAGGCGAAATTGCCCTGGCCAAAGAAATTGAACGCGGAGAAAAAGCGGTAATGAAAGCCCTTTCCCGGACCAAATTGGTGCTGAATGAAATTCTCTCGCTCGAAGAAAAGATAAAAGAAAACCCGGCCCTAATCCAAGAAATGTTCGATTTTAACGAAGAAGATATAAACGAAGAGAAAATTGAGGAGAAGCGGCGCCTAATTCTCAGCCAAATCAAGAAAATTAAAGAATTAGCCCAGAAGCTGGAGCGCTTACCCCAAAGCAAAAAATACAATTTCGCCCGGGGTCGATTAATAATCGCCATGAGTCAGCTCATTAGAGCGCTCTCGATATGTTCCACAGAAAAAGAGCGGATTATCGAGCTCCTCCAGGAAAAAATGCACCGCGTCAACGAACTGGAAGATTTTCTCGAGAATTTAAAATTGACTTTGAGTCGAGCCAAAAGCCAGAAAACCCAAACTTCGCTCCGAGAAAGAATTCGGGCTCTGAGCCGCTCATTAAGAGCAGAGCAGAAAGAGGTTGGCCTTGACTCTCAAGAACTGCGCAAGGTGATCCGGGCGATTACCGTCGGTAAGAAAATCAGCGACCAGGCGAAAAAGGAATTAGTAGCCGCCAACCTAAGGTTAGTCGTTTCGATAGCTAAGAAATACAGCAACCGCGGTCTTCAATTTCTTGACTTAATCCAGGAAGGAAATATCGGCCTGATGAAAGCGGTAGAAAAATTCGAATATCGCCGCGGCTATAAGTTCTCGACTTATGCTACCTGGTGGATTCGTCAGGCCATCACCCGGGCAATTGCTGACCAGGCCAGAACTATTCGCATCCCTGTTCATATGATTGAAACCATTAACAAGCTCATCCGAGTTTCCCGCTGTTTGGTTCAGGAGATAGGACGGGAGCCAACTTGTGAAGAAATTGCCACCAGAATGGAGATGCCGGTGAATAAGGTCCGGAAGATCATTAAGATTGCCCAGGAACCAATCTCCCTCGAGACGCCTATCGGCGAGGAGGAAGATAGCCACTTAGGCGACTTTATCGAGGATAAAATAATGCCATCGCCTCCTGATACTGTTATCCATAACAGCCTCAGGGAGCAAATCGAAGAAGCCCTTAAGACTCTGACTGAGCGGGAGGCCAAAGTCTTACGCATGCGCTTTGGCCTTGGCGACGGCAACGAACACACGCTGGAAGAAGTGGGCCAGCAATTTAAGGTTACCCGAGAGCGAATCAGGCAGATCGAAGCCAAAGCGCTGAGGAAGCTCAAGCATCCCTCCCGGAGCAAAAAGCTCCGCTCCTTTTTGGACAACGATTAAAGGGCCGAAACTGTATGCCGACTCCCTGATTGGAAGGGGAAAATTTGCCTTTCTTTTATGGCCTACCGCTCGAAGTTTGGTCAAAGTTGATTAGAATTTATTAGGGTTTTCAAAGATAAAAATAGTCAAGGCTCGTTTTATTCTCTCTTCTTTGGAAAAAGTTCCCTTTCTTCGCAGCCTGAATATCACTGAATATCACGGCATAGATCAAGAAAAGGCCGGGGACATTTATTTGACTTGGGTAAGGAGATTTGTTATAAAAGTAAAAAAGGGCCTATAGCTCAGCGGTAGAGCTACCGGCTCATAACCGGCAGGTCCCAGGTTCGAATCCTGGTAGGCCCATCTTAGGCACGAGGCTTCGATGTGGATGTTGAGCTCGAAAAGTTAATCGCTCTCCAGGAGTTAGATAATGAGCTCAGGTCTCTCCATCAACTTTTAGACTCAACCCCACTTAAGCTCAATGAAATTGACCAACATATTGGGACCGCCAACCAGCTCCTTCAGAAAGCCAAAGATAAGTTATTGCAAAATCAAAGAAAGCGACGGGAGTTGGAAGGCGAAGTTAACGAGCTTAAAAATAAGATAGCTACCTATAAAAGGCAGCTCAACGACGTTAAAACTAACAAAGAATATACTGCTCTCCTTAAAGAAATCGAAGAAGCCCAGAAAAAAGTTGATGCTTTAGAAGAACAGATTATTGCTGCCCTGCTGGAGGCGGACGACATTGAGAAAGAGATTGAGGCCGCCAATCAAGCTTATTTCAAGGAAGAAGCCCATTATAAAAAAGAAAAAGAGCTTCTTTTAAGCCGCCAGCAGGAATGGGAAGGCCGCCTTCAAGATTTGCAGAAAAGAAAGGAAGAATTGATTGCCCTCATCTCTCGGGAGCAAATAGCCCTTTACAGCCGGATTGCAACCAAAAAAGGCGGGGTGGCCATTTCTCCCGTGACCGATGATTTTTGTTCCATGTGTCATATGCGCATCAGACCGCAAGTGCTTAACGAGCTTTATGATATGAAAAAGATTTACCTCTGCGAAAATTGCGGCCGGATTCTTTATCTTTGCCCAGAAAAAAAGGAAGAAACTAAGGAAGAGGAAGAAGCTAAATCAGCCCCGCCCGTCCGCAGCTCTTCCCGCTGACTTCTCAAGCTTGATTAATATCGGCTTCGCGATACAGCTCATCTATGAGAGGCTGATATTTCTTTTCAATGATTGCCCTTCTTATTTTTAGAGTTGGAGTTATTTCGCCCTCGGCAATCTCAAAATCGCGTTCCAGCAGAGCGATTTTCTTTACTTTTTCGTAAGAAGCCAGATTGGTGGTAAGGCGGTCCACTTCTGCCTGTAAGAAACTCAGCACGCCCTGGTTTTTCACCATCTCCTGTCGGCTGGCGAACACCAGGTTATTCTGGCGGGCCCATTCTTCAACCTTCTCCCAGTTGGGTACAATTAGGGCGGAGATAAAGCGCCGTCGGTCGCCGATGACCACCGAATTAGCGATATAAGGACTAGTCTTCAGCAAGTTCTCGATTGGCTGGGGAGCCACGTTCTTGCCGCCGGCAGTAACGATAATATCCTTTTTGCGGTCAGTGATAACGAGAAAACCTTCTTCATCGAGATGACCGATATCGCCCGTTTTAAACCAATCGCCTTCAAAGGCTTCTTTCGTTTCGGCTTCTTTCTTGTAATAACCCTTCATGACATGGGGCCCACGGGTTAAGATTTCACCGTCAGCCGCAATTTTAACCTCCACCCCTGGTATGGGCTTACCGACGCTTCCCAGCTTGACATTTTCGAAGGTATTGACCGAGATAACCGGGGAAGTCTCTGTCAGGCCATAGCCTTCGAGGATAGTCAATCCCAAAGCGAAAAAGAATTCAGCGATGTCTTTAGAAAGTGGTGCTCCACCCGAGACAAAGAACCGAACCCGACCGCCGGTGCGGGCAATTATTTTCGAGAAGACTAATTTATGCGCGACAGAGCGCTTAGTTTGAAGACATCGCGGGATAGGTTGACGGGCCAACTGACGCCGAGCATATTCCCGGCCAACTCTTAGGGCCCAGAAGAAAATCTTCCTTTTCAGCGGTGATTCCTGCAAGACGTTATCCATGACCCGGGCGTAAATTTTCTCAAAGACCCGGGGGACGCTGACCATAATATGAGGCCTTACCTCCAGGAGGTTTTGGGCGACGGTGTCGACGCTTTCAGCAAAGGCTATGGTGCATCCTTTATAAAGATAAGTGAACATGACCATCCGCTCCAAAACATGGGAAAGGGGCAAGAAAGAAAGAACCGTGTCTTCCTGAGAGAAAGGAATAATCGACGAACAACTTTTAATGTTGCTGATGAAATTACTATGAATCAGCATCACTCCTTTGGGAATTCCGGTGGTGCCTGAGGTATAAATAATTGAGGCTAAGGTGTCGGGCTTAATCTTAGCCGCTCTGGTTTCAAAAAGACCGGACTCGGCTCTTAAAATACCTTCGCCTTTGGCCAAAACCTCTCTCAGGGTTAATATTCCTGGCGGGGCCTCTTCTTGAAAGGTAATAAAATGCTGGACCTTAGATAATTGTGATTTTATGGCCCTTATTTTTTCCCCCTGTTCCTCGTTAGAAAAGACCACGATTTTGGCGTCAGAATCATCGATGATATAACGGACCTGTTCTGGAACCAGGGTTGTATAGATAGGAACGGTGCCGCCGCCCAAACAAATTGTGGCCAAATCGGTCATGACCCATTCTGGCCGGTTTTCTGAGAGAATGATGAGCTTATCTTCGGGTCTTAGCCCCAGCTCCCATAAACCAAGGCTCAGCTTCTTAACGGTCTGGCCAAACTCCTCCGTGGAAATCGGCACATATTGACCTTCTTTTTTATAAAGCATGAGGTCCGGCTTCGGATAAGACTTGATGGTATTTAAAAAAAGCTCAGCTAAGGTTTCAACCATGCTCCTCCCTCCTCTCCGAGAGTCGGCCGCATTTTAATTTCATTTCCGCAGTGTTGTCAAGAAGAAACGATTCCGTGGAAGAAAAAGCCGTTAGGCCTGAGTAGAAGCTGAAAATCGCTTTTATATGAGGCTGTTCAAACTCTGATAGCATAAAAACATGGTTCTTTCGCTTTTTGCCTGAGCTAAGCAATGGGGCGTCTGCCAGGGCCCGAGCAAACCCAAGTCTGATACGGATGAATAATGACAGCCATCTCGCCCTAAGGTGTCATTAAGCTATCTGACCTCTTCCAGGAGAAAAACCTGACCGAATTCTGGCCTTCAATTCTTGGTTTCGCCCAGGAAACCTGTTGGCGTTGGCCAATTTACCCATTTTTGGCCGTCGAAATAGACCACTCCCTTTTTTAGGTTCTCCCGATATTTTTCATCCAACGTGCTTTTAATCTTGCCTTCCCTGACAGCTTCACTGTGCAACTGGATAAAGCCATGGCTAAAAATGACACTTTCCACGGCCAGACCCGAATTAAGGATATAGATAATTTTGCTGACGCTGGTAGACAGAGAGAGATAACCATTCTGGAGAATATTCATTCTTTCGACAGCCTCTACAGGATTGGCAATCATATCGAAATCAGTCCGAGGAAACAGGATATAGTATTTTTCTGAACCGGGACCGAGTTCCGGGCAGCGGAATTCACTTTCTGTCTGGGGAGAGCTTCCGTTAAGATTACCGGCATCAAAGACAATCAGACAGGCTTTCCGGTACTCGTTATTTAGTCCAGCAAAAATAATTTCCGTTTGCCCATCTTTATCTAAATCGGCAAAGACGAAATCGTTCAAATAGCCTGAATGCCAATATTCTCCCAGCATCCTTCCTTGAGAAGAAAGCGAGACAAGCTGGGTAGGCCAGTGGGGGATTTGCAGGCTACTGATGAAAATTTCCAGTTGGCCGTCATTGTCAACGTCATACGTGTCAAAACCGCAAATTCTGTAGTCGGGGCTGTAAACTGTTGACCCGAATTTCATTTCCCGGCCCGCCTTAAACCTCCATAATTCGGCCCCGCGGTCATTAAAGCAGATGAGCTCGCCTTCCCCCATCTCGTCTTCGGTCTGGGTGCTGAACAAAACTTCAATCCTTCTATCGGCATTGATATCCTTCATTATCAGAGTGGGCATCAGGTAGCGGTCGGCTGATTCCTTAAGGCGCCTGAATTGAAAACTCTCTCGATACTTGGTTTCCCCGACAAGATTTTGCAGCCCTGTCTCGTAGTGCCAAAGTTCTTTACCTTTCGCGTTGAGAACAACGAGTTTTGACCCTTCAATTCTGAAGTCGGCCGGGTCGGAAGGACCAAGAAGCCGGGGAATAAAGAGGGCCAGAATGACGATGATGCCAGCCAGAGCCGGAAGGCCGAGATAAAGGAGGCGCTTTTTAAAGGTTTGGAGCCAAAGGAACGCGTTCGCGATGGGCGTCCGAGGCGGTTTTCTCTGGTGGAGCCATTCATCGAGCTCATCCTTAAAGGCATAAACCCGAGATTTCGGGGATTCGGGGTCAACTCGATAAACCGGCAGGCCGAATTTCTCCTCCCACCTCTGGCAGGTTCGGATATCGCGGCCGAGATACTGGGCGATTTCCTTCCAGGAAGTGAACCGGCGTTGATTTTCGTTGTTTTCCATGATCCTTAAAGTCAAAATATGTTAAAAAAAGCGCCACTTTGTGTCAAATCGGAAGTGCGACGGGATATAGATTGATGCTATCAGAAGAATTATAAGCTTGTTAGCAGCTTGGAGCCGCTTTATTTTTGGCGAGATTTCGCAAGAACTATGCAAAATCTCAGCTTTTTCATCACGCCTGCCATACTAATTCTTCCTGTAAAATGCGGCAAAATCGGGCATAATCCGACAAAATGTCCAATTCGCTTGACAGCAACCGCTATCTAAAAGATAAACAACTTCACGCATGAGCTAAGTCCACAAAAAGGTGGAAGGCTCAAGGCCGGGGTTGTCTTTATGATCCTTAATAATTGCAAGGGGGGGTTTTTATATTTAACTATTTGTAATTGCCTCAATCGATTGGCGGGAGATGAAGACTTAAGAGACTCATCCACCGCCGCGACGGAAAAGCAATCTCTTACCCCTTCTTATCTTGAGTCTTCTTTTCAGTCTTCGCGGACCTTAGCTACTGAGCAGACTTTATCGCCTTCTTCCAGATGAATGATGCGCACTCCTTGAGTCGCTCGGCTCAGCGGCCGCATTTCCTTAGTTTTAAACCGGATAACCTTGCCGTATTGGGTAACCAGAAGAAGCTCATCCTCGGCAATCCCGACCAAGCCTATAGCCGCACCTATTTTGTCATTAACCTTGAGATTGATCACGCCTTTGCCGCCTCGATGATGACGAGGATAGAAAGAGACTTCGGTCTTTTTGCCATAACCCTTTTCGCTGGCCGTAAAAATGTATTCATCCTGTTTGCTGACCACAACCATCCCAATAATCTCGTCCTTTTTTTGCAGCCGAATTCCCTTAACACCGGTAGCTTGACGACCCATAGGCCGGATATCCTTTTCGGAAAAACGAAGGGCTAACCCTTTCTTAGTGCCGATAATAATATCATTCTTGCCATCAGTTACCTGGGCGGCAAAAAGTTCACTTCCCTTGCGAAGGTTCATGGCCATGATGCCCCCTCGCCGGATGTTCTTAAAAGCCGCCAAACTGGTCTTTTTGACCAGGCCATCCGTGCTCAACATGACCACATATTCTTTTTCAGGGAAATCTTTTACCGACACTATGGACTGAACCCGTTCGTTGGGCTGAAAATCAACCAGATTGTGGATATACTTCCCCCGGCCAGTGATACCGACATCAGGGACATCCAGCGCTTTGAGCCAATAAAGGCGCCCCTGATTGGTAAAAATCAGGAGATAACTGTGAGTGGAGGCAATAAAAAGGTTTTCCACTACATCTTCTGGTTTCATGCTGATTCCCTTTCGGCCTTTGCCTCCACGGCTCTGGAAACGATAAGAGCTTAAACTAGTCCGCTTAATATAGCCAGATGATGTATGGATGATGGCCACATCTTCTTCTTTAATCAGGTCCTCGGGTCGAATATCAGTGATTTCTTCGCCCCTGATTTCGGTGCGACGTTCATCGGTATACTCTTCTTTTATTTTTTTTAGCTCGTCGACAATTATCTCCTGGATAAGCTTATCACTGCCCAAAATCTTCCTCAGGCGGACGATCGTTTTTTTCAATTCCTGATACTCGCTAACAATTTTCTCCCGTTCTAACCGCGTCAACCGCTGGAGTTGCATTTCCAGAATAGCCTGGGCCTGAATATCAGTCAGCTTAAAACGGCTCATCAGCTCTCGCTTGGCCTCCTCCGTAGTACGCGAGCTGCGAATCAACTTGATGATGGCATCGAGATGGTCCAGACAAATATTAAGACCTTCCAGAATATGCGCCCGGTGCTCCGCTCTCTTGAGCTCAAACCGAGTTCGTCGCCGGACAACATCCTGACGATGGGAGATAAAATAGCGCATCATTTCGACAAGGCTCATTAATTTAGGTTGGCGGTCAACGATGGCCAAAAGAATAATGCCAAAGGAAGTTTGCAGGGCTGTGTGCTTGTAGAGATTATTAAGGACCACTTCTGGCAACTCACCCTTTTTGATTTCGAAAACGATGCGCAGGCCTTCTCGGTCAGACTCGTCGCGGATATCAGCGATCCCCTCAATCTTTTTTTCATTGACCAAAGCGGCCACGTCTTCCAGGAGTTTGGCTTTATTTACCATATAGGGAATTTCTGTAACGACAATCCTTTCCCGTTCACTCTTACCGCCTCTTTCAATCTGAGTCCTTGCCCGCAGATGAACTATCCCCTTACCGTCTCGATAGGCTTCCAGAAGTCCTTTTTTGCCGAATAAATACCCACCAGTGGGAAAATCAGGCCCCGGGATGAAGCGCATAATTTGTTCGACCGTGGCGTTCGGATGTTCAATTAAATAAATGAGACCGTCAATCACCTCGCCGAGGTTATGGGGCGGAATATTTGTGGCCATGCCGACCGCAATCCCGGAGGCACCGTTGACTAAGAGATTGGGAAACTTGGCCGGGAGAACCTCTGGCACTTCTAAGGTGCCGTCATAATTAGGAACGAAATTAACCGTATTTTTATCCAGGTCATCCATCAGCTCATCAGCTAACTTCTTCAGCCTGACTTCGGTATAGCGCATCGCGGCGGGCGGGTCACCGTCAATCGAACCAAAATTACCCTGGCCATCAACCAGAGGATAGCGCATGCTAAAATCCTGGGCCATTCGAACCAAAGCATCATAAACCGCCGCTTCTCCGTGGGGATGATACTTCCCGATGACATCGCCCACGATACGCGCCGACTTTTTAAACGGCTTATTCCAGTTAGTGCTGCTTTCATACATGGCGAAAAGAGTGCGGCGATGAACTGGTTTGAGCCCATCCTTGATGTCAGGAATAGCCCGACCAATGATTACGCTCATGGCGTAATCCAGGTAGGAACGCTTCATTTCCTCTTCTAAGCTGACGACGACTTCCTCTTTGGCCATGGTTAAACCTCAAAGGCAGGCAATTTTTCCCCTTAGATATCGAGTTGGGCTTCTAAGGCGTTTTGTTCGATAAACTGGCGACGGCTCTCGACCTCATCGCCCATAAGGATGGTGAAAATTTTATCCGCCTCGACTGCATCGCGCACCGAAACCTGGAGGAGGGTGCGGGTTTCTGGGTTCATCGTTGTTTCCCAGAGCTGTTCGGGCGTCATTTCTCCGAGCCCCTTATACCGCTGAATAGTTATCCCCTTTTTCCCCTTCTCGAAGATGACCTCGACCAGCTTCGTCTCATTTTCTACCTTAATTTCTTCATGGTCAGAGAGAATCAGGAAAGGCGGCCGCATTCCCTCCAGCTCCTGGTAAATTTTGACCAAATTTTTGTATTCCGCCGACGTAATCAGGTCAGCATCAACTTTGGTCAGGAGGCTAAGGCCGTTTACCTGGAACTGAATTCTTAACTCATAAATGCCGTGTTCTTCATCCTCCGCCAGGTCAACCTTAACTCCTTTGGAGCTGAGGAGCTGTCTAATTTTTTCCATCCGGCGCCGTTGTCTCATGGCTTCCAGGCTATCGATACCTTCATTAAGCAGAATTTCTACTATGAAGAAAGGATGATTTTTTCTTTCTAACACCTGGACAAAATTTTTCTTGGCCAGCAGCAGCTTAAGAAAACGACGACATTTCTCGCCCTCGATGAGCTCTTTCTGGCCGCTCACTTTTATCTTGAATTCCTCGGAAATTTTTTTAATCATGAATTTCTCGAACTCGCGCTCTTCCTTAAGATATTGGACTGACTTACCCTTGGTGATTTTATAAAGAGGGGGCTGAGCGATAAAAAGGTGTCCCCGTTCAATCAGCTGGGGCATTTGTCGGTAAAAGAAGGTCATGAGCAAAGTTCGGATATGAGACCCGTCGATATCGGCATCAGTCATGATGATCACTTTATGGTAACGCAGTTTACTTAAGTCAAACTCGGATTGCTCCACCCCTGTTCCCAAAGCGGAAATGATTGTCCCTATTTCTTCACTCTTCAGAATCTTCTCGTAGCGAGCCTTCTCCACGTTCAGAATCTTCCCCTTCAAGGGGAGGATAGCTTGAAAGCGACGGTCTCTTCCCTGTTTGGCCGAGCCGCCAGCCGAATCACCCTCGACGATGAACAATTCGCTTCGGGCGGGGTCTCTTTCCTGGCAATCAGCTAATTTGCCGGGAAGGGAGGTTGATTCGAGGACGCTCTTACGCCGCGCCAACTCTCTGGCCTTGCGGGCAGCTTCCCGGGCTCTAGCCGCATCAAGGCATTTTTGGACGACCTTCTTAGCCACTGTCGGGTTCTCTTCGAAATAAGTTGCCAATTGCTCATTCACCAAGGACTCAACAATTCCCTTTATTTCGCTGTTGCCGAGCTTGGTCTTGGTTTGACCCTCGAATTGAGGATTTCTCATCTTCAAGCTGAGGACAGCGCACAACCCTTCCCTCGTGTCCTCACCCGAGATGTTTTCGCTCAGGTCTTTGACCAAGTTGTGGGTGTTGGCGTAGTTGTTGATGACTCGAGTCAAAGCGGATTTAAAGCCGATGAGATGCGTGCCGCCCTCGGTCGTGTTGATATTGTTGACAAAAGTAAAAATGGTCTCCGAATAGCCTGTGTTATATTGAAGTGCCAGCTCTACAATAACCTCGTCCTTGTTGGTCTCAAAATAAACCGGTTTGGGGTGAAGCGTGGTTTTGTTCTGATTCAGGTACTGGACAAACTCGAGGATGCCTCCTTTGTACTGAAAACTGTGGCTTTTGTTCGTCCGTTCATCAGTGATGGTTATTCTTAGCCCGCGATTGAGGAAACTGAGCTCCCTCATCCTCTGGGTTAGGGTTTCAAAATTAAATTCGATGGATTCAAAAACTTCCCGGTCGGGTTTAAAGGTAATCTTAGTCCCCGTAGCTTTTGTTTTACCCACCTTTTCTAATCTGGTAACGGGGTTACCGCGCTCGTAACTCTGGACGTACACGCCGCCATCTCTCTTTATTTCCAGGTCAAGGCGCTCCGAAAGGGCATTAACGACCGAAACCCCTACCCCATGAAGCCCGCCTGAAACCTGGTAGATTTTAGAATCGAACTTGCCGCCAGAATGGAGAGTGGTCATGACCACTTCCGCCGCCGGTCTCTTCTCTTTTTTATGAATATCGACGGGGATACCACGGCCGTTATCAATGACCGTTACTGAATTATCCACGTGAATGATGACATCGATTTGATTGCAATAGCCGGCCAAGGCCTCATCAATTGAGTTATCCACCACCTCATAAACCAGGTGATGTAAACCCTCCGGCCCGGTACTGCCGATGTACATGGCCGGACGCTTCCGCACTGCCTCCAGGCCTTTTAAAACCTTAATACTATCAGCGGTATATTTTGGCTCTTTCATCTTCTCTCACCCGAGAAAAATGCGGGTTATGCAGGAAGGTCTTCGGCACAACCCGAATGGCATATGTTGTGTAATCAAATAAAATTATACCTAAATATTGGACGAGAGTAAAGAAAAATCCTCTCAGTTATTAATTTTTTTTAAAGTCGAGAAAAGGCCTCAACAGCCGGCAAGGGAAGGACAAAAAAAGCAACTAAAAGGACATTCTTCGACCAATTCCGCTGACTCGGAGGAAGCCACTTTCCGGTTAACGAAGCTTTGGGTCAAGATTAAACTTTGATTTTTCCTCCTTTTCCTTTGCCATCTGCTCATCTGATGCCTTTTCCATCATAACATAATCAAAGGCATGAAGAATAAAGACTTAAAATGACCTAATTTTGCGGCCGAAGTGGGAATAAAAGAAAAGCCATAGTTGTTAGGCTCCCGCCTAATTTTTATAATATTAAAGGGAGGCATGATGAATGCCGGCCAATCTGCCGCCTGAATATATAGAAACTGAAAGAAAGCTCAAGGAAGCGAAGACTCCTCAGGAAAAACTCGAGATTCTGGAGCAACTCCTGGCGATTGTCCCCAAACATAAAGGGACAGAAAAGCTTCAGGCCTTGCTCAAAACAAAAATCTCCAAGCTGCGTCAGGAGATGCAGCGCCGGCCGACAGTGGCCCGCCATAGTCCTATAGCCCATTTAGAAAGGTCTGGAGCTGGCCGGGTGGTGGTGCTCGGCTCGCCCAATTCAGGAAAATCCCTGCTGATCAAATCATTAACCGGAGCCAACCCCGAGGTCGGCGATTATCCCTTTACAACCCGGATTCCTGCGCCTTACATGATGCGCTTTGAAAACATCCAGATTCAGCTTATTGATACTCCACCTTATCTGGATGAAGACATTCCCTCTGTTATCCCGGAACTTGTCCGCACCGCCGACGCTGTTCTGGTCTGTCTGGACCTGACCCAGCCTGATGATGCCGCCAGGCTGGAAACACTTCTTGACCAGATGAAAAAGAAAAAGATCGAGTTGGTGGGTGAGCAAGAACCCATCAGTCTAGGCGAAAGGCCCAACAAAAAAAGAACTCTCCTTCTAGCCAATAAATGCGACGTAGATGACAGTCAATCCGCCATTGAAGACCTCCGCCTGCTCTTAGGAAATAAACTCCCGCTTCTCCCTGTCTCCGCCCTGCGGGGAGACGGCTTAGAGACGCTCAAGCAGCGTATTTACCAAATCTTGGAAATTATCAGGGTTTACAGCAAATCGCCCGGGAAAAAGCCCGACTTTGCCGAGCCCTTCACCCTAAAAAAAGGGAGCTCAGTAATCGAAATGGCGCGGGCTATTCATAAGGACCTGGCCGATAATTTCAAATACGCCCGCCTTTGGCGGGGCAAGACAATTCAAGGGCTAATTGTCAATCGAGAACATATGCTGCAAGAAGGAGATATTGTCGAAATTCATGCTTAAGAGCAGGAAAGGGCAAACCGCCCTCCTCTCATCTTATTCCTTTCTATTTAAACCCAGGTTCTTTCTATGAAAGAAAGGCCCAAATCAGGTATGATTTAAGGGAGGAAGATTAAAATCAAGAAGGGGTCATCTTCCGCTAAGTTGATGAATTATTCTCTCCTTTTCACCTTGGCACGACAGGTTTTTCAAAAGGAGAATATTTTTTAAAAAAATATGGGGCCCTATTTAAACTTTCTTATTAAATTAGATAAGCAATAAAGTATTTACCTCTTTTTTGCTGATCGCCGTCTCAGCAACTTATTCTGATAAAAGTTGTATTTAATCTTTTATTCGATTAAAATTTTCCTAAATCAGAATAGGAGGGAAAAAAATGGAAGGTCAAGAAACTACTTTGGCCAGCAAGCCCGCCCCTTTAACCGAGGTAGTTAGTGTCGGGGAATGGATGCTTACCCTGTTGATAAGCGCCATTCCGGTGGTGAACCTTGTTATGTTCTTTGTCTGGGCCTTTGGGTCAAACACAAAACTCAGTAAAGCCAACTGGGCAAAAGCATCTCTCATCTGGTTGGCGATCCTCATTGTTTTTTATATTGTCATTGCGGTGCTTATCTTAGGTAGCGCCTTCTTCTTCCTCGGCCGTAATTATTGAATTTCGCCTTTAAGACACGGTTAATATCTCTTTTTATCACCTCAAAATAAAAGGCGATGAAAAATATCCCGCATATATTTGGCGCGTTTTGTTATCCTTAGAGAAAGCCCGTCAGCAAAAATTAAAAAATAATTTCCGATTGGTGATAGTCTGATAGGCTTAAATGTTCTCAAGGAAAACGAACAAGACAGAATTTAAACGCCCCAACTGAAAGGAGGTCTAAAATGTTTCTCGGCAGATTTCGCCAGAATTATCGCCTTAATTATAAGAATATTCTAAGGGCTCTCCCGCTTCTCTCCCTTACTATCCTGCTCTTTTCCTGCCTTCAGAAGCCTGAACCCGCTGACTTCCTCATCCTGAAGGCCCGAGCTTATACGGTCAATCCGGCTCAACCCTGGGCGGAGGCAGTGGCAGTAAAAGGCGAAAAAATTATCTTTGTTGGCTCTAATAAGAAGGCGCGCTCTTATATCGGAGCTCAGACCAAGGTCATAAAAGCCGAGGGAAGACTACTTCTGCCAGGGTTTCAGGACAGCCATCTTCACTTTGTCAGTGGTTCTTTAAACCTTAATGGCGTCGACCTGACCGGCACCAAGACGGTAGCCGAAATTCAGGAGAGGATTCGACGCTTCGTGGCGGCGCATCCTGAGCTCACCTGGATTCAGGGCAGGGGATGGATGTACTCCGTATTTCCTGGCAACATGCCGCATAAAAAGTTCCTGGACGAGGTCGTCCCGGATAAACCGGCCATCATGCGGTGTGCCGACGGTCATACGAGCTGGGTAAATAGCCGAGCTCTGGCCCTGGCTGGAATTACGGCTAAAACACCTGACCCGCCTGACGGCCGAATTGGACGCGATGAAACGGGCGAGCCGACTGGCGCCCTTTTCGAAGGCGCCAGCAGCCTTGTCAGCCGCCTTATACCTCAGCCGACCAAAGAAGAAAAACTCGAGGCCATGGCCCGCGGGATGGAAGAGGCTACTAAGTGGGGGGTTACAGCCGCTCATGGCATGGGCGGCGAATATGAAGAACTCGAGCTCTTGGAGCGCCTCCGTCAAGAAGGGCAACAGACTTTGCGCCTGATTATCACCATGTGGATCGACGAACCTGGACCAACAGAGAAAGATTTCCAGTCCTACGCAGAAGCCTGCGCTAAGTATAATGACCGTTGGTTAGCCGTCCGCGGAGTAAAGCTGATGCTCGACGGAGTTATTGATTCCGGGACTGCGGCCATGCTCGACCCTTATGAGGAACAGAAGGGAAACAGGGGAAACCTTTTTTGGGAACCGGATGATTATATTAAGGCAGTTAGGGAATTCAGTCGCCGCGGTATCCAGGTTTCTACTCATGCCATCGGTGACAGAGCCATTCGACTGACTCTTGAGGCCTACGAAAAGGCGCTCCAAGAAAGCGGCCATCCCGGTCTACGACACAAAATCGAACATGCCGAATGTATTGCGGCCGAGGATTTTGCCCGCTTCCACAACCCGGGAATTATTGCCAGCTTTCAGCCGCTTCACGCTGACCCCGACCCAGTCTGGATGGCGGCCTGGATAAAAAATGCTGGGCCAGAAAGAGAGTCAAGAGCCTTTGCCTGGAAATCAGTCTATAACGCTGGTGGTCAATTAGCTTTTGGGAGCGATTGGCCAGTGGTGACCATCAACCCTTGGCCCGCGGTCCAGGTGGCTGTGACCAGACAGAGCCTTGAAGGCTATCCTGAGGGGAGCTGGCTTCCCAAGGAAAAACTGACATTCGAAGAAACCATCTATGCTTATACAATGGGAGGGGCTTATGCCGTGAACGAGGAAAATATTCGCGGGTCGATTGAACCCGGCAAATTGGCTGATTTTATTCTCCTTTCCCAGAACATTTTTGAAGTCCCGGCCAACCAAATCGGCGCAACAAAATGCGTGTTGACCGTAGTCGGTGGCCGGGTCATGCACGACGAAATCTCGAGATACCCGAAATAGGTGAGGTGGCATCGATTTAGGAAGCACCGATTTAGAAATAGGCTTGATTTAATAAATGGATATATTCTGTTTCTCCCATTAGCCTGGGGTTAGATGGGTTAGAGTTATTGATTGCTGCTCGATGCGCTATTTCTGGAAAGTCTTCTTCTCTGATTTTCAATTCAGCCAGAGACGGAATATTCATTTTCTTGGCCATATCTTTAATTCGCCCTAGGAAAAGGTTAACAGCTTCTTCTTCCTTGGCTTCCAGACCAGCCCAACGGGCCATCCGGACAATTTTTATCTTAGCTGCGGGTACCATAAATTCCAGCACATAGGGCAGGAACACGGCGTTAGCGACCCCATGGGGAAGGTCAAACATGCCCCCTAAGGCTTCGGCTAAGCAATGGACAGCACCCACATCAGAGTTACAAAAGGCTACTCCCGCCAGCATGCTCCCCAAGAGCATTTTTTCTCTTGCTTCTTGGTCTTCTATGGCATGATAGGCTCGGGTCAAGGAATTAAAAATAAGAGAAATCGCTTCCCGCGCAAAGATGTCACTGAAAGGGTTGGCCGGTTTGACCAGGGCCGCTTCGATAGCATGGGTCAGAGCGTCCAGTCCGGTCGAGGCAATTAGCGACGGAGGCAACGTTATCAAAAGGTCAGGGTCAACCAGAGCCCACTTTGGAAAAAGACTCTTTCCTTTTATGCTCATCTTAAAACGTCTTTCCGTATTAGTTATTACCGCTACCCACGTCACTTCGCTCCCTGTTCCGCAAGTAGTCGGAATAGCCAAGATAGGGATGGGCGGATAATGATATTTTTCTCTCCCCTCATAATCTTCAATATTGCCGGGATTGTTAATGAGGAGAGCAATAGCTTTAGCTGCGTCCAGTACACTTCCTCCGCCCAGACCGATAACTAAATCAGGTTGAAGCGCCCTAACTTTTTCCGTCAATCGATTAATCGTCGAATGACCAGGGTTGGGCTCAATTTCGAGCAAAACATCTACGGGTTGACAAAGTTCGAGGAGTCTTTCGACATGACCGGCTTTGGCTACTCCCTGGTCGCTGACTAAAAGAGGCCTTTTGGCTGAAAGTTCTTCAATTATCCGCGGAAGATTGTTGATTACCCCTTGACCAAAATGAACCTCAGTAGGCAGACGAAATGGCATTTTCTATTTCTCCTTAAGGACTAAGTTTTAATTCTTGAAGTTTAAAACTGGCTCATCGGCCAGGTCCAGGATCGCCACGAAAAGAAGCTGAGCCAGGTCTTCCATTATTTCTGGGGTTATAGTTTCGAAGCTGTCCTTGGTTATATGGTAATAGGAAGGAGCGCCGGATACACTGAAAGAAAGACTCGGTATTCCTTTCCAGAGAAAGCGGGCCGCATCCAGGCGAGGCCGAGCCAAATTGGCAAAGGCCTGCGGTGTTACGATTCGATGGATATAGCGGTTATTCGCCCGGTCAATGAATTCCCACAGCTGAGGAAAGTTTTTTCCTGAAAGACCAGAAATTCGGTCACCGCAACCAACTCCGTCCAAATTAAGTAAACAGACAGTTTTTTCCAGCGGCCACGTGGGATGCTCCAGGTAATATTCTGACCCCAAAACTCCCTGCTCCTCGGAGCCAAAAAAGAGAAACATGACCGAGCGGCCGGGCTTGACGGCACAACGAGACATGGCCTCGGCCACACCGAGCATGACGGCCACCGCTGAGGCGTTGTCGTTGGCCCCGGGCATCAATTCGTAGCAGCGGCCTAAGTGGTCAAGATGCCCGCCCAGAATAATAAGCTCATCCTTAAGCCGAGGGTCGGAGCCAGGAAAGAGGGCGATCACATTCATTCCCGTTCCATCGGGATGATGCTTGGTAACATTCTTGATAGTAACCGTTTTTCCCAAGGCAAAGGATTGTGGCTTAAGGGTCTTTTCAATAGCCTGGACTACTTCTTGATGTTTTTTCCCTGTCCCGACAAAGAGGTCATTGACTACAGCTTCGCCGACATGGCTGTAAATAAAACCTTCGACATAAGAATTATTGGGATTACAGATTGGCCCGTAATTATAAAGCATTCCCTTGGCCCCATGCTTAACGGCATTCTCCAGCTTATATTGATGAAAAGAATAGGGCCGCCATTTAAGAAAGAGCTCGGGGTTTTTGTCGGGTGAAACCGGTACCTCTCGCTCCATAAGTACGATTTTGCCGCGAACATCAACCGAGGCATAATCATCATAACCAAGTTCAGGGGCAGTTACTCCATAGCCAACATAGACTACTTCTGCCGTCACTTCGCCGGAGCCTGAGGTGGCGCCGGGGATAAACTCGCTCTCATACCGATAGTATTTTTTTAAAATTTCTTTACCATAGGGGACATGAAGAATAACTTCACAGCCTGGAAAAACCTCGGTGTAGGCCAGAGGATAAGTCTGAAAATAGCTCCCGTTCTCGCCCCCGGGGGTTAAACCCCAAGAACGAACCAGGTTTACCACCCACTCGGCGCAAGCTTGATACTCTGGAGTCCCTGTCAGTCGGCCACCATATTTTTCAGAGGTTAGCTCCCGGACATAGTCTGCCAGCTTATGGCTGGAAATCTGGTGCATCGTCTGAAGGATTTTAAGCTCATCAGCTGCGGGAGCAGCCGCCTGCTGAGAAAGAGAAGGAATAACACTGACCAGGGCTAGGAGTATGATAGCCATAACCATGATTAATTTAAGTTTCAGGTTTCCTTTCATCCTCGCCTCCTTTCCTTATTCCTGATTATCTGTATTGAATCATCACTTCAATCCAAGCCAGAACAAAAATATATGGCTAACAGCCAGTTTTTCTATCCCGGCGTAATATTTCTGCCGTTAACGGTCGAATAATAATCTGGGACAATCAGGATAACAAAACCTTTTCCTGATAAAGACCTCATCACCTCTTTTCTTTTCTCTTCGTCGTCAACCAATAGTTTTCTGTTTCAGAGACGAAGGGCAATTCCGCCCCGAAGTAAAAAGCCATTCCAGATGCCGGCCGTCAAAAAAAGATGGAGGTTAGGCGTTAATTTTGCTTTTAAACCTAAATCAAGCTGCACAAAAGGGAAAAACCCAGGAAGAGGAAAATCTTCACCCTCGGCTTCCCGTTCTTTCCTTAATTCTTCGATAGTTTTGGTTGCACCGCCAGAAAAAGCTTCGTCAGTTTCGCCGGCAATCTTCAACGTTCCCTCGTAACTATAACTGAGGGTGCTTTCTCTTAATGCGCCGCCACCGCTGGCTCCCAAGCCAAATGTGATAAAGGGGTGCACGGGGCTCGAAGGAAAAAGGTCCCAGCGGAAGCTGAGGTGGAAAGAGAGAGGTTTAATCGAAAATTCGCCTGAGGCTCGGCCGTTAAACTCGGCTGTTTTATAGCTAATCGTTTCTTCTAAACTTAATTTTCCTGAAACTTCAGGCAAGGCCACCCTCATCGTTGTCTTTTCGACCGCCACCCCAAGGCTAAAAGAACCATTGGCGCCGCCCGGATACCAACGCAGTTCAAACCCATAATTATCACCGCTCGAATCAAAACGAACCGTCTGCGAATAACCCTTTTCTCTTAGCTCCGGATGCTCCGCTTGAATATCTTCCAGGTAGTTCTTCTTGACCTGGCCTTCAAGGGCGTCGCTTAAAATATCTTCAATTACTGGCCGGAGGAGGTTCATACTCCAGCGGCCATAATGAAAATTGAATTCAAAGTGCCCCTGAGCCTGAGCCAAAGGCGGGCAAAAATATAGGAAGCTAATAGATAGAAACAAACCGGCTATCTTTATTAATTGCTTCTTAGCCCTGTTTGATTTTCTCTTGAGCCAAAACATCGCTGACCTCCATCTTCCCAAAATTCAGGGCTAATCTAACACGGATAATAATCAAATTCAAACTACCTTTTTTAGTCCATCAAGATGAAGTAAATCACCTGTAGTTAGCGTTAATACAGCCCAAAATATCTTTGGGGCCTTTCTCCAGACCTTTACCTTCCATC
>Ga0209102_1000250_pt1 | contig 37303 bp, 32 predicted proteins | sample ConPoolayeHmetaG_FD_185483 | JGI IMG/M metagenome (GOLD analysis project Ga0209102, IMG submission 185483) | Hot spring microbial mat communities from California, USA to study Microbial Dark Matter (Phase II) - Cone Pool mat layer H metaG... ...
TCATGCCCAAACTGATCGTATGCGGCCTTTTTTTGAGGATCAGAAAGTACCTGGTAAGCTTCATTTATTTCTTTAAAACGTTTTTCAGCCGCTTCCTTGTTGTCCTTGTGCCTGTCAGGATGCCACTCAAGTGCTTGCTTCCTATAAGCTCTCTTTATCTCATCCACAGAAGCATCTCTACTTACACCCAAAATATCATAATAATCGCTTTTTGCCGCCATAAATTAAGTTTATTTGAAATAGACTGCATTATTTTTCACTCCAATTTCAACTCTATCGCCTAACCCAATTCTGCCTTCCAAAATTCTCATCGCTATCTCATCCAAAATCTCCTGCTCAATTAACCTTTTTAATGGCCTTGCCCCAAAAACCGGATCGTAACCTTTTTCAGAAAAATATTTTATTACCCCTTCCGCGTAAACCAACTCAACACCCTGTTGGGAAAGCAAAATCTTAGCACTTTCCAACTGTCTCCTTGTTATATCTATCATTATCTCTTTAGTTAAAGGATTAAAATATATAATTTGATCTAGACGGTTCAAAAATTCAGGTTTAAACGCCTTGCCAAGTATTTCTTCAATCAATTTTTTCACCTTATCCTTACTAGAATATTCCTTTATAATCTCGCTTCCCAAATTACTGGTCATAATAATTATGGTGTTCTTAAAATTAACATGAACTCCCTTACCATCTGTCAAACGGCCATCATCAAGTACCTGCAAAAATATATTAAAAACTTGAGGATGCGCTTTTTCTATTTCATCAAACAAAACAACAGAATAAGGATGTCTTCTTACTGCCTCAGTCAATTGACCTCCTTCCTCAAAACCAACATATCCTGGAGGAGCACCAATTAATCTGGCAATAGAATGCGGCTCCTGATATTCTGTCATATCAATTCTAATAATTTGGTTTTCATCATTAAACAAAACTTCAGCCAGTGCTTTTGCTGTCTCTGTCTTACCAACACCCGTTGGGCCCAAAAACAAAAACGAACCAATAGGTTTGCTTTGTTCCCTCAAACCAGATCTCGACCTTCTAATTGCGCTGGCAACTAAATGCAAAGCCTCATCCTGTCCCACCACTCTTTTTTTCAATTCATCCTCTAGTTTAAGCAATCTTTCAGACTCTGAAGATAACAACTTACCAACAGGTATTCCAGTGATACGAGAAACTATTTTAGCGATATCTTCACTGCTGACCTCTTCACGCAAAACACGCTCATCTTTTGGTATTTCCTTCCATCTCTTTTCAACCTCATCTAATTTTGACTCCAACTCTGGAATTTTCCCATACTTTATTTCCGCTGCCCGATCCAACTGCACCTCTCTTTCGGCAAGATCAAGTTCCGACCTAAATCTATCTATCTCAGAGCGGATTTTGTGAATCTTTTCAATTATCTCCTTTTGTTCCTTCCATTTCCGTTCAAAGTCATCAATTTTCTCTTTCAATTCATTCATCTCGTCCCTAAGTAATTCAAGCTTCTTCTTTACATTTTCAGCCTTTTCCTTTTTCAAAGCCCTTTCCTCTATTTCAAGCTGAGTAAGTTTTCTTTTTAAGAGATCTAGTTCGGCTGGCCTACTTTCTGTTTCTATTTTTATCGCTGAAGCAGCCTCATCTATAAGATCAATTGCCTTGTCTGGTAAAAACCTATCCGTAATATATCTGTTGGAAAGTTGAGCAGCCTCTATAATCGCGTCGTCAGTAATCCTTATTCCATGATGTAATTCATAGCGTTCTTTTATCCCTCTCAAAATTGCTATTGTATCCTCAACACTTGGCTCCTCTACCAAAACAGGTTGAAATCTCCTAGCTAAAGCAGCATCTTTCTCGATATACTTTCTATACTCACTTACAGTTGTAGCGCCTATCATCCTCAAAGTTCCTCTGGCTAAAGAAGGTTTTAAAATATTCGCCGCGTCGACAGATCCCTCTGCCGAACCTCCACCAACAAGAATATGAAGCTCGTCGATAAAAACGATATATTTTCCTTCTCCTTCCTCAACCCCTTTAATAACCGCTTTCAAACGCTCTTCAAACTCCCCTCTAAATTTCGTTCCCGCTACCAAAAGCGCAAAATCAAGAACCAAAAGATCTCTTCCCTCCAGGGTAGTGGGTACGTCACCTGAAGCTATTCTTTGCGCCAAACCCTCAACAATAGCTGTTTTTCCAACACCAGGATCGCCTATTAAAACAGGGTTGTTTTTAATTCTCCTGGAAAGAATTTGCATAACTCTCCTGATTTCAGCATCCCTACCAACAACAGGATCAATCTTCCCAGATTTTGCTTGGGAAGTAAGATTAATTGTGTATTTATCCAAAGCCTCCTTAGGATCAATCGGCTTAAAAAGATTTTGTAAATCGTCTCCCATAAAAGTTATATTAACACTATCACTAGCACTCAGTCAAATAAAGTGCTAAAAACAATCAAGTTTTAAATTAAAATGCAAATATTCATATTTTATATATAATTACTATATATGCTTATATTAAAAAGAAAGATTCCTTTTGGTTTTATAGACAAATCCTACAATAGAAACATTCTCTTACACGTTTTTGCAAAAATTCCTAAAAATGAATAAAAAAACCAAACTTACTAACCAATCCATAAAAACTCTCATCAAAAATAGATATCTTAACAAAGCAAAAAATCATGTTAAAAATATTATTTCTGCTTCTAAACATAAACCAACTTCAGCGTTTCAACACAAGATTAGAATCGGGATAATAGGATATGGAATAGTAGGACAAGCGGTTGCCTATGGCTTTTCCAATAACAATATTCTTATATACGATAAATACAAGAAATTAGACCCAATCGAAAAGGTAATTAAAAAAAGTGAATATATCTTCATCTGCCTTCCCACACCCATAAAATGCGATGAATCGGGAATAGACTTGTCAATAATAGACAGCAATATAGAAAAGATTACCAAACTTACAAACGGGACTAATAAGATAATCATCATTAAATCAACTGTAATTCCAGGGACAACAAAAAATTATATGAAAAAATATCCAAAAAGTTTGTTTTGTTTTAATCCGGAATTTTTACGAGAAAAATCTTACCTTCAAGATTTTTTAATTACAGACAGAATTATAATTGGTGCTGACAACCCGGTAGTGTTCAGAAAAGTTTCATCCCTTTATAAATCCATCACTCCCGATATTCCTATTTTTAAAACAGATCCCACAAGTGCAGAAATGGTCAAATACATGGCGAATTGTTTCCTAGCAACAAAAGTTATTTTTGCTAATGAAATGTACGATATTTGCAAAAAATTAAATATTAACTACAGCGAAGTTAAAAAAATGGTTTCAGCTGACAAAAGAATAGGGGAATCACATTTTGATGTAACCAGCCTTCGGGGCTTTGGTGGAAAATGTTTTCCCAAAGATCTTCTTGCTTTAAAAGCCCTGGCTAAAAAACTCAATGTCGACACGACAATCTTAGACGCTGTCTGGAAAAAAAATCTGAAAGTAAGAAAGATTCACGATTGGGAAGAAATACCTTTCGTCGTAAGTAAAAAAAATAAGGACTAATCTTACTCATCGCCTATCTTTAATCCATTTTGAAGTATTGATCTTTTATTATAACTTTTAATCAACAACTTCCCCTTCTTCGACCTTTTCCTCCCCGTCACCTTTCTTTCCCTTCTTTCCCTTTTCAGTATCTCCAGCTTGTTCAGTATCCTCAGTTTTACTATCCTCTTTACTGGGTTCTTGATCTTGTGTCGAACCAGCCGAGCCATACATCACCTGCCCTATCTGACTTAAAGTGTCTGAAAGATCTTTAGTTGCTGATTCAATTTCCTCCTTACTTGCATCATCTTTTGCTAAAACGTCTTTAACAAACTTAACCTTTTCTTCTACTTTATTCTTAATATCGGCTGGTGCTTTATCACCAGCTTCCTTAAGTGCCTTTTCAGCAGCGGCTACCATGGCATCAGCCTGATTTCTAGCATGAATCCTCTCAGATTTCTTAAGATCCTCCTCTTTATGGTGCTCAGCTTCCTCCTGCATTCTTTTTATTTCCTCATCAGAAAGACCAACAGCACCGGTAATCTTGATGTTCTGAGTTTTACCAGTTGCCTTATCTTTAGCAGTCACAGTTAAAATCCCCGATGCATCTATATCAAAAGTAACCTCGATTTGGGGAACCCCTCTCGGAGCTGGAGGAATTCCATCTAATATAAAACGTCCCAAACTCTTGTTATCGACACTCATAGGACGCTCACCCTGAGTAACATGTATCTCAACCTGTGTCTGATTGTCAGTAGCAGTTGAAAAGATTTCCGTCTTTGAAGTAGGTATTGTTGTATTTCTCGGTATCATTGGAGTTGCAACACCACCCAAAGTCTCAATAGAGAGCGTCAAGGGAGTAACATCCAAAAGCAAAATATCTTTAACTTCACCCCCTAAAACTCCTGCCTGAATTGCCGCCCCAATCGCGACCACCTCGTCTGGGTTTACACTCTTATTAGGCTCTTTACCAAAGTATTCTCTAACTGTATCAATAACTTTAGGCATCCTAGTCATACCTCCAACCAAAATTACTTCATCTACATCGTGAGGATCCAGTTTTGCATCCTTTAGACACGCTTCAACCGGCTTTTTAGTTCTTTCAATCAAATCTTCTACCAAGCTTTCTAATTTCGCTCTTGTTAATTTCATCGTCAAATGAATTGGATTTCCATCTTTCTGGGTAATATAAGGTTGATTAATCTCAACCTCATCCGTTGCGGAAAGTTCAATTTTTGCCTTCTCCGCCGCATCTCGAACTCTTTGAAGTGCTTGTTTATCAACTCTTAAATCAACAGCGTATTCTTTCTTGAATTCATCACAAATATAATCAACAATCTTCTCATCAAAATCATCTCCACCTAAATGGGTATCTCCATTAGTCGCTTTAACTTCAAACACACCTTCTCCAAGCTCAAGAATTGAAATGTCAAATGTTCCACCGCCTAAATCATATACTGCAATCTTTTCCGCTTTCTTCTTATCCAAACCGTAGGCAAGCGCTGCAGCCGTAGGTTCGTTAATGATTCTTTCTACTTTAAAACCAGCAATTTCACCCGCCTGTTTTGTTGCTTGCCTTTGCGAATCATCAAAGTAGGCAGGCACTGTGATTACTGCCTTCTCAACTTTCTCGCCAAGATAGTGTTCGGCATCCTTTTTAAGTTTCATCAAAATCCTAGCTGAAATTTCCTGCGGGGTATAATTTTTCCCTTCAACTCGGACCTCCACACCGCTTTTACCTGAAACAATCTCGTAGGGAACCATTTTTCTTGTCCTCTCAACCTCTTTGTCATCAAACCTTCTACCCATTAATCTCTTAATAGAATAGATGGTATTTTTGGGATTAAGAATTATCTGGCGCTTCGCAACGTCCCCAACCAAATTTTTAACTGGTTCAACCACAGATGGTGTTACGTTTCTGCCAGTATCTGAAGCAGGAATGACCTTAGGTCGTCCCCCTTCCATAACTGCGACACAAGAATTTGTTGTTCCTAAATCGATACCAATTATCTTTCCCATAGGCTTTATTTTTAAACTAATTTTTATCCCTAAATCTAAATACTACAACTTTCGCCGGCCTTATTACAGGACCATCTTTGACCCTCCAACCTTCAGACAAAACTTGAGAAATAAGACCTTGCTTTTCAGAATCCTCTGTATATTCAACATCAATCGCCTCATGATATTTCTCATCAAAAGCAAGATCCTTTTCAGCAGCTACATTTTCAATCCCTTCCTCAGAAATCACCTTCAGTAAATCCTTTAGAATGTTATCTAAACCTTCGTCTTTCAAACAAGCTTGGGCTTTTTTAAGATTATCAATAATCGGTACAAGCTTTAAAAAAAACCCTACATTGGCCAACTTAATAATTTCCTCCTTTTCCCTCTCAACTCTTTTTCTCAAATTATCATAATCCGCAAGCGATCTTGCAAGTTGGTTTTTCAATTCTTCTTCACTGCTCTTTCCAGCCTCTTTTTTATTTATTTTTCTTTTCATATCTATATAGCTTCGAAAATATCACGAAAATATCTCATAACAGGTATAACTCTAGGATAAGGAAGTCTCAAAGGACCAATAACTCCCAAGGCACAATTTCTACCCATTAGTTCAAATCTAGTTCCAACCACACCCAAAGGGCTAAAACCCGGCCACCCAAGCTCTTCACCAAATATAACTTCAACAGGCGATTCCCCTGTCATATGTTGAAAGAAAAGCTCATACATTTTTTGTACTTCATCCAGATAAGAAAAAAGGCCAACTATTGCTTGAATATCCTCAAATTCAGGATTACTAAAAACGTTGGAAAACCCGGAATGCCAGAATTTTTTATCCTCTTCAATTGCGCCTATTGCAAGATTTTTTGTAGTTTGTGCCAATGAATGTGTAGCTTCCTCTAAAACCTTTTCAATATTATCTTTACTGCCCATAACATTCTCTTTCACCTTAACTTCTTCCGCCAAACTCATCTGACGCTCATCCATTAGTTGATCAATATAAAACTTCATCGCCTTTGGAGTAGGCACTCTTCCTGCAGAGGTATGAGGCTGCTTCAAATAACCAGATTTTGTGAGTAAGTTCATTTCAGCTCTAATCGTGGCAGGTGAAACGCCTATTGTGTATTTTTTTTCGAGACTTTCCGAACCCACAGGCTCAGCTGTTTCAATATACTCATCAATTAAAGACTTTAATATTTGTATCTGTCTTGAGCTTAGTGCGTCTAACATAACTTTTTAAATTTTAAGAGCTAATAAATCAACACTCTTAAAATTCCCATTAGCAGAAGGTTATCACGAGTGCCAATAGATTGTCAAGATGTCTTTCAAGAACCCTTTTTAAACTGAAGTATTATCAATCGGATTAGCTGACAAGGGCTCCCGACCCTTGGGAGAAACCAATACTTTTTTATTACCCAAGATCCTTCCTACAAATCTAAAAAAATTCCAAACTTCATCTGACTTTAAAACAATGGACAAACCTAGATAAACAATTCCTCCAGCTAGAGCCACTATTACTGTCAAAATTAAAAGATTAACCGTATACCTCGTATCCAGTACAAACTTTTCAAAATCAATCTTTGTTATATCAATTCTCCCTACAAAACTAATCCTCTTAATCCAGGTGGAACGATCAAAAAATTTAAGAATAAAATACATAACTAAACCGGAAAAAAAAGCTGAAATTACCGACTTTATAATTGGCTTTAACATTTTTAAATAGGAACCATCTCCAATTTTTCTATTCATCAAAAAGAAAAGAATTACAGCCTGAAGGAGACTACCAATCGAGAAGGCGGCGGCCAATCCCCAAACATCAAATTTGAGAACTTTGATAAACAAAAAATCAAGCAATATTATTATGCTTGTTGAAATTATAGAAACTAAAACTGGAGTTTTGGTATCATGAAGTGCATAAAAGCCTCTAGACAAAAGAGCAACTACCGACTGAGTCACCATTCCAAGAGCAAAAGCACTTAAGACATAACCTGTTTGAGTTGTAGCTCTCCAATCAAAGATATCAGTTCCGTAGACTAGCCTGATGATGGGTATACGTAAAACAATAAACAAGGTAGCAATTGGTATAATCAAAAAGCACATATCGTAAAGGGTCGAAAAAAGGGTGTTTTTAAACTTATTCTCAGAATCCGATTGGCTCGCCAATGTTGGAAGAGCAGCTTTAGCAATCGACGTTCCAAATAAACCAACCGGAACCAACTGTAAAGTGTTTCCAAAAGTATAATAAGTGTAAGCAGCCACACTTATAAGTGAAGAAAAGAAAAGCTCTGTTGATTTGGATATTTGTAAAAAAATAGTTTCTAAAACTCTTGGAGCGGCAAGTTTACCAATCTTTTTTACCTCGGGAGTAAACTTTAGTAAGGGTATAAATCTAAAACCCAGTCGGAGAGCTAAGGGAAGTTGTATCAAAAAATGAAACATAGACCCTATGACAACCCCAATTACCGGAGCAATTAAACCCAACTTGGGAGCAAGGAAAACTGTCCCCAAAATAATGCCAAGGTTATAAAAAAGTGGAGCCAACGCTGGTACCAAAAACCTCTTTAGAGATTCCAGGACCCCAGTCAGAACATAGCTTACAACAAAAAATCCCTGGGCGGCAAAAAGTACTCTAGCAAGATTTACAACAACTTCTCTTTCTTCCCCTGAATATCCCGGAGCCAAAAAACTATAAACAAAATCAGCTTGAAATAACAAAACAACTGAAAATAAAATAAAAACGATAAGCCCTATATTAACAACTATTCCTGCCGTTTCCCAAGCTTTATCCTTTCCTTCCCTCAAAGAACGTGTAAAAACAGGAATAAAGGCGGATGCAAAAGTTCCGAAAACTAAAACCTCAAAAACCAAATCAGGAAGCCTGAATGCAGCAAAAAATAAAGAAAGTTTATCGGCAACAAAGAAATGGGCTAAAACTCTCTGTCTCACCAGACCTAGAATTCTTGAGGCTACAATCATAAACATAATAAGAGTAGCAGCCGAAAGTATACTTTCCTGGGGATCAAGAAATATTTTTTTTCCCTTTGATAACAAACGAACTACCATGAAATATTAATTTATAGCCAAATGATTGAAAAAAATAATTGATATTTATCTAAAGACCGATTATACTTACAAGTCAGTAAATAATGAATATCTTTTCATATTAATTATTTCCAAGATCTAAGATTTCCATAATAATAAATTATTAAATACTCTTTATGCCAGTAACAAAAACAGCAAAACGGGCTCTTAGAAGTTCGCTAAGAAAACAAAAAATAAATAAAGTTCTCCTCTCAAAACTCGAGATAGCCATCCGCTTGGCCAAGAAAGGGAAAAAGGAAAAAGACATTATTAATGCAATAAGTCTTGCAGACAAAGCTTCAAAGAAAAAAATTATTCACAAAAATAAAGCTGCAAGAATTAAAAATTTCCTTTCCAAACTTCTCCCTCGAAAAAGAACTAAAAAAGATCTATAAATTTCTGTTTGAAAAAATAATCTTCTTTTCCAAGCTTATGTATGATATATTAATTTAGGAAGTAAAACTAAAATTTTTAGTTTTTTTCTTGGTGTTTTAACCCAAAGTTATTCATTTTTAAAATAATTATGACTGCCCAAAAGAAACAGTTGCAAATCAACCTACTACCGGAGGCAAATTTTGCATATACAACTGTAGGAAGAATACTTACCTGGATTCTAACAAGCTTTAGAGTAATCGTTATAGTTACAGAAATAATCGTGATGATTGCCTTTCTATCCAGATTTTGGTTAGACGCAAAAAACACTGATTTAAATGATAAAATCAAAGAAAAATCAGCTGTAATTAGAGCTCTTAGCAATTTTGAAAAAGAATTCGAAACTACTCAAAATAAACTAAAGGTATTCTCACAAATAACCAAAAATGAAGGCGTATTTAAAGATATAATAAAAACAACAATTTCTTATCTTCCGTCAGAACTTTTTCTAACTTCCTTAACAATCAAGGAAGATTCTCTAGAAATAGAAGGTATTACCACCAGCGAAATTAGTTTGCAACAATTGATAACCAACCTTAATTCTACCAAAAAATTCTCAGACATAAGTATAGGTGAATTAGGAACTGATTCCAAAGATCCAAATATATTAGTTTTTAAATTGAATTTGAATATTTCTAAAAAGGAGGAGATATGAACACAGGATGGAGAAAAAACTATCTAAGGTACAGAGAATACTTTCTCGACATAGCTGCAAAATATAAAGAAAGAGCAGATCTTAGAGCATATCTTGAAATATTTCTTTCACTAATCACAGTTTCCATATTCTCAATTTTTGCCTTAAGACCTACCCTTCTTACCATCGCAAGCTTAATCAAGGAAATTGAAACGAAAAATCAAACCCTCGAAAAAATGCAAACTAAAATAGAAAACCTTTCAAAAGCTCAAACATTATTTGATCGTGAAAGATCTAAAATAAACATCCTTTTCACATCCATTCCAGATCAACCATACCCAGATGTCTATGCAAGACAAATTGAAGGTTTATCAAAAAAATATGGCCTGGAAATAATAAAAATCACCGCAGGAGAGGCAATAATCCTAGGAAAAGATTCCAAGGAAGTAGATAAAGACGTTAACAGCCAAGATTTAAAAGCCCCAGCAAGCAATTTTAAAGAACTTCCTGTGTCTGCAAATTACTTAGCAAAAGTCAATCAGACCTTATCTTTATTAAACACAATATCCGATTTTGAAAAATTAAGAAGACCAGTCAAAATAAACAGCATTAAAATAAAGACATTAGCTCTTGAAGAAAATACCAAAATGCTTGAACTTTCAATAGAAGCTACCTTACCTTATTTTATAAATAATTAACATGAACAAACTAGAAAAACCAAGGATATTAACAGTTACAATTTTTACTACGATTACTATTATATTTTGGGTATTCTACAGCCTATATAATGTAATCAAATCGACACCACCGATTAATGTAGATCCCAAAATTCTCAAACCATTCAATCCCAATCTTGACCAAGAAGCTTTGAACCGACTCGAAAATAGGATATTTTTCGAAGAAGGTCAAACAAGCTCTCCAACTATTAGCAAATCAGTTGAATTAATTGAAAAGAACGAGAAATCCGAAGAAAATTTTGAATAAAAAACAAAAATTCATTAACAAAAAATATTTGACTTAGAGATAAGATACAAACTATCATTAACTATGCAAGACAATCAAAATTCAGCAAAAACAGAGGATTTAAACAATCTCAATAGCATTGGTAATTCTAGTTCAACCATTTCTGATTTATCTACAACCCAAACAGTAACTAACTCCTCCAACGATCCTAATAATCTTTCTGAAAAAATCCCAGAGTTAAACAGTCTTGACTCAAATCCAAACCTAACTAACCTGCCTTCTACTGAAAGCAAACCCAATTTAGAAAACATAATTTCCCCTCCAGTTCCAGATAAGAAATACGAAAGCAAAAAGTTTATAGCCACCATCTTTGGTATTTTAATTCTTGTCAGTAGTGTATCAATCGGTGTTTATCTCGTGCAAAAACAACAAGACATAAGAGAACGTGCAGCAAGCGGAAGCACTTGCGATCAAAGCCCTGATTGTGAACTTGTGGATAATGCAGCAAACAAAGGCTCAAAAACCGTAGAAAGGCAAATAATCTACGTTGATATTACCGACAAAGAATACCACAGATATTATCCAGGGGACACTGATGATGGTTGTAGAAAAGTAAATATTACATCTAATACAATCTCTTGGGAAAAATACGGAGAGGGGTCTAACTGCAAAGATATCAGTAACGTTCAAATTTGGATGAGTAAGGAAGAACCATCAAATACGCCAACTCCTCTACCATCAATAACTCAATCTCCTACTATAACACAACCCCCAAGTATTAGTGCAAAGTGCTCTGATCTAAAAGTATACAGCCAAAACTGGAATCCTCTTTCTCAACAAGAACTCAATAAGCTAACGCCAGGAACAAAAGTAATATTCGCCGTATCCGGTACTGCAAATTCAGGTATATTTGATAAGGCTAGATTTAGCGTCAATTCTAAAAGTTTGGGTGAAACTACTTTAAAAAAGCCAGTAACTGAGGAATTCTATATCTACTACACAATACCTGAAAATACAGTAAATTTTAACGTTGAAGCACAGATACACCATTCAGAATTGGGTTGGTTTTGATAAATTCATTATTAAATTTGAATTTTAAGATATAAATTCTTAAAATGAGCGATTTTATTAAAGGAAAATTCTTTACTATTCTAATAGTCACCATAACGGTAATTCTTGCCGGTGTAGCTATCTTTACAGCCATCAGACTATATCAATTAAGACAAGAGTCTATCAGTATAACTAGACCCGAAAGTGAACCATTAGCCTGGGATTGTAAAAATTACACATTTTCTCTAAGTCAAACAGGTGAAGTCACAGTAAAAAACAGTTCAAGTAAAGACGAACCACCACAAAAAGCTCAAGTGTATATAAATAACCAACTCGTGCAAACATTTGATGTTCCAAAACTTACTTCAGGACAAAGTGCTACTTTAGGGACAGTTAATTTACCAGAAGGAGTTTTTTCATGGAAAGTGATAGGAACCTTAGACTGCCAAAACTCAGGTACTTTAACAAAAGGCCCTATTGCCTGCACTCCTCTTCAATTCACAATTTCAAAAATAACAGCTACTCCTACTCCTACAACCTCTTCCACTCCAACTCCGACTTCAACTTCAACCCCCACACCTACGGAAAAACCCATAGGGGGCAACAGTCCTACCCCTACTCAATCGGCAACTTCAACTCCTACACCTACACCAAAAGAGGAACCTTCTCCCACACCAACACCTACAACCGGAAAAATTAGCGAAATTACGCCGACATCGGGCGGTTTGGCTTTACCGGATGCCGGAGTTACCACACCAACCATTTTCGGAATCTTCCTAGGTGTACTTTTAATAATAATGGCTACTTTCCTTTTTGTTTTTTAATTTACAAAGAAACTAAAAAACTACTTGCCTTTACCAATTCACAAGTAGTATATTTTGCTAAGAAATATGTCTAGCTCTCTAAGAAAAAAACTTCTAACAGCATTGGGAGTAATCCTCCTTTTGGGGGGAATCGCAGCTGGTTTATATTTAGTTCAACAAAACCAAGAGTACAGAGAAAAAGCAGCCACTCAAAATTAAACTCCTTCATTAGTGTTGCTATACTTCATATATGCAAAGGTGTTTTTTTAATTTCCCAAAAAAATATCTAACCGAAACAATATTATTTATTTTATTTTTTCTCTTCTCCAATCTTATAATGTGGAAAACATTCAGATTAACTCCAGAAGAAAACCTCCAAATTGCAACCAAAGCATGGAGTGATTTTGCCGCTACAATACCTCTTATCCGTTCATTTTCTTATGGAAATAATTTCCCTCCTGAATATCCAATTTATGCAGGCCCACCTATACGCTACCATTTTTTCTTCTTCATGATTGTAGGATTATTAGAAAAATTGGGTATTCCACTTGATTTGGCCTTGAATAGCTTAAGCACTCTAGGGTTTTTTTTACTACTTTCTGCTATCTATTTAGTGGGTAAAACTATCTTCAGAAGCAAGGCTATCGGAATCATTTCGACTGTTCTTTTTCTATTTAACGGATCGTTTGCTTATTTAGAATTTTTCAAAAATAATCCGCCATCACTTAAAACCATTTCAGATATCATCGAAAACAGAAATTTTTCCTCCTTTGGCCCCTATGATGGAAGAATTGTTTCTGCTTTTTGGAATCTAAACGTATATACAAACCAAAGACATCTTGCACTGGCTTATTCTTTATTTATACTTTTACTTATCCTCATCTACAAATACTCGACAAAACTAAAAGTTTTTAATTGGTACAAAAGCTTTATTTTAGGATTTTTTTTAGGATTAACTCCATTTTTGCACTTTAGTGTTTTTGTTATGTCTGGAGTGAGTCTGTTAATCTTCTTAATCATCTTTCCAAAAATAAGGATAAAAATTTTTACTGCAGGAACTATCGCTCTACTTTTGGCAATTCCACAGTACCTTTATATGGGCCAATCAGAAGTGGCGGTAAAATTTTTCAAACCCGGATACTTGATTGAAAACCTCTCCCTTTTCAACTTTATAAAATACTGGTTTTTAAATTTAGGATTGACTACTCTTTTAGCACCCATAGGATTTTTACTTGCAACAAAAGAGCAAAGAAAAATCTTATTACCCTTCTTAGCATTCTTTCTTATCGGTAATCTTTTCCAATTCACACCAGATATGCCAACCAATCATAAATTCTTCAATCTATTTCTAATAGGAGTCAACTTTTTCACTGCACTTTTTTTATACAAGACCTACACAAAGAATGCTTTAGGAAAGGTTTCAGTAACAATCGTCTTTCCATTTCTTATACTCAGTGGCATAATAGATTTTTTCCCAATAGTCAACGATAGATATATAACAATTCAGGATATACCCAATAACAAAGTGGCAAAATTCATAGCAGAAAATACACCGAAGGATTCTGTTTTTTTAAACTCCTCATATCTTTACAATCCTGCATCAATAGCCGGAAGAAAAATATATATGGGCTGGCCTTATTTCGCTTGGTCAGCAGGATATGATACAAACGCAAGGAAAGAAAAAATGAAAAAATTTTTTAAACCCAACAACCTTACAACTTTATGCAATCAACTTATAAAAGAAGATATAGACTTCATAGAGATTAATAATCGTACCGGTTTGGAAGATATTGAAATTAATGATCAATTTTTTGAAAATAATTTTATTGATATCTACAAAAGTGAAGCATCTTATACTAAGATATACGATGTTAAAAAATCATGTCAATCAAATATTTACTAAAAAAATAAAAATTAACATTAACACCTTATTTCCCCTTTGTATTTTTTCTTCATTATATTCATCCTCTTTTGGCCTGATTCCCTACCTTGATGGAGGTATTGACTTCGTCAAAAGTTTTGATTTTTTTAGTGGAGGGTTTAAAAAACTTTTCCAAAACTGGGTCTCTGTACACCCTCCAGGAAAAGAGTTTATAAGCCTACTATTATTTTCAACTTTAGGCATTAACAAGTTCTCATATAGTTTAATAGGATTAGTATTTGGAATAATTGGCATTATATTATTTCATCAATTTGTATTAAAATTATCCGACAAAAAAATAGCAAACTTTGCTTCTATTCTCTTAGCTGCAAATCCACTTTTTATATCTGTAGGAATATTTAGTTTAACAGATTATCTACTTGCAATATTTGTCATTGGCTCATTTTATTTTTATTTAGAGAGAAAATGGTTTCTCATGACAATCTTTTTAAGCTTCGCATTCCTAACCAAAGAAACTGGTATTTTATGTTCAATATCGATAGGATTAGTAGAACTGACTCTTAACAATAAAAAACTCATCAAGAAACGGGTTCTCTTTTTAAAATTTCTAGCGAGTATATTATTCCCCTTCTTACTATTTTTAATTTGGTACTTATTCCTTAAACTTCACAGTAAACCTTTCTGGACTGACTGGAATTTTTCAGAAACATCTAGCAAAGGAAGTTTATATACTATTATTCACAACATATTATCATTTTCATTCCTCAATAAATATGCCTATCAAAATTGGTTACATCTTTTCTTTCTTAACTTTAACTGGGTTTACTGGTTATTAATAATTGTAGGATTGTTAATCTTTATCAGAAAAACATTAAAAAATAAAAGATACACGAAGATTACTAAATCAGAAAAAACAAAGTTATCAATAACCCTGTTCTTTCTTTTCTATAACGTTATTGCACTCTCTTATCAAACTTTTACAATACCAAGATATATATTACCCTGCGTACCGATTCTAATTCTTTGGGTTTCTTCATCAATAAAGACAATTACAAAATTTCTAAAGATAAAGAATTTTTATTTATATTTAATAGTTCCTATTTTTTCAATAAACGCTGTTTCTCTTTTTTTCTCCCTTGATCCGATATCCTCCAGAGTTTGGGGGAAGGAAAAAATATATGGCGAAGAAATATACTCCCTAAGAAAACACCTAGCAGGAAATGATGGGATTACATACAACCTACAATATGTGACTATCACAAGACGGCGTACTAAAGATATCCTTAATTCGGCTAAAAGTGGTAATATCATATCTAGCGACTGTAGCTGGATTTTTCCCGACCCTAGAAATGACAAGAGAATATTACAAGCTCTTAAAATAAATATTGACATAGAAAAACCTTGTTTTAACATAGGCTACTTAAGATAAAAGAATATGTTTTTTTCAGACTTTTACTATATGGTTAACTGGTGGTTTTTATTTTTAATTTTCGGAATTGTATTGCTACCGACCACTTACTTATTTTTTAAAAGATTTTTTGACACTGGATACGGATTTTCGAAAACAGTTGGTTTGCTAGCAGTTTCATACTTAATTTTTATTCTATCTACATTTAAAATTGTTCCCTTCACAAGGATTTCAATTATATTTATCCTTTTTATATTTCTAATTTTTAATATTCATATTTTTCTAAAATACAAAGATAATTTTTTGACTTCATTCAAAAAAAGAATAAAAATAATTATCTTCCAGGAAATTTATTTTACTCTTGGCTTCAGTTTCTGGTGCATGATAAGAGGATACCAACCAGATATAAACGGTTTGGAAAAATTCATGGATTATGGATTTGTGAATTCTATTTTGAGATCCAATTATCTGCCCCCCGCAGACATGTGGTTTGCAGGAGAAACAATTAACTACTATTGGTTTGGGCATTTCTTAACCGCCCTCGCTACAAAACTTTCAAACATTCCCTCAGAAATAACCTACAACCTAATGTTGGCAACTCTACTTGGCCTAACGCTAACAGGAATCTTTTCTCTCGTTACCACTTTATTCGAAAAAATTAATTTAAAATTTAAAAAAATTGCAGTAATTGCAGGAATTTTATCCTCTCTTTTAGTCACATTCGGAGGAAATTTCCACACCCCCTTTTATGTGCTTAAAAACGGTAAAGAAAATTACTGGTATCCTGACGCAACTCGATTTATTGGCTATAATCCTGAAACAAATGATAAAACAATCCACGAATTTCCCATCTATTCATTTGTCGTTTCCGATCTTCATGCACACCTTATTAACCTTCCAGTGGTAATACTTTTCATAAGCCTTCTTTATAAATCCATAACCTCGAAAAAAACGAGATTAGCCACAGCCAAAATACTACCTTTAGGATCTTTGTTGGGAATAATGTTCATGACCAGCACATGGGATTTTGGAAACTACCTAATTCTAACAGGTATTTCCACCCTGGCATTTTATATATTCAAAAGCAATTTAACATTTCAGCAAATTTTAAAATCAGGGCTTTTTTTAGTAGGGACAGTAACAATTAGCATTTTGACAGCACTCCCTTTTATTATTAATTTCACTTCTATCGCAAAGGGAATAGATTTTGTCAACGCTCATACCCCGCTTTGGCAGTTAGGAATCTTGTGGGGTTTTCCCGCAATACTTACCCTTTTATTTACCATTAATCTAACTAAAATAAAGATAGTCAAAAATTCTGATCTTTATGTAGCTGTTCTTTTGTGTTCATCCTGGATTTTAATAGTCATTCCGGAAATTCTTTATGTAAAAGATATCTATATAGCCAGCCATCACAGAGCCAACACCATGTTCAAGCTTACATATCAGGCTTTTGTCATGTCTTACATTACCTCCGGCTATATAGCTTTAAGATTTATAAACTCTATTCAAAATATTGTTAAAAAAACCCTGGCAATATTAACTTTCACAATACTTTTCGCCAGTGTTCTTTGGTATCCTAAATTCGCAATCAACTCCTACTATCACAATCTTAAGAATTATATTGGCCTAAACGGAACAATCTGGCTAAAAGAAGAAAATCCCGATCTATACTTTTTAATAAAATGGTTTAACAAAAACATTAAAGGACAACCTGTTATCCTCGAAGCTCCAGGAGATAGTTATACTGAATATAATGTTATTTCTTCCTACACTGGTTTACCGACCGTTAGCGGCTGGTTTGTTCATGAGTGGTTATGGAGGGGAGATTCAAGTTTCCCACAAAAAAGAGTTACAGATATAACAGAAATTTACACAAATCCCAACCAAAAACTTACAAGATCACTTTTGGAAAAATACAAAGTTGAGTATGTTATCATTGGAAAAAATGAAAGACAAAAGTTCCCTAACATAGATGAAAAAAAATTTAATGAGTTAGGAACTATGGTATTTGAAAATTTAAGTACCAAAGTTTATAAAATCAATTAGAACAGCTGCCCCCTTTCAATAAACACTTAACCCAATTTTGTACTTCGCTCCAATTTCCTCTCTTTGGTATAAAAACATATAAATTATCGTATTTAGAAGATTTTGGAGGATTCTCCAAGAGATTCTCTGGGATAACAAAAGTCTCCGTATTATTTCTCGCATCAAAAATCATTCTCGCCAAAATTACACCCTCACTTTCAGTTATATCCGTTTCAAAAGCAGAAAAAAATACATTCTTTAACTGCAATAACTTCCGGGGAGATAAAATTATATTTTTATCTAAAATCTTATCTTTAATAGCTTCAACGATTTTTTGTTGCCTTTTCTGCCTAGCAAAATCTGTTCCCTCATCTCCTTCAGCATTCCTCGAACGCGCAAATTTAAGAGCGGTTTCCCCGTCCATAAATTGTTTCCCCTTCTTGAAACTTACAGTCTCATAACGACACTTGTATTCCGGATCACCGCCACATAAATCACTTTCCTTACCCGGTATGGGATACTTTTCATCGGTAAACGAATTCTCAACATCCACTTCAATACCACCTAAAGCATCAATTATCTCCTTAAATCCGGAAAAATCTAAAACCACAGCATAATGAACATGCTGTCCTAAAATTTCCTCTACCGAAGATTTAGCCAAAATCACACCCCCACCAACCTCCTTTTTATTTCCCCAATAATAAAGACTGTTTAATTTTGTTCTCAAAGGAGAAATCCATATATCCCTGGGGAGTGAAATTATTGTAATCTTCCTTGAATTTCTATCTAAGGACAACAAAAGTATAGTATCGGTTAAATCCGGTGCTTCATGACCATTACCACCTTTCCCAAGAATCAAAATGTTGGTTCTACCTTCAATTTCTTTGACAACATTTCTCGGAACAAAAACAAAATTCTTTATCAAGCTAGAATAATAGGGTAATTTTGTCCTCTTAATCAAGTTACTGAAAAGAAAGATTATCAAACAAAATAGCGCAACAATGCCCAAAAAAAGTGCTCCCCTTAAAATCCAAATATGTTTAAGAAGCTTTCTTTTTACACGAGAAAGAAAAACCTTTCTTTTATTTACCTTAGATGATGAAAGGTCAATATCATTATCATTTCCATCATCCCTAACTTTTCCTAAGACCTGCATGTTAAAATGGTATTCAAGTTTATCTCAAAAGCAAACCCAAAGAAAGATGAATTGGGTCAATTTAAAAGAGTTTAAACCCAATAATTATGTCAGTAAAGTATTCAAAAGAAAATACACTATTAGGATTAAACGAAAAACAAATCGAGGCGGTTACCTTCGAAGGAGGTCCCCTTTTGGTTCTAGCTGGAGCAGGAAGTGGAAAAACAAAAGTCTTAACTCACAGAGTCGCCTGGTTTATAGCCCAAGGAAAAGTTCAACCAGAAGAAGTTCTTTTGTTAACTTTCACCAACAAAGCAGCCGGCGAAATGAAAGAAAGAGTAATTAAACTAACAAAAAGTGTCCCTGCCTTTGCTGGAACTTTCCATTCTTTTTGTGTGAAATTGCTTAGAAAAAGCGGTAGGGTAATTGATATTCCAGCCAACTTTCTTATTTTTGATGAAGAAGATAGCAAAGAAATCATAAAAGAAGTCATTTCGAGATTAAATCTACCTACTGACAAATTCAACCCTAACACAGTTGCCTCACAAATATCCGAAGCCAAAAACCAGACACTCACCCCCCTACAATACGCAGAATTCACCCAAGGAGAGTGGCAGGAAAAGGTATTCAAAATATGGATTGAGTATGAAAAAAGCCTAAAAAAAATCGGCGCTCTTGACTTTGACGATCTACTTTTAAAAACTGTGCAACTTTTCGATGAAAGTAAAAGCACACTTTCTTATTGGCAAACTATCTTAACCCACGTTTTTGTAGATGAGTGGCAAGATACAAACAAAGTCCAATATAAACTAACCAAACAAATTGTCGGGGAGAAAGAAAACTTAACCGCTGTTGGTGATGCCTCTCAATCAATATATTCTTGGAGAGGAGCCGACTACAGAAATATAAACTATCTCATACAAGACTTCCCTGGCATAAAGGTAATAAATCTAGAACAAAACTATCGCTCCACTCAAATAATCCTAGATGCCGCAAACTCAATTATCAAAAAAAACACTTCTCACCCAATCTTAAAATTGTGGACAGAAAAAAAAGCAGGCCAAAAAATAAAAATATATAGAAGTTCAAGCGAAGTGGATGAGGCATCTTTCATCTTAAAAGAGATCGATAAACTAATCTTTCAAGGCGCACAATACAAAGACATTGCAATTCTTTACCGAACAAACGCCCAGTCTCGTGTACTGGAAGAAAGTTTCCTCCATGCAGGGATTCCATATACTCTTGTAGGAGGAGTAAGATTCTACTCGAGGCGGGAAATAAAAGATGTACTTTCTTTTTTACGATTGCTAATAAATCCAAATGATTCAGTATCTGAAAGACGTATTAAAAAAATTGGGAAAAGACAGTACGAAAAATTTTTAAAATTCTCCGAAAAACTTTCTTCTGATTGGCAAAATACAATGACTACATTAAACATTCTGGATCAAATCATCGAAAGTACTGACTACCTCTCAAAATATAAATTAGAAAATGAAGAAAACTTAGCCAGGCTGGAAAATATAAAGGAACTTCGATCCGTCGCGACTGAATTTCCTGACATTAACGAATTCCTTGAAAATGTAGCGCTCATTGAAGCGGAACAGCTTGACTCTGGAAAAATCCAATCACAAGCCGCCAACAACCAATCACCACGTAACGCAGTTACACTCATGACCCTTCATTCAGCAAAGGGGTTGGAATTTCCGATTGTTTTTATAGTCGGAATGGAGGAGGGTCTTTTTCCTCATTCAAGGAGCCTTTTTGACATAGACCAACTTGAAGAAGAAAGACGTTTAGCTTATGTCGGAATAACCAGAGCCAAAGAAATCCTTTACCTAACGTACGCCATAAAAAGACTTTATTTTGGTCAAAGAACATCCAATACTCCCTCAAGATTTATAGTTGACATACCTGAAAACTTACTGGAAGGGGTAGAAGGAAATTTTAAAAGGTACTATACAAATGATACAAACGATAAACTCAACGATTATTTTAAAAACGAAATCGACGATATCATAAATTTCTAAATTTCATGGAAACAAAAGAAATATTAAAAAAGGAAAATTTTAATAAAACCTCTCTTCATCCACTTCAATCTTGGGAATGGGGAGAGTTCAGAAAAGAATGGGGTAATAAAGTAGTAAGATTTCCATTTGGCCAGATAATATTTTCAAAAATTCCCTTGACAAAACTTAAAATCGGAACCTTTATAAAGGGACCAAAACCGACTCAAAAAATGATTCAAACATTAAAAAGACTAGGAAAGAAAGAAAACGCTTTGTTTATTAAATTGGAACCAAATGTAATAGTAAATTCAAAATTCAAATTTCAAGATTTAAAATTACAAACCAGAAATGAAAGAAGGATAATTAAATTATTAGAAGATAACCATTTCGTAAAAGGAAAAACACTATTTACTCCCACCTCGTTCTGGATTGATTTAACTAAATCTGAAGAAGAGCTGATGCAAAATTTCTCAAGCAAAACTCGTTACAACATTCGCTTGGCACAAAGGCATGAAGTTAAAATAACTGAGGACAATTCCGATCTCGCCTTTGAAAAATATCTTGAATTAACTCGAGAAACAGTTAAACGACAGAGTTTTTACGCCCACACTGAAAAATACCACAGATTGATGTGGAAACATTTACATAAAATCCCGATTTCAAAATCTCAAGAACCAATCGCAAGACTTTTGACAGCTAAATATAAGGGTGAGGTCATAACAACTTGGATTGTCTTCGTCTGGAAAGACTTTCTTTACTACCCCTACGGGGCATCTTCCTACAAGTATAAGAATGTTATGGCAAATAACCTAATGATGTGGGAGGCAATTCGCTTCGGTAAGAAACTGGGCTTAAAAACTTTTGATCTCTGGGGCAGAGAAGAAGGAAAAGGTTTCACTAAGTTTAAAGAAGGCTACAATCCGCAAATTGTTGAATTTTTGGGAAGTTGGGATCTAATAACTTCACCCTATTACAAACTTTATAAAATTGTCGAAAGTCTTCGCTGGCAAATCCTAAGAACTAAAAACAAATTCATAAAACCAAAGTTTTAATCATGGTCGATCTTCGCCAAACCCCCCAATATGCAACCTTTATGAAATCAATTGGCTGGGTTGTAGAAAGAGAAAATGCTATAAATTACTTTATTAAAAAAATACCTTTTATCGGTTCATTTATAAAAATTCAACGCCCCAATAGAATTGATATAGAGCGTATCGACAATCTAATTCACAAATACAAAGCATTCCAGATTGTAATTGAGCCCAAAGACACTAATCAACAATCATTAATCACAAATTCCGGCTTTCGACAAAGCCGGATTCCCTTTATTCCCGCAAAAACTATTTATATAAATCTAACAAAATCGGAAAAACAACTTCTCTTCGAAATGCATTCTAAAACCCGATATAACATAAAGAAAGCTACAAACAATAAACTACAAGTAACACATTCTAATAAAATAGAAGAATTTGCCGAATTCTGGCAAAAGTGTGCCTTAAAACAAAGAGGAATGTTTTTAAGCCAAAAAAAAGAAATTGTCAATCTATATAAAGCCTTTGGAAAAAACATCCATCTTATCTTTATACACAAAAAGGGAGAAATTCTTTCAGGTGTCTTAATGCCAACCAGTAAAGAAATTGCCTACTATATGTATGCTGCCTCCTCCGATATTGGGAAAAAGCTATTTGCACCCACCCTGAATACATGGGAGGCAATAAAATTAGCCAAAGGAAAAGGATGTGAAATTTTTGATTTCGAAGGAATATTCGATGAACGTTTTCCTTTAAAATCCTGGATTGGTTTCACAAGATTCAAGAAAAGTTTTGGTGGAACTGAAATCAAATATCCTGGAGCATTTACAAAATACTTCTTTCCTTTTTAATTAAATTCTTCTTCGACTCCCAGCTTATCAATTAATTCCAGTTCATCTACCCCTGTCCCCTTCCCCTTTTCTCTTTTGGCGGTATTTTCCCATCTTTTTAACTCTCCCTTACTTTCTATCCTCCCTGCAGAATAATTTATACTCACAGCTTTCACAAAGTATGTTTCCGGAGCACTTGAAATCAGATTCCTCTATCTGTTTTTTATAATCTAATATTTCCTCTTTTGCCTTCTCAATTTGTTCTGCAGTTCTTCTTGTTGTAACAATTTGTGGCTTATCAAAATAGTACAAAGAAAGTTTTACCTCATCCGGTTTTCTATTGAAAGGATACTCCGGAATTAACGTTGCTGCTAAAGCATAAATCGATAACTGCAAGTCGGAATCAGCTTCTTTTTGAGTCAAAGGATTAGCTCCAGTTTTGTAATCAATTATATTTACTCCACCTTCGTCCTCATCCACTCTATCCATCTTTCCGCCAACTCTTAAGTTTCCGACTCTCACCACAAACGGTTGTTCTGTTTGAATAGGAATAACTTTCGGATCAAAAAGATTGATGTAATAATGCTTCAAAAATTTCTTCATTTTCTCAAAAGAACGTTTTTCATGACTTTTTCCTAAATATCCCTCTGAAATCCACTTCTCCTCTAGAATTTTAAAGATCAAAGAAAGACTCATCTTTTTCCCAGCTTTAACTAAATCGTAAAAAGTTTTCATAACTGAATGAAAGGTATTCCCAAAACTTTGCGAAGATGTTGGCGGAGTCGGGAGCTGGTAAATATATTTAAGTTTATAATGCAAGGGACAGGTTCTAAAAGTTTCTATTTGGGAGTAGGAAAGATAATCGACATGGAATTCAAATTCTTTATCATCGGCCAAAGTACTCAAAGATGAAGGTTGAAAATCAAGAAAGCTTAATTGGACATTACCTTCTGCAAATTTTTCGCTAACTCCAGCTTTTTCACCGAGTGACTCAAAAATAAAGGGGGAAAGTTTCTTTTCCCTTCTGCTATCTCCATAAAAGTTAGCCGCAGTAAAATAAAGTCTGTCCATCGCCCGTGTCATCCCTACATAAAAAAGCCTCCTTTCTTCTTGAAGATGATAATCCCCTTGTGGCAATACTTCCTTTATCAGCTCATCAGGTATTGGTATTTGTTCTCTTCTTTCATTTGTTGGAAACCTTTGCGAAACAAGATTAACCAAAAAGACAATCGGAAATTCCAATCCCTTGGCTGAATGAATCGTTAAAATGTTAACCGCATTCTCTTTTGAAAAATCAAAATCGTAAGCTAAAGGTGATTCTCCTAACTCGCTCGCCAATTCTATCCAATCCACCACAGATGATACACTAGCATCTTCATGCTCAGTTTCATAGGTTTTCAATTTTTCAAAAAACTTTGAAATATTCAAAGCTCTTCTTTCTGCCTCTGCCGAATCGGGACTAAGGTATTTCTGCAACAATCCAGTATCCTGTAAAAAATAATACAATAATTGACCAGCTGTTTCTTTGCTTACTTTTTTTATATGCCTATCAATGACACTAATCAACTTGACAATTTTCTCCCTCGTTTCCTGCTTAACAAAAATTTCGTCAACTCTCTCACACGCACTATATAAAGAAATATTTTGCCTCCTGGCAAAATTAGATATCCTAATGATGTCTTTTGCATCTATATCAAAATAATCAATAGACAAAAGCCTATAAAAAGAAACAGAATCATCAAGATCATACAAAACCTTTAAATACGCTATAAGGTCGATAATTTCCGGCTGTTTAAAGAGTCTACCCGGACCCAAAAATTGGTATGGAATTGAATGCCTTTGTAAGGATCTAATAAAAGGTTCCGAATGATTATTTGCTCTCACTAAAATAGCAATATCTTTATATGTGTAATTTTGCTCTCTTTGTTTATTCTTTGAAGTAATCTTTAAAATTTCTCTGGCTACTGCCTCCGCCTCATCTTCAACTCTCTCTTTGTGAATAAAACAGATAGGTTCCCCATCTTTCAAATCCCTAAAACTTATTAAATTTTTATCAATCCCAAGTTTAGCCTCTAATGTATCCGGATTGTTAAACTGAATCAACCTATAAGCACAATCCAAAATTGATTGAGTAGACCGATAATTCTTGGTTAAAACAATTGTTTCAGCATTTTTATAATCTTTCTTAAAATACAAAATATTTGATACTGCAGCACCTCTGAATTTATAAACAGATTGCGAATCATCTCCAACAACTGTTAAGTTCCCTTTACTTTCGGGAGGAACAAGAAGTTTAAGTAATTCATACTGTGCAATATTAGTATCTTGAAACTCGTCAACTAAAATGTATTTAAACTGCTTCTGGTAATCTTTCAAGATATTTTTTCTCTTTCTGAAAAGGTACAAAGTTTTAACAATTAAGTCACCAAAATCCATGAAACCCTCTCTTACTTTTAGTTCGTCATATTTCCCGTAAGCCTTTGCCAATTCCATCCATTTAGAATTCTCCTCCATCAATACACTTAGTTCCTCCTTAGTATATCTTTTACTCTTGCCTTTTATTTTTCCTTTCGCCAATTTTAATTTCTGATTTTTAATTTTTGAATTCACCCAGCTTAAGTATTGATGTGGTGTCACATCCTCATCTTGTAATCTTGAAAAATGCTGAATCATCCCTTCAACAAATTTAGTAGGATTTCCCAAAGGCCGAAAGTAATCTAAATCAAATTCAAATAAATTTTTCCTGACAAACTGAATTATCTCCGAATTAGTTAAAAGCCTATATTTTGTACTTAATCCTATGTGTAAAGCATTATCTCGCAAAATACGATCGCAAAAAGAGTGAAATGTAGAAATCCACATCTGTGTATAACCCAAAGGAAGTGCAACGTCTACCCTTTCTTCCATTTCATGAGCCGCTTTTTCAGTAAAGGTTAATGCCAAAATTTCCGAAGGTCTCGCCAAATCTTTTTTGATTAGATATTTTATCTTTTCAGTTACAACCGTAGTTTTACCCGTTCCTGCTCCGGCAATAATCAAAAGTGGGCCATCAAAATACTCAACTGCCCTTTTTTGTTCCTCATTAAGTTTTTTTCTATCTTCCATCGAAATAAATTCTACCACCCTATATAAACCTATACACCGTCAATTTGATAAAAGTAGACCAATAAACGCTTCCAAAAAGGCTAAAATGATAAATGCAAAAATAATATATTTACTATTTACTTAACCTAGGTATTTTAGAGTCTTCTCCTTTTATACTTTCGGTTGAAGTTATTTTCTGACCCAGCCTACCAAATAGAGAATAAACATCACCCATGACATTAAATGCATTGGTTAGATGTCTTTGTAAAACATCCAAATGTTCCCCAACCTTGTCATAATCTTTCTTTATGGCTCTTATAGAAGCCAAGATTTCCTTTGCTCTCATTTCAATTTTCTGGCCCTCAAAACTCATGAGTATTGCTTTCATATATGCATAAAAAGTAGTTGGAGAAACAGGTAATACTCTCTTCCTGCCAGCATAATCAAAAAGATCCTCATCGTTAACAATTTCATAGTAGACAGCTTCGCTAGGTAAATACATCAAAGCATAATCAATCGTACCTTCTTCCGTTAAGATATATTTTCGCGAAATATCATCGATGTGTTTTTTTACATCTTTCCTGAACTCCCTTTGATAAATTTTTGCCTCCGTTTCATCTTTTGTTTTACTCATTTTGGAAAAATTTTCCATGGGAAACTTAGAATCAATTGGAATTATTCCTGCCGATGTTTTTATCGCTGCGTCAACTTTTTCTCCAGACTTAAATGTATATTGAAGATAAAATGATTGTTTTGGCAAAAATTGTGAAAGAAGCTCCTTCAAAACTTGTTCACCAAAATTTCCGCGAATTTTTGGACTCCTCAAAAATTCTTGCAATTCTCTCATTCCCCGACCTATCTCAACCATCTCTCCAATACTTTTTTGGACTGAAGAAATAACTCTTGCTGCGTTATCTAATCTTTCATTAAAAATTTTGCCTTGTTCATTTAAACGAAGATTTGTAGTTTTAAGATATTCCAAAAGTTCATCCGAAGCACCTTTCTTCTGCACAAAATCATTAAGGCGTTTATTCAAAAACAAGCCTAATAAAAACAGCCCAACAAGCAAAACTAAAATAAAAATCTCCATAAATATACCTTTATCAAATTATCATTTTAACACCTAAATAATATAAAATGGAATTAAATTATGAGCAAAATTAAAATTAGACAAAGGGAAATTAAACTTAGAAAAAATTTTTTCTTTACGCTTTTATTAACCATATCTTTTTGGATACTTTTAGGCTGTCTGATTTTCTTTACAGACCCGTCAGGTTTCGGATCAATAACTCTTTTCTTCTTACTAACTTTCATAGCACTTACCTTTACCTTTTCAATTGTTTTTATAAACACAAGAAGGGGAATAATATCGGCGATAGTTTTAGTAATTTTTCTTTTTTTTAGATTTTTAGGAATAGGCAATCTCCTAAACTTCCTTTTATTACTTGGAATCGGATTAACAATAGAGTACTTTTTATCGAACAAATAATTTAAAGCTATTGACATAATTAATCTTCTTGATATACTGCAATTAGTCTTTTAAAAAGGACTTCATTAAAATAAAGTCTGCCTCCGAAAAATATGAGAACATCAGATAAAATTCTTAACCCTTCTTTAAAGAAAGAAATCGAAAATACATTTGCTCAAACCATTGCAGATCTTAAAGATATTTCTGAAGCAAAAACTTTTCTCAAAGATTTTTTTAACGAAAGCGAAAATGAGGCATTCGCAAAAAGACTTGCAGTGGCTTACTGGCTTAGAAAAAAAAGATCATACAATAACATTAAAGAAAATTTAAAAGTATCAAGCGCAACAATAGCATCTGTTCAATCCATGATGGAAAAACCAGGCTTCAAACTCGCACTCAAAAAAATAGAAGCCGAAGAGTGGGCTAGCAAATGGGCTGAAAAAATAAAGAAATTTGTTAAACAATAAAAATCCTAAACAATACCATGAAAAAAGAAAACAAAATGATGATGCAATCAAACTTCTAGGAAAGGAGGTTTGATCTGCAAAAGGGAAAGACCTCCATAAGGAGGTTTTTTGTGCGATAATTAAATGAAAAATATTCAGACCTATTTGGAAGTTTCAAATAATTTAACATTATAGTCTAATCAATCTATGTCAAATAAAAATTTTTACATCACAACCACACTACCTTATGTAAACTCCAAACCTCACATCGGCTTTGCACTGGAAATAGTTCAAGCTGACGTTCTTGCCAGATATAAATCGCTTTCAGGTTTTAACGTCTTTTTCAACTTTGGAACCGATGAACATGGACAAAAAATCTACAAAAAAGCTTTAGAGGATGGGAAAGATCCTCAAACGTATGTAGATGAATACGCCAAAAAATTTAAGGCCTTAAAAAAAGCACTAAGTTTAACCTACAACAACTTTATAAGAACAACTAATCCTCAACACCAAAAAGCAGCCCAAGAATTATGGAAAATATGCCTTAAAAATGGTTATATTAAAAAGGGAATTTACAAATCAAAGTATTGTGTAGGTTGTGAATTGGAAAAACAAGATTCAGAACTAATAAACGGGAGGTGCGCTCTTCACCCCAACTACCCGATAGAACTTATCGAAGAAGAAAATTATTTTTTCAAATTCTCCCAATTCCAAGACAAATTACTTGCACTTTATAAAAAATTTCCTGACTTTGTCATTCCTCCAAATAGATTAAAGGAAATTAAAAACTTTGTTTCTTCCGGTTTGCAGGACTTTAGCGTTTCAAGACTTAAGGAAAAGATGCCCTGGGGAATTGAAGTACCAGGAGATGATAAACATGTCATGTACGTCTGGTTTGATGCTTTAACCAACTACATTTCAGCATTAGGTTGGCCTCACAATAAAAAAAGGTTTGAGAAATTCTGGGGTACAAATGAAAAACCAAACGCCATTCAAGTAGCAGGAAAGGACAATCTAAGACAACAATCAGCAATGTGGCAAGCAATGCTGATGGCAGGAAATTTACCGCCAACAAGACAAATCTTTATACATGGATTTATCACTTCAAAAGGAGAAAAAATGAGCAAAAGTCTTGGCAACGTTATTGATCCTTTCGAATATGTTCAAAACTACGGAACTGACGCGCTAAGGTATTTTTTGTTAGCAAAAATAAGCCCCACAGAAGACAGCGATTTTACCAAAGAAAGATTTGAAAAAACTTATAACGCAGACTTGGCAAATGGCTTGGGAAACCTAGTCTCAAGAATTCTAAAACTGGTAGAATTGTACTGCGAGGGCAAAGTTCCTCCGGTAGACTCGACAAATCTTAACCCTTTAAAAAAGAATAATAAAATCCACAATATCAGTAAAACTTGGGAGGATATTAATAACTTTTTACCCCAATTCAGATTCGATGAAGCTTTAAACTCAATCTGGAAGCTTATCAAAGAAATTGACATTTACATAAATGAAAACAAACCTTGGGAGTTAGCCAATAAAGATGGTAGGAAATTTAACTTAATAGTCTTTAACCTTTTGCAATCACTCCATCAAATAGCATGGCAAATTTATCCTTTTTTACCAAACACTTCGAAAAAGATCGCACAAATATTAAATATTAAGGAATTACTTCAAAAAAAACCCAACTACAAAGAAAGTGTTGTAATAATAGTTCCGGGTACACCAATCTCACCCCCTAAAACTCTTTTCCCCCGTCTTGTTGTAAAATAAAATCTAACCTCTCACGATTTATGATCGAGAAATTTATAGTTAATCACGAAAGAGGTGTTCAAAGAGCGCTTGAAATCTTACCGGGTTTTTTTTCTTGGAACTTAATACTATTTCCTTACTGGGGAATTTTCCTAGTACCCAATTTAGTTGCCTATTTTGTGCTCGCCTTTAACATCTATTGGTTTTATCAATCTCTAACTGTTGCTTTATCCTCAATTATCTCTCACATTCGCATACAAGCTTCAATAAAATATGACTGGATTTCAGATTTAAAATCCTTTCCCGATTGGAAAAGGGTTCATCATGTGGTAATTATTACTACCTACAAAGAACCTCTTTATATTCTTGAAAGAACCATCAGATCTTTAGCAAATCAAACTTTACCAAAAGATCAAATCAGTGTATGTCTTGCAACAGAAGCGGCCGAACCGGAAGAAGAAAGAAAAAATAAAGTTAGATTATTAAAAGAAAAATTCGGAAAAATATTTAAGAATTTCATTGTAACAGTTCACACCCTCAAGCCTGGGGAAGTAAAAGGTAAAGCATCTAACGAACGTTTTGCAGCAATTTGGGTAAAAAATTACCTAATAAACAAAAAAAGAGAAAACATAAACTACATAACAATAACCAGTTGCGACGCAGATCATAAATATCATCCGAACCATTTTGCAGCCCTTACCTTTAAATTTCTTGATTCTCCTGAAAGATACCTACGCTTCTGGCAGGCAGCGGTCATGTTCTACAACAACATTTGGGAACTGCCTGCAATAACTCGCGTTCCAAATACTCTCATGTCAATTTGGAACCTTTCACAACTACCCAGAAGAGATAGACTAATTAATGCTCAAAATTATTCCCTGTCTCTCAAACTTTTAGATGAAATAGGTTATTGGGATCCAGACAAAATTCCAGAGGATTGGGGAATATTCTTCAAAGCTTTTTATCAAAAAAATGGAAAGGTTGAAGTAGAGCCAATCTACCTACCCTTATATGCAGACGCTGCACTATCAACCTCATTCTTTAAAACTCTCAAAAACCAATATGAACAAATAAAAAGATGGGCTTGGGGTGCTAGTGACGATCCTTGGATTATTAAAAATTATTTTTTAACAAAAAATGTTCCGTTTTGGGATAAAACAATGAGACTTATTGGAGTCATCTGGGCACATTTTCTATGGCCGGTTAATTGGTTTGTTATCACGCTAGGACTCACTGTCCCCATTATCCTTAACCCAGCTTTTGGAAGAACAATATTGGGCTATACAATTCCAAAATTTTCATCTTTTATCCTCTCCATAACACTAATTTTCCTGACTTTTATGTTGATTTTAGATAACATCTACAAACCTAAAAGACCAAAAACTTTTCCTATCTGGCGAGCGGTTATCATTCCTTTAGAGTTTGTTTTAATGCCAATTGCCGGATTCTTATTTTCAGCACTCCCCGGCCTTGATGCCCATACAAGATTAATGCTTGGCAAATATATAGAATACAGAGTTACAGAAAAAGTTTAATTTTTTAAAATAGTTATCATTAATACATTTTGTAATTGCCAAGATAAAAAATTAATAAAGTTTAAATAATTATTCTTTAAAAAAAACAATAAATTTTTAATCTGTCCCCTATTAAAGATGAAAATCCTATAGTTTATAGCCATTTTATACGCCAAACTCCAGTTTCTTTTTTCACAGTTATCCACATTTTTTTAAATCAATGTGCAGATGTGAAAATTAGTAATTTATCAGTAGGAAGAAATTTAAAAATTCATATGTTTTTATACAATTTCGCTTTCTATTATCCAACTACTTATTTAAAAATCGTAAAGCAATGGTTGATCTTCGTAATAAATAGTCGATATCTCCTTAATGGCTTTAAAATCATTTATGGTAATTAACTTCTTGTCTACCAATATTAAATCTTTATCTTTGAGTTTTTTAAGCTCAATGCTAGCAGTTTCTCTTGATACACCCGAAAGATTTGCAATATCACTATGCGTCTGCGGAATAGGAATTTGAATTCTATTTTCACCTACCGTCTTACCAAATCTCCTAGCCAGTAAAACTAAAGAGGATGCCACCTTTTGAGTTGAGTTAGAACGAATCAAATATTGAGTTCTTATCATAAAACCCTCCAGACCAGAACTCACTCTTTTTGCAAAGTCAAATAAAACATCTTTATTATTTTTGATAAATTCGTGAACTTTATGAGTAGGAGCTTTTGCAACAACAATATCAGTTACCGCTTGAAAATAGTAACTATTTGTTTTATCTGCAAGAGTCTCGGTTATCGGAATTAAATTATAAGGTTTATAAATATTAATAGTCAGCTCTAGTCAATTATCATTTAAAGAGTAAGATTTGATATATCCTGAATAAAGATTGTAAATATAGGCAAGAGGCTCTTCTGGCTTTATTAAAATCCAACTTTTGGGATATTTAAGCTTGGGATATTGCGAATAAAAATTATCTATTTTTTCCTGAACCAAATCCATAATTTGACACTAATTGTATCAAAACTTTGTAATCTAGCTCACTGAAATCGAATATTAATTAATATTATCATCTTGCTATTAGAAAGGGGGTGAAAAAATGAGGCAATATTTAATTACTACCCTAATAGCAGTCATACTAGTTGGATTCGCTATTTTCTATACGAAAGGCGTAAATTTCAACAATAATATGACTTACGAAAACGGTCTAAGAAGTCAAACAATTTCAAAAACCGAAATTAATAAAGTGCCTAAAGAAGATATGAATCAAAAACAAAATATAGTTGAAATAGCATCTTCAGATGAAAAATTTTCAACATTAGTTTCAGCAATAAAAGCTGCTGGATTGGTTGAAATTCTTTCGTCAGAAGGACCATTTACTGTCTTTGCTCCAACCAATGAAGCATTCGCTAAACTTTCCAAAGAAACCTCAGACGCCGTCTTAGCCGATAAAAAACAGCTAAAAAACATACTTATATACCACGTAGTTTCTGGAAAGGTTATGGCGAAAGATGTTGCAAAACTTGATTTGGCAAAGACTTTGCAAGGTGGAAGTTTAAAAATTAAAGTTACAGATGAAAACGTGATGGTGGACAATGCAAAAGTTATTAAAGCTGACATTGAAGCTGAAAACGGAGTAATTCATATAATTGATACAGTCTTGATACCAAACTGATACCAAAGCAATTATACAAAGAAGAATAAATAAGCCGGCTAAAAAGCCTGCTTATTTATTAGATCACTAAATTTTCCTTGAATCATAAGCCCAGTGCAACAATGCTTGTCGCTGGCGACGCCTGCAGTTTAAATCCCCAGTTTTGCAGTGTTTCTTTATCTGAGCAATATGACGTTTCATCATCTTCCAACGTTTTATCTGCCTTTGATCATCCAAACTTCTCCTACCCATATAATATCTGCAGTACCATTGAAACCAACCCCTCGGATCTTGCGGATTTATCCATCCCTTTTTTTGCCAGACTGACAACGGCTGGCTTGCATCCACTCCGAAAAAATTAAGTTTTGGGTTTTTCTTTGCAGGAGACAATTTCGCTTTTTCGAACCAATTTTTAGGAAACTCTTTCCTACAATCCGTTATATACTTTCCACCAAAAACACCAAGCTCAAGCATTTGTTTGGGAGTTAATTCAGGTTTAAATTCCGGATCAAAATTCTTGCCGACAGGTTCAGTCAAGTGATACTTGTAATTCTTTTGCATTTTATCATTAACAACAACTATTTTATTCATGAAGTTAATACACAAAAGGAATTAATCTGGCAGTTTTCTTCTTATACCTTTGATATCTTTTATCACTCCCCCATTTTTTATCAGCCTTTTCCTCAAGTTTTGGAATCCCACTTACAAAAAGTAAAAGCGCAGTAATAAAAAGTGGACTTAATAACCCTACCACTTTATAAGTATTAGGAAGTGAACTATAAACGTATAAATAAATTCCAAACCAACACAAAATCTCTCCTAAATAATTCGGATGACGAGAATATTTCCAAAGTCCAATATCAATCCATCTATCTTTGTTACGAGGATCATTTTTAAAGGAAAACTTCTGATAATCCGCTAGTCCCTCAATTAACAAACCAATAAACCAAATTCCAAAACCCCAAAAGCTAAAGTGTCTAAAATTAGTCTCTGTCTGAAAATAAAATAAAGTCGGAAGAAGAATCACAAAAACACTTACTCCCTGCAAAATCCAAAAACTCAAGAATTTAACAAAATCCGGTCTTATTTCATCAAAACGATCATCTTTTTTCGTTTTATTTATTCGAATAAACAAGTACACTCCAAGTCTTATTCCCCAAACAGAAATCATTATAAGAAGAAGCAATTTGGGATACACCATATCGCTTTGTAAAAATGCGATCAGGGTAAGAAGAACAAAGGTTAAACTATAAGACAAATCTGTAAGTTTATCTGTTTTAAATTTGAATGCCGGTATAAAAAGAAAAAATTGTATGGCTAAACTGATTAATAACAAATTGACAATCATACCTAATTACCTCCCTTTGACTTTCTCTTTTTTTCAAAGTCATTTTCGACAATTACTAATGAATTCAAAAATTCATGTTATTTCTCTTTTGAGAATAGCCGCAAAATAAACACGAACATATAAGCTTTTTTTCGTATTCAAATAGTACCTTTATATATAGTTTAATTTATTTGCAGATCATACAATTCCTGAATCTGAATCTTTCTCCTAATTTGCTCCTGCTCTATTTTTTCCTGTTGTTTTCTTGCCTTAGATATCTGTCTTGAAGGATTTATTGCAACTAAGATTATTGTTGCTAAAATTCCCAAAATAGCTATTGTTGGTAAAATAAAGGCCAAAACATAAGCCAATATCTTTTTTTCTCTGCCCATCTCCTGTTTTTGAACAACATAAGTTCCCGCTATTTTATCATGCCATGCCTGTTTTTCCCTATCCCAAATAACCCAAAGGTAACCTAAAGAAAACACAAAGGATGATATTATTTTTCCAAAAAACTCTCTGATTATCGCCTTAGCATAGCCAATATTACCTCCTTCTTTTGAAACCACTTTTAAGTAAAAGAAGTTTTTGCCTATCGTTGTCTGATAATTGGCGATTGCCACCACCGAATAGGTCACAAATATCAATCCAGAAATCGCATCTCTTACCTCTTTACCTGATTTATAAAAAGGGATACTTATAATTAGAATTGGAATTGCCAAAATTAATCCATCCAGTACACTTGCCGCCCATCTTACAACAAATCCTGCCTTGGGAAGCTCACTCTCGGGGAAATCAGTATTTTTATTTAATTCACCTTTTGATGATTTTGTAACCTCTTGATTTTCAGTAGTTAAAACCGAAGATAAAGGTTGAATAGCTTCTTTCAATGATTGTCTAACATCGCTTTTCTCCATTTGATTAATTTAAACACTCCCAAGTTAAAAAGGCAACCAATTTCTGTTAAACTGAAAAATAGATGACTTAGTAACTTTTTCAAGTATATTCAATAATAATTAAAAACAACTCCAACCAAAATATGGTCGAAAATGTATTTAATCAAAGTATCTGGGGAGATGAGGGATTCAGTGCAATTCTTTCGATGAAACCTCTCCCTGAAATAATAAAAATAATTTCAAAAGATACATCACCTCCTCTATGGAACCTAACAGAATGGTTAGTTTTTAAAACACTTGGCACAGACGAAATATATATACGCGGATTGTCGCTCTTTTTTTTCTTTGGAGCAGCAATCTTTACATATAAAATAGGGTCTTTTTGCTGGTCCAGAAAAACCGGCTTTTGGGCCTTAATATTGACCATTTTAAATCCCTTTTTCTTTATATATGCTTTTGAAGGACGAATGTATTCTATAATGGCTTTGGGAGTTACCGCATCAAATTACTTTTTCCTTAGGATCTTTTATAACGAAGAAAAAGTTCGTCAAAGAGATAAAATCGGCTATTTTTTCTTTACTCTCTGGGCACTTTATTCTCATCACTTTGCTATCTTCAACATCTTTATTCAAATACTTTGGTGGTTTTACGAATTAATCTTCGGAAAAAGAAATAGAGCGAAAAAAATGTTTAAATTATTTCTAATTACAGGACTAGGTTACACTCCGTGGCTAATTCCCCTTTACAACCAAACTAAGATGGTAAGTGGAGGATTTTGGCTGGGAAAACCAAATTCCAATGACCTTATCAACTTAATTTTTGACTATCTTGCCTGCGGAATTAAAAACACCAATCTTAAAATACCCATCCTAAACAAACCCTTATACGAGATCGGCTTGTATCTGGTTTTTGCCACACTCATTCTTAGAAAATGGTGGAAAAATTTCAAAAAAACATTGTTCCAAATTTTGTGTTTTCTAGGACCAATAATTTTAACTTGGCTAATTTCTCAGAATTTTCAATCTATCTTTTTTAACAGATACCTTCTCTATACAATCCCATCAGCGATGATTATACTAGCCTCATCAAGAAGTAAGATTTCGATAGTTCCACTTTCGACTTTGGTTATACTTTTTGGAATAATTGACTATAACTACTTCACTCACCCCCAAAAATTGCCATTCAGACAGTACTCAGAGTACGTAAAGAGCCAATTAAAAGAGGGGGATTTCCTGATCAATTGGAATTCATCCTCTCATCATCTTTGGGAAACAAAATATTACGGAATTCCTGCACCGATATATATACCTCCTCATGGAGGGGAATTACCATTTTTTGTAGGAACTGCACTTATGGAAAAAGAAGATATTATTAGAGAAATTCCTAAAGACATAAAAAGACTTGGCGTAATCACAAGTGGACCAATTGAAGAGATTGTCCTTACAGACTATACTCAAATTAGTCTAAAAGAATTTAAAAACCTTAAATTTATCCTTTATGAAAAAAGTAAATAGATTAACAAAAAAATTACACGCACCAAATTGGCTCTTATTACTCTTAGCAATAGTATTTATCTTAAGAATTCCTTCTTTTTTTGAACCATATTCATACGGAGACGAAATGATATACCTAATTTTGGGCAACGCGATTAGAATGGGAATTCCCTTATATTCAGGTATTCACGATAATAAACCACCTCTTCTTTATATAATGGCTGCAATAGCTGGAAATCTTTTCTGGTTTAAGGCTATTCTGACTTTTTGGCTGATTATCACCATTTATATCTTCTCTAGACTAATAAAAATTCTTTTTCCAAAAGGAAAAATTTCCCATATAATAGGAGTTTCCTTATTCGCACTCCTTGTTACCATCCCTCTTTTGGAAGGAAATATTATAAATGCCGAGCTATTTATGATAGGTCCAACAATTTTAGCTTTCTTTATCCTTCTTAAAAGAAATCCCAAACCCAAAACTCTTCTTTTTTCTGGATTTCTTTTTTCTCTATCAACGTTGTTTAAAATACCTGCCATTTTTGATATACCAGCCATTATTTTTCTCTGGATAGCAACAAAACCAGACAAAAAAGGTGAATTTAAAACCGTAGTAAAAAATACTTTTCTTCTTTTTATCGGCTTTATCTTGCCTATCCTAGCCTCAATATTATGGTTTTACACAAGGGGAAGTTTAAAGGAATATATAACAGCAGCATTCTTACAAAATATCGGTTATCTTTCTTCCTGGAGACCCGGAGATGTAAAAGATCCTTTTTTTATCAAAAATTTACCTTTAATTATCAGGGGATTAATTGTTTTTCTGGGATTAGCAATTCTTTATCTTAAAAGAAAATTCCTTTCCAAAAATTTTATCCT
>Ga0209102_1000251_pt1 | contig 37274 bp, 34 predicted proteins | sample ConPoolayeHmetaG_FD_185483 | JGI IMG/M metagenome (GOLD analysis project Ga0209102, IMG submission 185483) | Hot spring microbial mat communities from California, USA to study Microbial Dark Matter (Phase II) - Cone Pool mat layer H metaG... ...
TCTTCTCGGTCATCTCTCCCTTCTCTTTCTGGCGTATGATCCATCGAATCCTTGAGTCGGTTAGCTTGACCACCGACCCGGCCCAAACAGGGGGCGGAAATAAATTTCGGATAACGCACAGAATCGAGGAGCGAATCGACTCGCAAACCGTTGCGATATAGCGGTCAACCTGCGTCCAGGATGGCTACCTGCGACGCGCGCGTTTCCTCCTCCTCTCGGCCCTGCCTGCCGCCGCGCCAAGCCTGCCTTTCCTATTGCGAGCGACCTGGACGGCCAGGACCGCCGTCGCGAAGACTATCCCGCTGGCGACCCAAAGGTAGATTCTCGAGGTCCTGGAAAGCGCGAGGCGCGCTTGCTCCCAGTGCTGCGCGGTCATCGTGCCGAACCTAAACAACACAACCCCGTCAGCCCCCGACTTGACGGCCGAGGCCACGGCCCGGTTCACCTCGATCGGAGTGACGTCGTAGCCCTGTATGCCGGCCCACACGCTCTTCGCCCCCTCTGCTTTCAGCGCCTGGACGCACGAACCCACCCAGACGGCGTCCCGACCGACCAACGCGTGGTAGCTGTTCGGCACAAGGAAATCCGCAAGCCTGGAAAGCTCCGCCACGTCTTGGCCGCTTGCAAGCCTCTCGGATTCCTCGACCATGCGAATGAAGATCGAGAGCTTCAAGCCGGCCGCGTCGATCACCCGCTTGACTGCCTTGACGGTGTCCAGGATCCTGCCATTCCTCCACTCCAGGAACTTGCCGAGAAGGTACTCGCTGCCGGTCAGGACTGAGGCGGAGATGTTCAAGCCAACGAACGAGGAGAAGGCCCCCAGGGTCTCGTTGTCGAAGGGCCCGAAGGGCACGTAGAGGTAGTCGAGGAAGATCCCGCTCGGCTGAAGATCCGAGATGATCTGCTGCACCCATCCCACGAGCTTGGAGCGGTAGGCGAGGCTTGCCGGGTTGACCCAACCCCGGACCACGGATCCGTTGATGGACTGAAACGCCTCCTCGGGATGAGCTTCAAGGTACCTAGCGTTGCTATAGACGGTTAGCCACGCGTGCACCTGGATGTCCCTCGGGAGCGAGGATCTGAGGCGGCTGAGCATCTCCATCTCCTCCGATGTGGGCGGCATGGGGACCAGCATGAAGATGGCGCCAACTCCGTAGTTGTTCAGCGCTTGGCATATCTGCTGCGGGTCCTTGCCTTCCATCTCGTCGGGCCTGATCCACACCCCCATGGTGACCTCCCGGCTTGCCGCCTCAACCGAGATCGAGGCGAGAAGAGACAAGCAAAGGCACGCGCAGAGCCGGCTACCCGATCTGGAAAACCTGTTCCGCAAAGCCGATCGGCTTGGAAGGATGTCCCTTGGTCGTGACGATTGGCTCATACTTCCTGCCAAACCTGAGCGTGACTTGGCTCCCGTAGTAGTACCTCCGCCTGCCCATCGTTGCCTCCGAATCGACCCTGGCCCCCCTTTCCGTGAGAAGGACATCGAAGAAACGCCTGCCGTCGATGCTAAACCTGCAGCCGTCGCGGGTCTTGGTCGAGATGAGCTGCGCATCCCGCGGGTACTGGACGTAGATCTTCACGTGCAGGACTCCCGTCCCAACTCTTAAAAGTGTGACAGACAAGAGATGGGCCTGGTTGAGGCAAAGAGTGGACAAGACAGATATACGCGAAGGCACAATTCGGGCACATGCGCCCGACACTGATCAAGCACTTGAAGCGAAACTTCGAGGAGTATGTGGAAGAGCTCTGCGCCTTCGTGAAGAAGCCCAGCGTCTCGGCGACCGGGGAGGGAATCCGCTCCTGTGCATCCTTCCTTGCCCAGCGCATGGCCGAGTATGGCATCCATACCGAAACGCGCGAGCTGCCAGGGGGCAACCCCATCATCCTGGGAAAGGTTTCCGGGCTGAGGAAGGACAGGACGCTGCTTGTCTACGATCATTATGACGTCCAGCCTGCCGACCCGCTCGACGCGTGGGAGTTCGATCCTTTCTCCGGGCGGGTTGAGCAAGACCGGGTACTGGGAAGGGGCGCTGCGGACAGCAAGGGCAACCTCATGGCCTATCTGTCCGCGATCAGGCTGCTCTCCGAGACCGGAGGGTTGCCCATGTCTGTGACCTTGCTCTTCGAAGGCGAGGAGGAGATCGGCAGCCCGCACCTTGCGGACTTCATCGATTCCCATTCATCCGAGCTAGCCTCGGACGCCGTGGTTTGCTGCGACGGCGAGATGGACCCATCCGGCAGGCCCATGATCAGTCTGGGGATGAAGGGACTGATCTACGTTGAGCTTCGTTGCAGAAAGCTGAAGAGGGACGTACACTCATCCAAGGCATCCCTTCTGCCGAGCGCCTCCTGGCGAATCGTGAAGGCGCTGAACGAGCTGACGGATGCGGACGGTCGCATATCGATCCCGGGCTGGAGGGAGGGGATCGTCGAGCCGAGCACACACGACCTCAACCTTCTGAGGGAGATCCCGTTCGATGAGGATCGGATCAAGGCGGAGTTCGGCGTCTCGGATTTCCTTCACGGAAAATCCGGATTCCAAGCCCTCCGAGACTTCCTCTACGAGCCCACCTGCAACATAGCCGGCCTGATCGCCGGCTACCAAGGGGAGGGATCCAAGACAGTCCTTCCGGCCGAGGCGAGGGCCAAGCTGGATCTGCGGCTCGTCTACGATCAGGACGCCGACAGATGTCTGAGCCTCCTTAGGGAGCACCTCAAGAGCAGAGGATTCGGTGACGTCGAGGTGTCGGTGTTCGGCAAGATCAACCCATCCCATACTCCTTCGGACGCGCCCATCGCCAGGGCCGCCGCAGAGGCGGCAACGGCCGTCTACCGGGAGAAGCCGGTCATCTATCCCAAGCACCATGCATCCGGTCCAGACTGCCTCTTCACCAAGAACCTCGGCCTGCACTCCGTGTGGACGGGCTGCGCGCCGGGGAACGGGCGGGCGCATGCGCCCAACGAGTTCATTGGGCTTGAGGACTTCAGGCTCGGAATCCTCTACGCATGCGAGCTCATCAGCCGATTCGCCCAAAACTGAATGAAAGAGATTTCAAGACAGATTCCCGCTGAGATCTCATATGAACCTCTTGGTCCCATCAAGGTTCTACGTGACGTCGGGGAAAGCCGTCTCCGAGGTCTCCGAGCTGAACGCATTCGATCGTGCGCTCTGTGACGCCGGCATCGCGGAGTACAACCTGGTTCCGGTATCCTCGGTCCTGCCTGCCAAAGCCCAGAGGATTAAGTCCCTCCAGCTTCCCCGAGGCGCGATACTGCACTGCGTGCTGGCTCAGATGCACGGGGACGAGGGCGAGACGATCTCGGCGGGCATCGCGTACGCATTCAGGAAGGACGGTCAGGGAGGCTACGTCGCTGAGGGCCACGGTCACCTCGAGATGAAGGCCATGAAAGAGATACTTGGCTGGAAGATGAGCGAGATGGCCTCCTTCAGGGGCATCGAACTGAAGCCGGTGAGGTACCTGATCGAGGAACTCTCCGTATCGATGGACCACTACGGGGCGTGCATCGCGGCGTTGGCCCTCATCTAGCCGGCTGCGATCATCCCTCGAGAACGACGGAATTCTCCGGCATCCATCCTACCTCGGCTTGATCGCCGATCGAGTAGTCTGCCTTGGAGTTCTTCATCTGGCACTCGACCCTGAGCGTGGTGCCGTCGACGAGCCTGACGACATAAATGGATGAAGAACCTCTGTAGATCTCATCCACTATGCGGCACTTGAAACGATTCGAATGCGGCGGCACCTTTCCCAGGTAAATCTTTTCGGGCCTCACCGATATGGATATGGGAGACCCGGGGCCGCCGATGTGGTGCGACGGTGGGAGCATGACCTTGAGGCCCGAGACGTCCATGATCGTGGGCACGCCATCTTGCATGCGATGGACCCTCCCGGAGAGCACGTTCGTCTCGCCGATGAAGCCTGCCACGAACCTGGTCTTCGGCCTCTCGTATATGTCCTCCGCCCTTCCGACCTGCTCCAACCTGCCCTGGTTCATGACGCCGATGCGATCCGACATGGCCAAGGCTTCCTCCTGGTCGTGCGTAACGTAGAGGAATGTGATCTTCAGGCTTTCCTGAAGGTTCTTGAGCTCAACCTGCATCTGTTTTCGGAGCCTGAGGTCGAGTGCCCCCAGCGGCTCGTCCAGAAGGAGCACCATTGGCTCTAGGACGAGGGATCTCGCCAAGGCGACCCTCTGCTGCTGCCCGCCGCTGAGCTGCTTGGGCTTCCTCTTCTCGAAGCCGGACAGATCAACCAGCCTCAGCATGGCCTCGACCTTCCGTTTGATCTCGTCTTTCGGGACCTTCGAGATCCTCAGGCCGAAGGCCACGTTGTCGAAGACGTTCATGTGCGGGAAGAGAGCGTAGCTCTGGAACACCGTCGTCACGGGCCTCTCGTAGGGAGGAACATCATTCATCAGTTGGCCGCCGACGTAGATCCTTCCGCTGGTTGGGGTCTCGAATCCCCCGATCAAACGCAAGGTGGTGGTTTTGCCGCATCCGCTCGGACCCAAGAGCGAGAAGAACTCGCCTTTCTTGATGGATAGAGAGACATCGTCGACTGCCACCACATCGCCGAAGACCTTCGTCACATCCTCCAACACGACGACGTTCTCATCCCCCGCCATCAAAGTCCTCCCACTCAGGCTAGGACTTCTGTCCAGACCTGGTTCATCTGCTGTGTGTACTCTCCCATCTCTTCCAAGAACTCAAGGCGGGCCATGACGTCCTCGGGCGGATAGATCGAGGGATCGTTAATGATCTCCGGGTTGGTGAATTCGTACGACGCTTCGTTGGGGTTGGCGTACCACACGTAGTTGGATATCCCGGCGCTGACCTCCGGCCGAAGGATGTAGTTGATGAACTCGTGCGCCAGATCCTTGTGCGGGGCGTCCTTGAGGATGGCCATGTTGTCCATCCAGATGATCGTCCCCTCCTCCGGGATGGCGTACCGGACATCCTCATTATCGGCCGCCACCTGGTAGATGTCTCCGGACCAACCCTGGGACAGCCACGCATCCCCCTGGGCCAGCATGTTCATGTAGGTGTCGGTCGTGTAGGATAGCACGAGAGGCTTCTGTTCAAGGAGCTTGGCCTTGACCTCCTGGAGATGGTCGGGATTGTTGTCGTTGACCGAGTAGCCCAAGAACTTAAGGGTCGTCCCTATGACCTCCCGCATCTCCTTGAGCATCGTTATCCTGCCCTTGTACTTCGGATCCCACAGTATGCCCCAGCCCTTCACCTCTTCGGTGACCTTCGCCGAGTTGTAGCCGATGCCGGTGGTGCCCCACTGGTAGGGGATGCTGTACTTGTACTGCTCCTTCGGTGGGCCCGGGTCGAAGGGCGGTGCCCTGAACTTCTCCCCGATGTTCTTGAAGTTCGTGATCCTATCCATGTCCAACGGCTCAAGCAGCCCGGACTTGCGCAGTATTTGCACGGCATAGTCGGAAGGCACTATGACGTCGTAGCCGGTTGCCCCTGACTGTATCTTCGCAAGAAGCTCATCGTTGCTCGAGTAGTTGTCGTAGTTCACCTTGCAACCGAACTCCCTCTCGAAATCCCTGATCGTCGTCTCTCCTATGTAGTCCGACCAGTTGTAGACGTTCAGCTGCTCTTTCTTCGAAAGGAGACATCCGCCGAGCGACGAGGCCGCTGCCAACGTCCCCACCGCCGCAATTCCCTTTACGAACCTCCTGCGGGTCAGCGACGGTCCGAGGTTCCATGCCTGGTTCTTCGTCATTTACCTTTCCCTTCCTATCCTCTGCGACGCGAAGATTATCACCGTGGATGCCAAGACCACGAGCGTGGATATTGCATTGATCTCAGGGTTGACGCCGAACTTTATCATGGAGTAGATCTTCAGCGGCAATGTGGTCGCGCCAACTCCGGATATGAAGAAAGTTATGACGAAGTCGTCAAAGGAAAGCGTGAATGCGAGAAGCGCGCCCGCCAGAATGCCGGGCTTTATGATCGGCAACGTAACCTTCAGGAATGTCTGTAGCCTGCTTGCCCCCAGGTCCATCGCGGCCTCCTCGACGGCCCGATCCGTGTCGGCAAGCCTTGCCGAGACGACGACGGTCACGAATGAGATATTGAATACCACGTGACCGATGATGATCGTGGAGAGTCCGAGCTTGATGCCCAGGAGAACAAGAAACCCAAGAAGCGAGATCCCCATGATTATCTCGGGCATTATGATCGGCATGTAGATCAGGGTGTCGAAGAAGCCCCGCATCCTGACGTGGAACCTGTTGAGCCCGTACGCCGTCACGGTCCCTATCACGGTCGAGATCGCTGTGGACACGATGGCGACGATCATGGTGTTCTTGAAAGCGGTCAGTACAGATTGGTTTGCGAGGAGACGGCCGTACCATGCCAAGGTGAAACCCCTCCACGCAGCATTGAGCTTGGAGTCGTTGAATGAGAAAATAACCAGCACGACGATGGGGGCATAGAGGAAGAAAAACACCAGTAGCGTGTGCACCTTCAGCGCGGTCCCTCCCCGCCGCTCGATTACGCGATTGCTGATCTTGGGAACTGCGACGTGCATCACATCAGCTCGATTCTCTCTTGGCCAGAGACCCTGAAGTACACGAACATGCACACGAGGACGAAGGCGAGGAGGATGAACGATACCGCCGAGCCGAAGGCCCAGTTCCTCGCCTCCAGGAACTGGTTCTGGATCAGGTTCCCTATCATCCACTGCTTCGACCCACCAAGGAGGTCGGGGATGACGAAGGAGCCGATGGTCGGGATGAAGACCAGCATCACCCCAGCCACCACGCCGGGCATCGTGTTCGGAAGCGTCACGCTCAGGAAGGCCTTGATCCTGTTTGCCCCGAGGTCCAATGCGGCCTCAAGAAGGGAAAAATCCATCTTCTCGATGGACGCGTAAAGAGGCAGGATCATGAAGGGGAGGTAGATGTCGACGAACCCAAGGATCACCGCGCCGGGGGTGTACAGCAGCTTGAGGGGGCTCTGGATGATGCCCAATGACCTAAGCAGCGTGTTCACGATCCCCTCGCTACGAAGGATCGTCATCCATGCGTAGGCCCGTACAAGCGTGCTCGTCCAGAAAGGCAGCATCACGAGAACTATGAGGGAGTTCTTCCACCTGGGGGCGCGCGTGGAGATGTAGTAGGCAACGGGATATCCGACCAAGAGACAGATGACGGTAGTCACCACGGAGATCCAGATCGACCTCATGAACACCCGGAAATACAGTGGCGCAAGAAACCTCGCGTAGTTCTGCAGCGTGAAGCTGAAAACCACGCCACCGTACGCACTCGGCCGAGAGAAGCTGTATGCGAACACGATGAACAGCGGTATGAGAAAGAAAAGGACGAGCCAAAGCAGACAGGGCGAAAAGATCGCAAGCACCGCTAGCCGATGCCTCACGGGCATCCATATTCTGAGGATCTGAGCCGGCACGCGACCGTCAAGATACTCCATCTCGATAGGCTGCGAACGACGCTCACGCCGAGCACTCGCTCTTAAATGTTCCATAACGCGAGCGTTGGACTTTCGCTCAAGAATGCGGCTCGACGTCGAAGCCGTCCGTTCGGCGAATGCTCGGGTTCTGCGAGAAACCCCTCAGCGCCCGCGTCGCAGAGCCCAGACGATTTCACCAGGGCCAGACAATCTGACGAGTGCCCCAAGACACCGGCCCAGTTCATCACGCAACCAGGTCATTCCAAGTCGATGTTGTACTTCGAGCAGTGCAGCTTGCCCGACTTCACCGAGTTGTACTTGCACCTTCCGCAGAGCTCCTTCGACGGCACGCCATTGCACAGTTGCCAAGGCGGGTTCTCGGTTCTCTTCCGCTCCTTCCGCTTGGCTCGGATTTCCTCTGCCTGCCTTCTCTTCTCGAGCTCTTCCTGCGTTGGCTTGAAGAACTTCACCTTCGCCACGACTGCGACGGCCACGACCGCAACCAAGGCGCTGACCATGAGGACCATCTGCCTCATCTGCGCAGCTGCGGCGCCGGGGTAGTAGCGGTTCAGGCCCTTGGCCGTACCGATCCAGATGTAGTCGCCAGCGGGGGCGACGACCTTCACGTCGTTTGAGACAAGCCCCTTCTTCTCGTTCACCACTTTGGTCTTGCCGCCCTTGATGATCGCGACGCCTTTCCTCGTCCCGACCCACGTCTCGTCGTCCCTGAAGCCTATGCTGGTGATCCACACATCTGGGAGGTCGCCCTCTCCGTACGATGTCCACTTCCCGCTGGATTGATCCAGCACATGGACGCCTTCCCTCGTCCCAACCCAGACCGAGCCCCCGTGGACCGCCACGCAGTTGATCACCTTCACGCCCTGGATCGGCACCTGGATCGTCTCGAACGTGCCCTTCTCCGTGTCGAACTTGCTCAGACCATCGCTTGTGCCGACCCAGACGATCTTCCCGTCGACGGCGAGGCTCTCTATTCCCCTCGCCGGAAGTCCATCCTTGACCTGCCACTGCGACCACTTCATGGTGGATGTGTCTAGGGAGCCCAAGCCGTCGTTGGTCCCGTACCAGATAACGGTGCCGCTCTTCGCCAGACACTTGACATCCTCCGCGACCAGGCCGTCACTGGGCATATACGTCTTGAAGGCCTGCTTCACCTCGAATGGGTCTAGCTCCGCCAGCTTCTTCGTGTCTAGGACGCAAAGGCCGCGAGGGGTGCCAAACCACACCCTGTCGCCGTCGATTAGGATGTCCCACACCTTTTCGAACGACAAGCCCTCATTTGGCGTGTAGGTGCTGAAGTTGCCCGTGGAGGGGTCCAGCAGACTAACTCCGCCCTGCAAGGGAGCCTCGGGATCGGGGTCGACGTAGACCGTGCCAACCCAGACCGTGGACCCAGAAACATCCAAGGAGATCACCTGGTCCCCCACCATCCCGTTGACCTTGCCGTAGAACTCCCATGCCTTCTGGGCACAGTATCCTGGGGATGAGACGGCCAATGCCACCCCGATCGTGAAAAGACACAGGGTTAGGTGATGAAATCGTCGTGACAAAGCGCTTCCTCCTTGGTGTGAAACCCGGGCTTGGATAGAAAAGTCTTCCGGTGTGTGGCAGTGCATGCGGCGGGCAACTCTCTTTCACCCCGGGGTAGAGGAGCTTTTTTATCGGCCTTCACGGTCGAAACTGACGATGGCGATCTCCGGGCAAAACCTTGCCCTTCTGGAGGGCTTCTTTGAAGAGATCGGGGAGCGGTACATCAACCTGATCTATGACGAGGCAGGCCTTGGGATTGGCCCGGCCTACTGCTCCTTTCTAAACTCGGTTGGCTACGACGGCTACATCGTGCTGATAGACGGCGGCAACTCCTTCAATCCGTACCATGTCACCCGCTACTCAAGGCTGTTCTCGGTGGATGAGCGAATGGCATTGGACCGGATATGCCTCTCGAGGGCGTTCACTTGCCACCAGCTGTCCGCCTTGCTGGGCGATCGCCTTGAATCCGTCGTGAGAAAGTCCAGGTCAAGGGTAGCCATCGTCTCGGATCCGACATCCCTCTACATGGAGAGGGCCGCAGAGGAGGACGTTCTGGAGGAGTTTCTGGCCGCTCTTCGGCGGCTTGTGGAGATCACCTTTTCGCGGCGCTTGACCACGTTGCTGGTCTGCTCACACCGCCTGCCGCGATTCCTTGATGGAGGTGAGATCGAAGATGGGAGGCGCCAGCGGGCCGCAAGATGCATGGATAGAATTCTGTCGCAGATGTCGGATTCGATCTACAGATTGGAGGAGGGATCGGGCGGGTTGTTGGTCTCGCGATTGAAGCATCCATGCCTCCCCAAGGGACCGGCCTTCATGCTAGAAAGAGGGGATGCAAGAACACTGGACGAAATCTTGCAATTAGCAAGCCGTGATCATACACCGCGCCTGGCCGTCCCAACACCAGCCCTGCTGGGTTGCCCTTGACCAAGTGCCAAGCATGCATCTAGGCTCATCCCGCGTGTTCCTTGGGCTTCGAATGCTTTCGGTCGCCTTCCTCTGATGCCTCCTCCGATGCGAATGCTCTCCACCCAGCCGCGCTCTCGGCACAGTTGCGTCTTCGGATTTGGGTTGTCGGATGGCTTGAAGAAATGCTTGCCAGGAACCCGAGGGAAAAACCAGGTATCTTGAGGCCGTAAATAGGCGAGACGGCTGGGCGAGACTTGAACTCGCGGGAGGTCAAGGGGATCTCGCCCGGTCTTCAGCCGGGCAGAGTCGACTTCTGTGGGATCCCGCCTCCCTGCATGCAGCGTGGCCGTCTTCGTTGCACCGATCGAGCTTCGCTGTGGTTGAGTGAAAACGGGGAAAATGTGGATCTCCCCGGATGTGGCATTGCGTTGACGTGGGGCCCGTCAGGCCGGCATGCTTGGTGGGGTGGCCGGCTGATCGATGGACCGATGGATGGATCTGGCCGTCTGAAACTCAGAGCAGAGGGGGGTTGGAAGAGGGCTTTTATGGGAAATCCGGCGAGCCATGGAGTGCACAATCTCAAAGGGGATCTAGGATGGGCAAGACGGTTCCATCGTTCAGACTGGCTTTGGAGTCCGAGATAGGGAGCTGGAGCCAGTACAGGAGCGCCCTCAAGAAGGGGGATAGGAGGGTCTTCGACGAGCTGATGGGGCACACACGGATGCATGCCTCGGCCAGCGGCAATGCGGTGAGGACCTCGCCCTTCGAGGCGATGCTCCTATCGATATTGATAGAGCAGCAAAAGGCCATATCTAGGTTGAAGGACCAGCTGGATGGGCTTAAGAGGGAGTTGGAGGGACTTGATCAGGGGATGGTTGCTAGACCTATACCCGGATGGCAACGACCTGGTTGCGTGGATCAAGACGCGCAGCGGGAGGGCGGAGAGCCTTAGATTTCGATACCCGCCCTCCTTCTACGCCGCCGCCTCTGAGGATGGGATGGAGTTCCTCCGGTCAAAAATGGAGGAGGGAGAACTTCAGGTCAGGACGGGGTATGCCTGGAAGAGGGTGGACATCAGGGACTATGAGAAGAGGAAGGTCCTGCGGGTGGAGGTTGGGTCGCAAAGCTTCAAGAACGTGGTTTCAAAGCTCCCATCGCTTGAGGAGAGGGGATTCCGCTTCTTCAACGTGGATGTGCCGAGGCCCCAGGGATTTCTGTACGAGCAGGACCTGTTTCCGATGGGGCTGGTCTGCGTCCGGTCATCCGGGCTTGGCGGGATCGAGAGCCTAGATGATAGGTTTGCCTTGGATTACGAAACCCCACCCCTGAAGGCTCTGAGCATCTCCGTGCGTCCCAAGGCATCAACCGACATGGCCATCGAGAGCATAGCGCTGGGTCTGGATGGCGAAGGATTCGAGGTGGACGGTGCCAGCGAGGACGAAAAAATGATCCACATGGTCGAGGCGGTGAACGAGATCGATCCCGACGTGATCTACGCCAGCGGAAGGGATCTGGTGCACATATCCAAGAGGGCTCAAGCCAGGGGGATCCTGCATGAGATCGTCCTGGGGAGGGATGGGGCTAGGCAGCTTTCCAGGAGCGGGAAGGGGAAGTCCTACTTCTCCTACGGGACCGTCTACTACAAGGAGCCCACCCAACCCCTCTTCGGCAGGGTGCACATAGATCCTGAGAACTCCTTCATGTACGAGGACTCCGGGCTGGAGGGCCTGATCGAGTTGGCCAGACTTACCAAGATACCCTTGCAGAAGTGTTCCACCACATCGCCCGGGACCGGCATCAGCTCGATGCAGCTGGACCAGGCCTACCGCGAGGACCTTCTGATCCCGTGGAGGAAGCAGGAGCCGGAGGCCTTCAAGTCGGCATCGCACCTGCTTGAGTGCGACAGGGGAGGATTCGTTTTCGAGCCCGGCCTAGGCCTCCATACCCATGTCGGCGAGATCGATTTCACCTCGATGTACCCGAGCATCATGGAGAGGCACAACATCTCCGCAGAGACCGTCCTGTGCGATTGTTGCCGGGAAGCCGACGCCCCGAAGGTCCCGACCTGCGGCTACCACATCTGCAAAAGGAGAAGGGGCATAGTTCCCAAGGTGCTCAAGCCTCTCCTTGAGAGGAGGGCGTACTACAAGAAGCTTGCGAAGAGCGGGGGAGAGGACGCAACCGGGTACGATAGGAGACAACGGGCGATAAAGTGGCTTTTGGTGACCTGCTTTGGGTACCTCGGCTACAGGAACGCAAGGTTCGGGAGGGTGGAGGCACACGAGGCCGTAACGGCCTTCGGTCGAGACAAGCTCTTCAAGGCCGTCAGGGTCGCCGAGGAGTCGGGGTACGAGGTCCTCCATGGAATCGTGGACAGCCTCTGGCTTAAACGTGCCGACGCCACGGAGGCGGATTATGAGGAGCTCTGTGCAAGAATCCGGGATTGCTCTGAGCTCTCCATATCCCTTGAGGGCATCTATAGGTGGGTGGTCTTCCTTCCCTCCAAGATGTATCCGGGTGTCCCGGTGCTGAACAGGTACTTCGGGGTTTTCGAAAACGGGGAGATAAAGGCAAGAGGCATAGAGCTGCGGAGATCGGACACGCCCGGAATAGTGCGCAGGGCCCAGCTCGATATGTTGAAGGTTTTGTCCGAGGCCCGGGATCTGGAGGGATACTTGGACAGGCTTGGGAAATGCGTCTCGATAATCCGAGCATACGCGGATCTGATCCGCAGGGGTGATGTTGGTCTAGAGGACCTGGTCGTATCGAGGCGCGTGTCCAAGGCCCCATGGGAGTACGCCAACCTGAACCACATCTCGATCTCAAGCCGGAAGCTGCACATGGCCGGGAGGACGGTGCGGCCGGGGCAGTTCATCGGATACGTCGTGACCAAGGCATCCTCCCCCGATCCCTGGGAAAGGGTGGAGCCCGTCGAGTTCTACGAGGAGGGCTCAAGGTACGATTGTGGCAAGTACATCGACGATGTCATAAAGGCCGGTGCCACCCTCTTTGAAGGGTTGGGCTACAACGAGGATTTCATCCGCGCCATGGTACTGGACGGCACTCGGCAGACCGCCCTGGCCTGATCCGCTGAACCGATCGCGCGCGTATGCATTTCGGAAGCCCGCGACCCGCGTCGGGCTCGAATGGAGACTGCGGCAAGCGCCCCGAGCCCTCAGCGCAGCACGGAGTTGAGAAGTCCCAAGTGGCGGTGCGGCTTCGTCAAGAACTCAAAAGCCTCGGGGTTCTGCAACAACGCCTCGTACATGGCCCTGCCCCTTACCAGTCCCAGCTGCGGGAATTCCTTGACGGGCACGGTCCTGACCGGCGGAGGGTTGATGTACCTCTTGTTAGGCAGCCATTCGGGTCTGCCGCCTTCGCTGACAAGGTGGTAAACCGCGCCGCCGAGCCTCCTGTATGGTTCGTACTCGGACTGGAAGCCATCCGCCGTGACGTTCGTCATGACCAGGGTTGTCTTGTAGGGGTTGATGGTGACGTGCCCGTAGTCCGGTGGAATTATCACCCGGTCGCCCGTGCGGGCTTGTACCTGCACCACATCCACGACCCTGCGCGGATCAGCAAGCGCCCGGACCTTCTGAAGAAGGTATACGGCCTCGCCGTGGATGACCTCGTAGATCTCAGGATACGAAAGGCCGTACGCAGGCATCACCGGGTGGTAGTGGCCAGCCGTCTTTATGAACTCGCGACCGATGAGCCCGCCCCTGATGACGGTCGCATCGAATCTGAGATTATGTGATCTGAGCACGGCCTCGTCCCTGGCGAAGTGCAGATCCCTGTACATCCAGTAAAGGATCTTGGGTGCCTTCTCATCGGGGGCAAGCAGGACCTCCCGCATCTCATCGGAGGTGCGGGGGACGGGCTTGGATGACCTGAGGTCGCCGCCCAACAGGAGGCGGAGGCGCCGTTCGTCGAGCTTGAGCGGAAGCGACGAGCTGTGCGTCAGGTCAACCGAGTTCATGTCGATGGACCCAAGAGCCAACGAGGCCACAGAGCTCGTTTGGTGACGGTTGATATAACCTTTCGGCTCAAGGCCGAGATGCCCTCGTTTCGCTCGGATTTGTACCGTTGTGATCCCCTGCTCGGTTTCTTTGCGCGCCGCGGTAGGCGGCGAAGGCCACGGGGTAACCAAGAAAAAAGCATTATAAGGGCCCTGGGAGATGTCGGGCCGAATGCAAGGCACCCCGGCCTATCCTTTCCCAGGCACGAGATGGCGGCGAAAGAAGAAGAAGGAGTTAAGGAAGAGGATGCTGAAGATGGCCAACAGGGACCTCTTCCTGTGGGATCTCAACGAGATCCTCAAGGCTCTGCCTGACAGAGGCCTGGCTGAGAACATTGCGGCGACGGTCTACTCAAAGGCGTCCAGGCTGGGGATCGATGAAGCCCTCGCGTATGTCGACAGCATGCGCAAGGAGAATAACTTGGACGAGAAGAGCGCCAACTCGATCCGCGACCTGCTGATGCGAAACAGCGTGAGAAGGTAGGAGCCTGCCAACTGCAACGGAGGGGGATCAAGTCTTGCTTTTCAGGCCGAGGCACCCTTCCCCAGGCGGGTCCGGTTGACGCACGACGATTCCCTGCGGAAGGTCGGCCCAGATCCGAGCCAGCGCCTGCTGGAGGCCCTCGGGGCCCTGGACGATGCGCAAGTCAAGAGGATCGGGTGGAGGAACTTTGAGTCCTTGTGCGCAAGGCTCCTAGAGGAGAACGGCTATAAAGTTCTCGGAAGCATCTGGTTCCGGGACCAGAACAGGAGATACCAGATCGATGTGGTCGGAGCGCTCTTGAGGCGCGTGATCTGCATCGATTGCAAAGCTTGGACGAAGGGCGGGGGCCTCTACAGATCCATCAAAGCCGCGCGAGACCAGAAGGAAAGGACGATCCAGTTGAGGAGGTGTATGTCGGCGACCAAACTCCAGCCAAGGGACGAAATGCATCTCTATCCGATGGTCGTCACGCTGAAAAGCGAGGATGTGACAGTCCACGAGGGCGTCCCGGTCGTTCCCTTCGACAAGCTCAACAGCTTCATCGTGGGATTCGACTGGTACGAGGACGAACTTTTTCGAGTCTGACGATGCTATGGGACCTGGATTCATGCAGGCCGGGATGCCGCGCTTAGACACAAGGGGAAGGAAACGCAAGATGAAAGAGGAAAGAGGACAAACCTTAATAGCCCATACCTCGCCTTCACCAGCGAGGCTGGAGGCATGACCTCGGCGCCAGATGCTCCCGAGGAGCAGGACGCCCTGTCCGTGGGGGCAGCGATTTGCATCAAATTTTTTGACGTAAATCTCTTAGGCTGGGAGGCAGGGAAACGAAGATGAGACCCTATATCCCACGTTATCCGCCCTTCACCTTCGGCGGCCTCGACAACCCGACCCTAGAGGAATCCAGGATCGTCATCATCCCCGTCCCATTCGACTCCACGGCTTCATATCGCTCCGGAACCCGGGATGGCCCCGAGTCCATCATCGATGCGTCGCGGTACATGGAGCTCTTCGACCGTGAGACCGGCTGGTCACCGTGTGAAGCCGGAATCCACACGGCGCCCGGCTTGGAACCCTCGCGAGGAAGCGTGGAGCAGACCCTAGTGAGGGTCAGGGACGCGGTAACCGAGGTACTTGCCGCGGGCAAGTTCCCGGTCCTGCTCGGTGGAGAGCACTCCATAACCATCGGCGCGGTGAACGCCGCGGCGGACATTTGGAAGGATCTGCATGTTGTGACGCTCGACGCGCACTGCGACCTTAGGGAGGAGTACGAGGGCTCGAGGCACAGCCACGCGTGCACCATGAGGCGGGTATTGGACGTTGCGCGGAAAGTGACGGGCTTTGGCATGAGGTCCTGCAGTGAGGAGGAGTGGGACCTGATCAAGGAGAAAGGCTATGAGTTCTACTTCTGGAGCGAAGGCGATCGAACGCTAAGCCTAAGGTCCCTCAGAAAAGCAATCCGGGCCATCAGCCGGATAGGGTCCCCCATCTACCTCACCGTCGACCTTGACGTCCTAAACCCGGCCGAGCTTCCCGCCGTCGGGACCCCTGAGCCCTCGGGCCCATCCTTCGACGACATCCTACCGCTGATCCGGACGATCGCGCGAAGAGAAAACCTAGTCGGCGCGGACCTCGTGGAGCTGGCCCCCATCGCGGGCGAAACCCGAAGCGAGTTCCTCGCTGCAAGGCTTCTCTACAAGATCATCGCATATCGCTTCAACCCGGGAAGGGCTGCAGAACCGTAGTTCACGAAGGAGGGAGATGGATTGCGAAGAGCGTTCTTGGGGTTGGTGAGTGCCGCGTGCATCCTGACCGCGCTTGCGGCGGGATGCCTAAAGGAGGGGAGGACGATGAACCTTCAAGGAAGGACCATCTTGCTGGTCGTGAGCGAGAAGGACTTTCGCGACTCTGAGCTACTTGATCCCAAAGACTACTTCGTCAAGGCGGGAGCCTCCGTTAAGATCGCCAGCACCGATCCTTCCAAAGCCACGGGCGTCGGCGGGCTTGAGTTGCATCCCGACTTGGGACTCGAGCAAGCCGTGGCCACGGACTACGACGCGGTCGTCTTCGTCGGTGGCCCGGGGGCCAAGGTCTATCTGTGGAATAATGAGGCCGCGGCAAAGCTGGCCAAGCAGGCATATGAGTCGGGCAAGATCGCGGCGGCCATCTGCCTTTCGCCGGTGGTGCTCGCCAAGGCCGGCATCCTCGAAGGGGTCAAGGTGACTGGTTTCGATGATGACCAGCTGAGAAGCGAACTGGAAGCAGCCGGGGCGATATACACGGGCAAGCAGGTCGAGGTCGACGGCAGAATCGTGACCGCAAACGGCCCAGCTGCGGCTAAGGACTTCGCCGCCGCGATCGCGAAGGCCATTGAGGGATAGGGGGCAATGCAGTGGATAGCATCCGGCCCTTGGTCAGCACCAAGGTTCATTATCTTGCGCCCGACGACCGCCTTGTCAGGATCGCCGAGGTGATCGCGAGATCGCGTGCCAACGCCGCCATAGTGGCAACGAACGGCCAACTGATCGGATGCGTCATGAGGAAGCTACTCCTCCGTCCTTGGCTCTCCCCGGAGACGAAGGCGGAGAGATTGACATCGCATGTGCCTTCCGCCGACCCCCAGACCACGGTCAAGGATGCGGTTGCAAGAATGTTGCAATCAGGCTGTGACATCTTGCCAGCGGTCCAAGGAGGCGTGATCATCGGGGCACTCTTTGCACGGGACCTGGCGGCCCAAGATCCCTCCTTTAGGGACCTCTCCGTCAATGACGCCTCCAACCACCTGGCGCCGCCGCTGGCCGACAGCAGCTCCATCTCCGAGGCTGCGACATGCCTGAGACGAATGGACATGGGGAGCCTTCCGCTCGTGGACGAGAAGGGCAACCTATCGGGCTGGATATCGTTCTCGGATGTCTACCGCTACCTCGTCGCGCCCTCAAGGGGGCTTAGGCGCACGGGCGAGCTCGTCGGCGAGAAAGACAGGCCCCTGAGAAACCCCGTCGCGCTGCTGGCTAATAGCTCGGGGCTCACGGTGAGCCCAGACACCAGCATGCACGATGCGATCGCCCTGCTGTGCGAAAGGCAGCTCAACGAGATAACCGTGGTTGACAAGGATGCGGTCGTGGGGCATCTGAACATCATGCGCATCCTGCGCCTCATCTCGATGCCGCCTGACATCGCCGTACAGACCACCGGCTTGGAGGGAGAGGATCCCCTTGCAGTAAGCCGAATCCTTGCCAACCTCAGGTCGATCGCGCTCAAGATCGGGAAGGCATCCAGGAACATGAGGGCCCCTGAGATGAGGGTCAAGTCATACGAGCACGAGGGCTCCGGACGGAAGAGGTACGAGGTCAGGGTAACCTTCTCCCTGCCCGAGCAGTACGTGGCCGAGGCTGCAGGCTGGGATCTGGTGTCTGTATCAACGGAGGCAATAAGGAAGGTCGAGAAGTCGATACTCCGACGTAGGTCCAAGGCCATCGACTCCCACCGAAGGCCGCGGAAGCGATCAAGAGGGCGGGTTGGCGAACCTTGACCTCACCAACCTTCGTGCTCGAGACGGATGGCTCCTCCAAGGGCAATCCCGGCAGGGCAGGGGCCGGGTACATACTCTCGGTGGACGGCAGAGTGGTGGTGCAGGGCAAGAGGCATCTTGGCATAACGACCAACAACGTGGCCGAATACGCCGCAATGATCATGGGGTTGGAGAAGGCAAGGGAGCTCGGCGTAACCAAGATAGTCGTCATCACGGACAGCCTCCTCCTAGCAAAGCAGATGGGAGGATCTTACAAGGTCCGACAGCCCCACCTCAGGTCGCTTCACAAAAGGTGCGTGGACCTAGCTTCGAAGTTTGACTCCTTTGAGATCAGATACATGCCTTCCGAACAGAACCGTGCACACCTTCTCGCCGAACAGGCGGCCGGGACGTAGTCAAAGGCAGCTTACAGAGCAACGCCACTTTCGGCGCCCCCATCGCGAGCCCATGATCTGAAGTCCTTGCATCGAGGAAGGAAACTGATTTCAAGGCCCGTCTTCTGGCCAAGGACGGAGGCCGAGTTTGAGGACCCTCAAGGTTGGAATCATCGGCTGCGGTGGAATCGCCCAGGGAGCCCACATGCCCGGCTACAAGAAGATTCCTGAAGTCGAAATGGTGGCGTGCTGCGACATCGACGAGAAGAAGGCAAAGGAGGCGGCAAGCAAGTTCGGGATAGCGAAGGTCTTCACCGACTACCGAGACCTGCTCAAGATCGAGGAGATAGAGGCCGTCAGCGTCTGCACCCCGAACTTCGCCCACAAGGAGCCGACGATTGCGGCCCTGCGCGCTGGAAAGCACGTCCTAGTCGAGAAGCCCATGGCGATGAATGCCAAGGAGGCAAGCGCCATGGTCGCGGCCGCCAAGAAGCATGACAGGAAGCTCATGGTCGGGCTCAACAATCGCTGGCGGGCGGACGTCCAAGCCCTGAAGCGATTCGTCGATGCGGGGGAACTGGGTGAGATCTATTTCGCAAAGGCCCACTGCCTGAGGAGGAGGGGAATACCGGGCTGGGGGGTGTTCACCCAGAAAGACAAGCAGGGCGGCGGTCCGCTCGTGGATCTCGGCGTCCACATCATAGACGCCGTCCTCTACCTGATGGGCTTTCCCAGGCCAACCGCCGCAAGCGGAGCGACCTACACCAAGTTTGGCACGAGGGAGGGACTGGTGGGCCTCATGGGGCAGTGGGATCCAAAGAACTACACGGTGGAGGACTACTCCCTCGGGTTGGTGAGATTCGAAAATCAGTCCACCATGTTCGTTGAGACCAGCTTCGCGGCCAACATAGAGAAGGATGTCTTTGACTTCACCCTTCTGGGAACCGAGGGGGGCTGCACGCTTGACCCGACGAGGATCTTCAGCGAGAGGAACAAGACCCTGATCGACATCTCACCCGTGTTTCTGCAGGGACGAAGCACCCACGACATCGAGATCCAGAAGTTCGCCGAGTGCATACTCAAGGACGAGGAACCTCCCGTCACTGGCGAGCAGGGCCTGGCCGTGCAGAAGATCATGGATGCGATCTATCGTTCGGCCGAGCTCGGAAGGGAGGTCTCAATCCGCTGAGCACCGTTTCAGCCAAAGGTTATCTATCGTTTCGTCCCCCAAGAGCCCCATGAGCAGCACCGATAACGGCTCAGAGCACCTTCCGAGGCCACGGCATGGGCGGACGGTCCAGTCATGGGCGGAGGTCAAAAGGCTCGCCCGACGCAGCAGCACAAGGATGGCTGCATCGGCATCGCTCCTAGCCGTCCTCGCCGTGCTGATCATGGGGTCCACTTTTCTCCGACATGGCCTTTTTGAGCCTCTCGGATCCTTCAGCATGGTCGGCAGAGCGGTCCTTGCCTCGGCGGTCCTGGCCTTCACCGGCATCTGGCTTGCCGTCGCCGTGTTGGGATACCTTCGGCAATCCGACGTCGGACCTAGGCCGGCTGCCGGCACGGCCGAGCCGAACGGGTCTTCACAAACCGCAACATGGGACATCCATCCTTCCACCGATTTCCGCCAACCGTGAGGGATCCGCGGCGTGCCTGGCTGACCTTTAGCCTGATTACCCTATCCCCAGGTGGCGGTGGCTGGCCGAGGAAGATTCTCCACGTCTGAGCCACGCGCACGGACATTCGACCGGGGCACGCAGCCGCGAAAGCGCTACATCGAGATGTGCCTTTCGCTCTCCTTTACCACCCGACGGATGTACTCGGAGAGCTCCTCCGGGAGGCCCTCTATCCGCACATCCAAGAAACCCCTCACGATGGTGGCGGCCGCCTCTTCCTGGCTGAGCCCCCGAGCCATCAGGTACTCTATCTCCTCCTGCGAAACCTTCCCCACGGCGGCCTCGTGCGACAGGTCCACGTCTCTCAGCCGGCCCTCCAGCTCCGGGATCGCATGGATCCTGCCTGCATCGGAAAGGATGAGGCCGTTGCACTCCAGATGGCCCTTGACCCCGGGCGCCGCACCAACAAGATCTCCCCTAGCATAGATCGTTCCGCCGGTCGTCACGGCCCTTGAGACTATCTCAGCCCTTGATCCCGGCCCGTTCAATCTCACCCTAGCCCCAACATCCAGCTCGGACCCCGGCGTGGCCATCAGTAGGGAGTAGAACCTAGCAACGGCGTTCTCGCCGTTCAACTGCGCGGCTGGGTACATCTGTAGGGACCCAGCGGGCTGAAGGCAGATGTAGTTGGATACGAGAACTGCATCCCTGTCCAACACGGTTCCGCTTCGCGGCCGCACTGCCATATCTTTGCCCCAGTTGTGGATCATCGTGAAGCTCAGCCTGCCGCCCTCCTTCACGTAGAACTCCGATACTCCTATGTGAAGACCCCTTGCGGCGTGCGCCCCCTTGGCGCAGCCCGTGATGACGTGCAGCTCCGCGTCCTCCTCCACGATGATTATGTTGTGAACCCTCTGCGCCAAGGAATCGGTCGACAGGTAAAGACAGCTCTGCAGCGGCGCGCCTATCCTATGGCCCCTCTTCGCCCTAATGAAGTACCCTCCGCCGAACTCCAGTTCGGCCGCCGCCGTATACTTGTCCGAGTCCACGGCCACCGCGCTCCACCAGTAATCCTGAAGCCAGTCGTACTTCTCCAGGGCCTTCTCCACCCCCATGACCTCGACACCACTCTCGGTGGACTGGGAGTAGACGACGGAGTCATCAATCTGGATGAAGGTGCCGGATCGTCCCCCCGGTTCGGACCTGACCCCCACGCTGTACATCCTCCTCCTGTCCTCCGAAGGCAACTTGCTGACATCCGTCAGAGGAGACAGCTGCGGCGCCTTCATGGAGAAACCAGATAGATCGATGTCCCTCCCGAAGGCGGGGGGCTTGTCCCTCGCAGCCAAGGCCCGCTCCCTTATCTTCTCAAAGCTTCGAGCTGACATCTAACGCACTCCTCATAACCCATCCTTCTGATCTCGGACAAGAGCTCACCCGGATTCCCGCTGCAGCCGATGACCCCCCCGCACATCACATGCCCCACGTCCGCCGATACATAGTCCAAGATGAAGCCGGTGTGGCTGATGATGAGCGCCGAACGACCATCCTGGGCCTTCCGCTCCCGGTAGGGTCTGTTCTTGCCCAAGAGCCTGTTCGTGGCCTCCCCGATGAGCGCCATGTTCTCGATGTCAACCCCTGACTCAGGCTCGTCAAGCAGCACCAGGTCGGGCTGCTGAGCGAGAAGCTGAAGGAGCTCGGCCCTCTTGATCTCCCCGCCTGAGAAGCCATGGTTGATGTCCCTGTCGAGGTGATGCTCCAGGCGAAGCAGGGAGGCGAGCTCCTCGACGTTCGCCCTGCCCTTTCCCGCGATCTCGGCAATCTGCCTGGTCTTCACACCACGGATGGTCGGGGGTCTTTGGAATGAGATCCCAATGCCCAGCGCCGCCCTCTCATTGATTGGCAAGGCGGTGATATCCTTGCCCCTGAATAGGATTCTTCCCTCCGTAACCGTGTATCTCGGGAAGCCCATGATCGACATCAATAGGGTCGTCTTCCCCGACCCGTTCGGGCCCAAGAGCAGATGCGTCTCCCCTTCACCTATCCGCAGGTTCACGCCGTGCAGGATCTCGTTGTTCCCCACAGAGACCTTAAGGTTCTCGATCCTCAACATGTCCGGCATGCCCATGCCTCCGACGCCCGCGTCTTTTTCCGAACCGATGACGATGCAGACCGGACGGTGAACCCGCTCTTAACTATCATCTGAACGCACCTTGCTTTGCGTTTCACGCCATGGACCTGATGAGGGAGCTTATGTCCGTCTCGGAGATATCGCTCAGCGCGACGGGTCCGCCGAGGTGGACGAGCTCGTCCTGATAGGTCCGCCTATCCACCCTGTAGAGGATGCCGATCGGTATCCTGTCTCCCCACTCCATGGCCTTCTCCAGGGCCATCTTCCAGTCCGTGGGGTCATGTCCCGCGTCCTCCAGCTTGTAGATCCTCTTCCTGTAGAAATCCCAAGTATTCAGGTAGTTGAAGGTCACGCAAGGCTGGAACACGTCCACCAGCGAGAAGCCCCTGTGCTTGATTGCCTCGACGATGACCCTCTGCAGGTGGGGGACGTCGCCCGCGAAGCCTCGCGCCACGAACGTTGCATGGCTGGTCAGCGCGACCGCTAGGGGGTTGAGGCTCGCGGGTATCGAGCCGTGAGGGGTGGATTTGGACTTGAACCCCTTCTGGCTGGTTGCCGTCGTCTGTCCGGTCGTCAGGCCGAAAACCATGTTGTCGTGCACTATCAGGGTAACGTCCAGGTTCCTTCGCAGGGCATGGCTCAGGTGCTCCCATCCTTCCTCGTAGCAGTCGCCGTCCCCCGAGAAACCCACGACGGTCAGATTCGGGTTGGCCAGCTTTATCCCCGACGCCAGGGGGATGACCCTTCCATGCAGCCCGTGGAAGCCATTGATGTTGACGTGGTTTACGATCTTCCCGTGGCAACCGATGCCCGAGACCATCACGACCCTCTCCCTCGGGATCCCGAGCTCTACCAGCGCCTTCTTGAAGGCCGTGAGTATCCCGAAGTTGCCGCAGCCCGGACACCACGTGATCTCGGCCGGGGTCTTGAGCTCCTCCATTGTGACCATCTAGGCCACCTCCCTCAGCTTCCCGGCCAAGAAACCCGGGTCAAACGGCCTACCGTCATATTTCAGGACCCTGGCGTCGACGTCCATCAAGGTGTGCTCCCTTATGAGTCCGGTGAGCTGTGAGGTCGCGTTGTTCTCGACCACAGCCGTCTTCCTCGCTGATCTGAGGTACTCGGCGACCTTCTCGGCCGGAAACGGACAGAGGTACAGGACATGGGCGAGGTTGACCCGCAGCCCCTCCCTTGCAAGGATCTTCATCGCCTCCCTTACGGGGCCCTTGTTGGAACCCCAAGACAAGACCGTTAGATCGGCCCGCTCCGGTCCGTAGAACTTGACCGTCTCGATGCCTCGAAGCTCGTCCGCAAGGGCCTTGAGCTTGCCAAGCCGCTTGTCCATCATCCTCGCCGTCGTCTGGGGATCCTCGGCCGTGAAGCCCCACTCATCGTGCTCGTCCGCGTTCGTTCTGACAACGGCGTCCTTCGTGCCGGGCAGGACCCTTGGGGAGATGCCGGTCTCGGTGATGAGGTGTCGCCTGTACTCGGGTCCCTCGTACTGGGGCTTCGGGAACAGCGCGCCGCGCTCGATCTTGATCCGGTCAACGTCGAATGGGTCGACGGTGTAATGGCTCTCCGCCAAGTACTTGTCCGTCAGGATGATCACCGGGATCTGGTACTTCTCCGCGATGTTGAACGCGCGCATCGTTTCGTAGAAGCACTCCTGGGCGTCACCCGGAGCGACTACCACCCTCGGGAACTCACCCTGGGAGGCGTGGATGGCGAACCTCAAGTCCCCTTGGGCCGTATATGTGGGCAGTCCCGTGCTGGGGCCGGAGCGTTGTCCGAGAACCACAACTATCGGGTTCTCCGTCATGCCGGCCATCCCTAGGCATTCCACCATCAGGCTGAAGCCGCCTCCGGAGGTCGCAGTCATGGCCCTCGTCCCTGCAAAGGCAGCCCCGGTGACCATGTTGATGCATGCGATCTCATTTTCAGCCTGCAGCACGATCATCCCGTACTCCCTCTCGTTGCTGGCCATGAAGTGGAGCAGGCCGGTGACGGGCGTCATGGGATAGGCTGCGTAGAACCTGCAACCGGCCTTGAGGGCGCCCATCCCGACGGCATCGTTCCCCATCAGGAAAATCCTGCCCTTCCTCGCTCCCGGAAGCGCGCCGAGGCGACAGGCAAACTGGCCGTCGTAATTGGCAGTCGCATAATCGTATCCCGCCTTGGCCGCGCGTACGTTCGTCTCCGCCACCTTCTCGCTGAAGGTATCCTTGAGGACGCCGTTGAAGATCTCCAGATCATAGCCCAGCAGGGCCACCACCCCGCCCAGGGCCACGGTGTTCTCGACGATCTCCTGGGCTCCAAGATCTTTGACGATCGACCTGAAAGGCACGGGGAAGAGCGCCACATCGCTCCTGCCGAGTTCTGCTGCACCCAGCTTCACCTGATCGCCATCGTACACTATGCCCCCGCCGGCCACCAGGTCGTTTCTGTGACGCATGATCGTATCCTCGTTCAGGGCCACGACCAGGTCTACGCGATCCGGCTGTGAGTAGACCTCATCCTCCTCGATCCTGACGAGATAGAAGTTGTGGCCCCCGCGTATCAGGGACCCATAATCATTCGCGCCGAAGACGTGAAAGCCGCCTCTGACGCATGCTTTGCCCAGGAGATAACCGGAGCGGCTTATTCCCGCGCCGGCCTCGCCGCCAATCAATACCGAAACGCTGTTGAGCTTCACCCGACCGCCTTCCCAGCCGGGCAGCTGGCATATGCCTCTCATCCCTCGCACGAGGCGGTCCAGCTGCTCCGGGCTGAGCCAAACCCCCGCTCATAAATATCTGAGTCACACGGGCTCTGCCGGCCTGAACCTGGCAAACCCGCCCGCAGGGACGTGAGACGGCGTCTTGCGCCGAACCCGCCGACGTCATCCAGCTATCTGAACCGCGCCAACTCGCATGCGGCTTGAACTGGGCGGTGGATTGAGTCTGATAAGCCATCAGAGAACGGTCTTAACCCCGCGTGGACCGACACACTCGCACCGGCGAGACTATGGCCCCGTAGCCGACTAGGTTCTTCGTCCTGAGGGAGATCCTCTTGCCGCCAATCCCGCACCGGCTCAGCACGCCCTGAAGCGGTTCGTTATGGGCAGCCTCCTGTCCCTCCCGAAGGCTCTGGCGGTGATCTTGATCCCCGGGGCCGCCTGGCGGCGCTTATACTCGCTGCCGTCCACCATCCTAGCTACCTTGCGCACGACCTGCTCGTCGAACCCCATGGATACGATCTCGTCTATGCTCTTGTCCTCCTCGACATAAGCCGTTATGATCGGGTCCAGGATCTCGTACGGAGGCAGGGTATCGGTGTCACGTTGGTTCGGCCTCAGTTCAGCCGATGGCTCCTTGTCTATCACGGTTTTCGGTATGAGGTCCCAGCCAGCCGCCGAGTTGCGGTATCTGGCAAGATCGTAAACCATGGTCTTGAGAACATCCTTGATGACGGCAAAGCCTCCGGCCATGTCGCCGTAAAGCGTTGAGTAACCAGTCGCTAGCTCGCTCTTGTTTCCCGTGGTCAGGACGAGCCAGCCAAACTTGTTTGACAGGGCCATGAGGATATTGCCTCTGGCCCGCGCTTGTAGGTTCTCCTCAGCGACTCCAGGGCTTGTCCCTTCGAATACAGGGGCCATCGTGTCCAGGTAGGCCTGGAACACTTTCTCGATTGGGATCGTCAGAAGCCTTATCCCCAGGTTGCGCGATGCAAGCTGCGCATCGGTCACGCTGCCGGGTGACGAATACCTCGAGGGCATGGACACCCCGATGACGTTCTCCTTCCCCAGGGCGTCCACCGCGATGGCCGCAACCAGCGTTGAGTCTATTCCGCCGGAAAGGCCCACGACAACCTTCTCGAAACCGTTCTTGCGGACGTAGTCGCGCGTCCCCAATACCAGTGCGTCGTAGACCTCTCCAGGGTAGTCCTTGGCCTGAACCTCCCTCTTGGGTATGGCTGGCTTCCCCGGAAGGGATGCTGCCTGAGGTATGACGACCTTGGACGTCTGCCACTTGTCCTGTTTCAACAAGGGCGCCTCCCTCCTCCACCGGGGATCGTGCAGGCGAGTTCTGAAAACGGCCTCAACGTCCAAGTCAGCCACGATGAAATCCTCCTCGAACTGCTTCCCCCGTGCAAGCACCCGTCCCTGCTCATCGAGGATCATGCTGTTGCCGTCGAAGATGAGCTCGTCCTGCCCCCCCACCATGTTGTTGTAGGCGACTATGGCCAAGTTGTCCGACGCCCGTGTGGCGAGAAGCCTCTCTCGAGACTTGACCTTGCCGAAGTGATAGGGGGAGGCGCTGATGTTTATCAAGACTTCTGCCCCCGAGCAGGCTTGGAGCGCAGCAGGCCCTGCCTCGTACCACATATCCTCGCAGATGGTTACTCCGATCCCGACGCTGCCGAGCAGATGTACGGGGCAATGAGAACCGTGTCGGAAGTAGCGGCTCTCGTCGAAGACGCCGTAGTTCGGAAGGTAGATCTTGTGATAGGTTCCGACCATCGAGCCATCGTGGATGATCGCCGCCGCGTTGTGAAGGTCGGACGCTGCATCGACGAAGCCCACCACCACGGTCAGGCCCGCGGAACGCGCCACGATCGTCTCCAGGCACTTCCGATTCTCCTCCACGAACTTGGGCTTGAGCAAGAGGTCCTCAGGGGGGTACCCTGTGATCGCCATCTCTGGGAAGGTGACGAGGTCGGCTCCCACGGCTCGGGCCTGGTCCATAGCCTCAAGGATGAGGCCGGCATTGCCCCGAAAATCCCCTACCGTAGGGTTGATCTGCGCCATCGCAATCCGGAGCGAACGCATTCGCATTCCACTTGCCCATTAAGGGGAGACGGTCTATTAATTGATATTCCCCCTGCCCCGGATCCTTCGTGGGGAGACTCCACAGCGCTCTCGTGGGATCTCCGCACATCTTGGTGGGTAACCATGACGAAGGTACCGTTTCCCCGAATGAGAAACGGGGCAGAGCCAAGCCCAACACGAACACCCCAACTGGGATGGCCCGACGATCAAGCGAACCTACCCACACAGAGCTGAAGAGAACCTTGTCCTGACCCTTTCCTATCGGTGCTGCCCGCAAGAATCGATGCCTCGCAAGAATCACTTTTATCAGTCACGGCAAGAGCCGGGAAGCGTGGTAACTTGAAGTATCTGGACTTCGTCGACACAAACTACCGCCCGAACGAAACCGATCTGGTATGCGAGTTTTTGGTCGAGACCGATGGCACGATGGACATCAAGGTCGCGGCCGGGGCGGTGGCAGCAGAGAGTTCGGTGGGAACCTGGACAGAGCTCACCACGATGAGGTCCTACGTCGAGAAGCTGCATGCGACCGTGTTCGAAATCCAGGGAAACCGGATCAAGATCGCATACCCTGTGGCCCTCTTCGAGCCGGGGAACATGGCCAACATCATGAGCAGCATCGGCGGGAACGTGTTCGGCCTGAAGGGAATAAGCAACCTGAGGCTGGACGAGGTGCACTACCCGAAGAGTCTCGCAAGGAGCTTTATGGGCCCCAAGTTCGGCATAAGGGGGGTACGCAGGATCCTGGGTGTCCGCAAGCGCCCGCTGGTGGGCACGATAATAAAGCCAAAGCTTGGCCTCGTCAGCAAGGATCATGCCGAGGTGGCGTACGAAGCGTGGGTCGGCGGGTGCGACGTGGTCAAGGACGACGAGAACCTTTCCAGCCAGTCCTTCAACGCTTTCAACAAGCGGCTCGACCTCACCCTCAAGGCACGCGACAAGGCGGAAAGAAAGACGGGGGAGAAGAAAGTCTACCTCGTGAACGTCACTGCCGAGTCCAAGGAGATGATCAGGAGGGCGAAGTTGGTAAGCGACAAGGGGGGTGAGTACGTAATGGTCGACATCGTGACGTGCGGCAACTCCGGCTTTCAGACGCTGCGGCAGGAGGACCTAGGGCTTGCCATACACGCCCACAGGGCCGGCCACGGTGCCTTCACGCTCAATCCCAAGCACGGGATATCCATGAAGGTGCTGGCCACCAACACGAGGCTCATCGGCGCCGACCAGCTTCACGTCGGGACGGCCGTCGGCAAGATGAAGGAGACAAGGGAGGAGGTTCTGGACAACATAGCGTGCCTCACCGGGGAGATGTACGGGATCAAACCCGTCATGCCCGTCGCCTCCGGCGGACTGCACCCGGGCATGATACCGGACCTCGTACAGATCTTCGGCAACGACGTCGTCATCCAGGCCGGCGGGGGCGTCCACGGCCATCCAGACGGAAGTTCAGCCGGCGCAACGGCAATGAGACAGGCTTTGGACGCTGTCGAGGAAGGGGTTTCCCTCGCGGAATACGCCAGGACGCACAAGGAGCTCCGAAGGGCTTTGGAGCACTGGAAGAATGTGGAAGGCGGCTAGCCAGATGGCCCGCGATCAAGCATCCGAATCCCTGATCATTTGAACTGCACAGTCCGCAAGGAGGTCTCCGGCCTCCGGGGCCAATCTACTGCCGTCGCATAGGGTCGTCTCGTAACCCCCTCGCAGGAATGCCTCCCTGTGGGGCACATAGCCGACCATCCCGTTGGCCTGACCGACGATCAAGGCATGAACCGGGTATGCCTGCTCCTTGATTCTCAGGCCCAGCTGCACGAAGTATTCCGCCGGGATGCCTGCAAACGCATAGCCACCTATTCGTATGACCTGCACCTCGGCCGGCTGGGTTCCCATCCTTCGAATCCTGTCCAACACCCTGGGCATCTCACGGTCGTAGATGGCCGAGTCGATGAACCTCTGTGCACCCCTAACTCGGCCCTCGGCCTCCTCCCTCGTCACGTTCCTGAACGGCAACCTGATCGTCCTTGAGCTGGAGCCGATCTTGATGTTACTGCTGAACTGCATGCCCACCAACGCCCGGCTCACGTCGTCCGCGAGCCTCGCGCCGGCCTCCTCCTTGCTAAGATCCGCGTTCGCTCTGGTGGGATCAAGCGTGGTGATGTTGCCCGAGGCACCGTCAAGGAAAAGCGTCACGGGGACTCCGCGGCGCTTCATGATGCGCGCGAGCACGCCGGGGAATCCTCCCGACAGGTCGGTACCTCCGCCGTGGTGGGCTGGGTGGCATGCAAAATTGACAATCGCCCCAAGCAAACCTCCGCCAACCTCTCGCGCGACCATGACGAAGACCTCCGGATCGATAGGTCCCTCCAGGCAGAGCGCGTTGGGATCCTCGAAGGTACCGTGCGTTCGCACCGTGCCGTCCCTCATGATCACCCGGCGGTTGTGGCCAACCATGAACTCGAAACAGCTGCCGAACCCAAGCTCCGCTTGCCGGAGGTTGCCCAAGGCATCCCCAAACATCGAGACGATCTTGTTGATCATCGTCACCACGTAGGCGTCGTCCCTTCGCACATCGCCGCAGTTTGCGACCGCCGGACCTGCATGGTTGTGGGTCGCAGCCACCATGACGTTCTCGCCCGGAAAGCCGTACGTCTCGGCGATTCGGCGCCGGATCTCCGAGACCTGAGTCCACCTCACGCTCAGGGTGTCGAGTTGAATGAAAGCAACCCTAGCCCCCTCGGATTCGACGACGGCGGCCCGCGCAAACAGCGGATCCAACACGCGCTCGGAGACGAGGATTTTCATCCAACCTATCTTCATCGTTCCGATCGGCGGCGTGATATCGGTCTCTGCAAACCCAGCCCTAACAGCCATGGACCGTTTGGTGAGCTTCTAGCTGATCAAGGTTTTGCCCCTCATCGGCTATCGGCCCGCAAGCGTTCGCTATCCTTGTGCCGGCGATCACGGGCCGAGTTGGTCAATGTTCTCCATCACCTTGCGGATCCCCTCCGCCATCAGCTCCGCCACCTCAGGCCCGTTCGGCGATCTCAGCGGGGTCGTCATTCCCGTGTGGGTGTCGCAGTGCCTCTGGGCCACGGGGTATGCGTGGACGTCGTAGGCTACGGGCCGCGCATGGGGACACCCCCACGGACAGCCACGGCCGTACCCGTTCCTGGCCTGAAAGACCGTCATCGCGGGAAGAATGAAGGACTGCCATATCCCCGTCTCGACGCCCTCGGCCGTCAACGCCTTCACTATCCTTTTCCGAAACGCTGCGGCATCGTGGCGGTGGCCGAGCGCCTCGACGTCGAAACGAATCGTGTAGTTGTACCAGTTGTGGTCGTACCCGTGCGGCTCCTGGGGCAGGATGAGGTTGGGCACGTCCTCTAGGCATTCCGCAAGCCTCAATGCGTTCCGCCTCTGCTCCGAAAGGTACCTGTCCAGCTTCCTCAGCTGGGCCCTGCCGAAAGCCGCCGTGAGATCGTTGTTGCGGTACATCCACCCCAGCGCGTACGCGTGATAGTCCCTCGATTCGACCGGGCTCCTTGTTTCGCCGAACGACCAGAGTTGCTTGGCCTTGGCCAGCATCTCTTCGTCGTCCGTCACGAACATGCCTCCCTCGCCGGAGCAGAGGACCTTGTTCTGGTTGAAGCTGAAAGCCGCACAGTGACCCAGCGTGCCGACCTTCCTGCCCTTGTACCGCGCACCGTGGGCCTGACAAGCATCCTCGATGACCTTCAGGTCATGATCCTCGGCGATCTCCATCACGCGCCCCATGTCCATCGGCAGCCCGTGTAGATGCACCGCCATGATGGCCTTCGTCCTCGGCGTGATCGCATCCTCGATCTTCTCCACGTCCATGTTCATCGTGTCGAAGTCGATATCCACGAAAACCGGGATGCAGTTGTGGTGTAGGACGCAGGTTGCGGAAGACGACCAAGAATAGGCTGGAACCAAGACCTCGTCCCCAGCCTGGCAATCGCACGCGACGACCGCCATGTGGAGCGCGGCCGTGCCCGAGTTCGTCGTTATGGCGTATCTATTCCCGTTCCATGCGGCGAACTCCTGCTCGAAGGCCACGCAGTTCGGCCCGAAGGCGTGGTTATCTCCCTCAAGGGATGCAAGGACCATCCTCCGATCCACATCATCTATGGGAGGCCACCTTTTCACCGTCCCATCGGGAACGGCCTTCGGGCCCCCGTTGATTGCCAGCTTGTTGCGCATGTTCTCACGACCAAGGACCCATCCCGTAATGCTGGGCCCGTCCTACCTTCACGAACCAGCAGGCGGCATCGCGTGCCTATTTAATTGATCGGTCCGCGAGAGACATGCCCCAGAAGGGCCATGAATCGTGGATGGCGAGGTTGAACCTCCTTGTCTGTCCCGAACATGGAATCCGGCCTGCGTGAAGGTAAAATTAAGAAACGACGCTCATCCGAAGGGAGAAGTTCGCAAGCACGGGGCAATGACGACATTGACGCTATGCAAGGAAGCAGAAGATCTGCAGCGGCTGTTGCGCGGCGGCCGGGTCTACAAACCTCCCTTCTGGGAGGTCTGGTTCGGGATGGAGAAGTTCTTCGCCAAGCGCTACGGAGAGGTTAACGTCCCTAACCGGATAAGGATGGCCAAGGATCTGGGAATGGCGATAGTCTGTCTGGGAGGCATCAACATAAATGCAGGCTTCCACAAGCACGGGCAGACAAGCTCCGGGGTTGCGCGCTACTGCGGCGGGTCTCTTACCAGCCTGAAGCAGCTCGAGGAAAGGGAGCTTCCCAACTTCGACAAAACCATAGAACAGTGGAAGCACGACCAAGGACTGATCAGGGACGCAGGGTTGATCTCCTGGGTGGTGGTCCCATGGTGCTTCCACACGATAGCGACCTCGATGGGGCTGCGAAACTTCATAATCAAGCTCCACAAAGATTACGAATTCGTGGACCGGGCTTTGGAGTGGGTTGAGGAACGCACCCGCTTAGGCATCGACACCGCGATCAAAGAGGCGAGGCCCGATGTGGTGCTCTTCGACGGCGACTGCGCCTACCAGACGGGGCTGATGGTTCATCCCACCATCTTTCGCCGCCTCGTCTTCGAAAGGACGAAGGAGACCCTGTCCCATCTCAAACCCCTTGGCATACCTTACGCCTTCCATACCGACGGCAAGCTCGACGACGTGATACCGCTTCTGGTGGACCTCGGCTTCTCGGCCGTCCACGGCTGCGAGAAGGCGGCAAACGACCTAGGAGATCTCGTCAGAAGATTCGGGGACCAGATCGTGCTAGTGGGAAACATGGATGTGACCTTCCTCTACCTTTCAACCCCTGAGCAGGTCCGCCGCGAGACCGAGTCCATGCTCAGGATCGGAAGCCGGAAGGGAAGGTTCGTTGCAGCGTGCAACACGAGTCCTCTTGACAACATACCGGAGGAGAACTATCTGGCGATGGTGCAGTCCATCAGGGAGTTCTCTCCCAATGGCTGAGGCGCCTGAAGACTCGCTCCGGGGCTTGCCGAGAGTTGGGGTAGGCCTCAAGCGCGCTGCCACGATTGAAACCTTCATGCCACGCAAGCTGCAACTCCTTTGCCAGAGCTGTCACCGATCCTGGGCCTTCGCTGGGATCAGAGGATCTTGCAACCAGAAGTCGGCAGGCTCGATTCTGGCTCGCAACCATGTGATCTGGAAAGGGTCCCGGCCATCTTCAAGCCGATCATCACGTTAGGTCGCCGCAGGCGCACTTGACCTCGTGCAGTATGTCCAGAAGCTCGCCAAATCCCTTCCCGGTCTTCGCCGAGACGAGGCAAGGCCTCTGTGCTGGCAGATACTCCTCCATGATCCTTGCCATCCTGACGTTCAGCTCGTATCTTAGCCCCTCGCCTGCGAGCTCAAGGAATCGTCGCGGATCCTCCAAAAGCGTTCGGACTCTGGCTATTCGCTCCGGACGCAAGAGATCGATCTTGTTGACCACGTTGACAGCTGCCGTTCCGAGCGAGAACTGCGCGGCGAGCGAGTAGAGGATCAGGCTTGGCAGCGTCTGGAGGGGCGTTGAGGCGTCTAGGATGTAGATGCAGCAACAGTCGGGAAGCCGGCCAACGATCCGGGGCCCGGCGTCCCTGAAGACGAAGGGTTCCACCTGGCCCGGCGTATCGAGAAGCACGAAATCGTCCGAGTATCTCGGGATCCTGACGCACGCTAACCTGTCGATTGCCCTAAGCATCGCGCCGTTAGGGCCCAGGCCCTCCTCCCTCATCACGGCCTCCAGGGTATACTTCGACCTGACGTCGAAGTCCGGGGCGTAGGGCAAGCTCTCCACGCCGGGGTCAAGGTTCACTTGCCTGACGCGGTAGCGCCTCGCAAGGAAGGACCCGAACCTCGCGGTGAGCAGGCTCTTGCCCGATCCTGCCGGACCCAACACAAGAACGTACATGCCCAGGATTGATACCAGCCTCAGCCAGTTAAAGCTGACTTCCCTGTGCTCTCCGGACGCCTGAAAAAGGCCGGAAGATTCCTACTTCGTGCCGCGTCCGACGTTGGGTGGAAGCTAGCCAGGCAAACACCACCGATGCTTTTTGGCCTTGAGGTTGATCCAGCCGTCGATGGCGGAACATGTTGCGTGCGTCCGTGCCGAAGCCGTTGGGATGCTAGCAGATCATGAGAGGAAATGCCGATGCCCTAGTAGGAAGGGACCCTCGGCCCTATGATCCATCCCTCTGCGGGGAAGCAATCGGCTCGGATCCTTGGAAGGCGGAAGCCATGCGGCCACCGGCGAACTCTCCCTCACAGTCCTTGGAACCTTCCGCCCCGCTCTGGTCACAACTCGGGTCGTGCCTCGAGCGGTCGTGAGAGCACGAAGGGCCGTCCAAGAACCGAAAGCACAACCGACGATCCTTGACGGAACTCAAAGCGCCTTCGACTGGGGCAGGGGCCCTGGACCCCAAGCCACGATTCTAGCCTTCTAAGGATACGCTCTTCCACCGGTGGCCCGATTCACCTCAAGCCCGAGGCGAGCTTCCTCGCTGACGAGCTTGCCTGCAGCCACATCCTCCTCTCGAAAGATTGCCAACAGGATCTGCTTGGCGTAAAACCGCGAGTAGTCATATATGACGTAGATCTTGCCGTCCGGAGCCTGGACCCCGTCTGGGTAGGACACGCCCTCCCTCTCATCCAAGAGCAGCCCACCTGACCACGTGCGGCCGTCGTCCAACGACAGATACGCGGTTAGGTGTGATCTTCCGGTCCTTCGTGTGATGGGGCCATGCTTGACGAGGAGCAAGTTGCCGGAGAGCAGGCGGCGAATGAAGAAGCGAGCTGTTGCATGCTGGATTTCGGACGGGTTCAGTTCGTCCCATGTCCTGCCCCCGTCGGCGGAGTGGCTCTCGCCGATTCCGTAGTCGGTTCGCACCAGCATCCAGAGGCGCCCATCACCCTTCTCCACCACCATGTGCTCGGAGAAGGAACCCTCGGGCACGACGGGTCCGCCCCTCCTCATCCAAGTACTTCCGCAATCAGTCGATGCGAAGACGTTGGGTCGCTTCTCTTCCTCAGGCACATCGGAGCGTTTGCTTGACCGCCACACGCACGCTGGAAGCAACCACTCGCCGCTGCCAAGCACCGTCGGCTTGTTCATCGCAACGCCGTTGCACAGCCGTCGGGGATCAGACCATCTGGGGCTTTCCGATCCGGAGTCGGAAGTCTGGATCACCCATACCCCGGCTCGCCCGTCGAAGCGGTGATAGCTCTGGGCCCAGAAAAGCCACAGCCGTCCTCGGGGATCGTGCCAAAGACAGGGGTCAAAGGCCCTCACTGGGTCAGGAGGGTCGATGACCACCTTCAGGTCCGACCATGTCTCTCCGTCATCACCGCTGGTAGCTAGCATGACGTAGTTCTCATCTCCCTCGCCGGTGCCTCCGCCATACCACACGGCCCACAACCTTCCGTTGGCTGCACGCTCGATCCCGGGAATCCCTTGGAACATACGACGGCAATTCCCATACCCGGGACCGGGAGACGTATTCACGTACGCGGGCTGCAGCGCCGGGTCATCCGGGGAAACGGCCATGCATGTCTCCTCCTCGAACCGAGGCTTGCCTCCGCACTGTTAAATGTCGACAGGCGTCACGGTACGGGGTCACTGCGCCATTACCTGATCGGATAGCCTTGTTGTCACCACTTCCCTGTAGAGCCTGCGTTGGACCATGACCGACCACAGCACGAACGCACAGACCAGGCTTGTCCCAGTCACCGCCAGCCACTCGATTACGTAGACCCAGAGCAGGGTGCGATCCTTCAGTTTCATGGCCTCCTTCTCCAGCTCCCCAAGCATCCCATCCACCTGCCGGTAGGCGTCCAGCGTCTCGTCGAAGCGAAGCTGCAGGTACATCGGCCTGGCGCTGGACGCCGTCCGGTCAAGATCGTCGATCTTGGAGATGATCTTCGCCGTGTTCGCGCCGAAGCGGTCGCAAAACTCAAGAAGCGTTAGAAGGAGGGACTTCTTCATGTTCACCTCGAGCATCTTGGCTCTCAACGAGTGCACCAGGTTGATGTCCTGCGGCACGGGCCGGCGGTTCAGATAGATCATCAGGTTGCAGCCGAAATCGATGGCATACTCCCACGGTTCATTCCCGTAGAAGGAGGCGATCTCGCTCGTGTAGGCAAAAACCCGCGATCCATTCCCAACCTCCCAGTCCAACATCGCTGGGTGGTCGTTGTACCCGATGCTCTCGAAGTGGGCCAACACTTGGGCCCCGGGCCTGGCCCTAACCAAGTTGTGGTGGGCGTTCGTCATGAACGCGAGCCTTTTGTTCCAAGAAAGGCTGCCCACGAACTCGTGGTCCAGACCAGTGACGACCAAGTAGATCCCATGTAGATCCCATAACGCGGGTACTCAACCCAGGTGTCGGTCACAACGTCCGTCGGCAATAGGTCCCCGATGCTGGTATCGCCCCAGCTCGGCCGGGCGAAGGATCCGCCGAAGCTCTCCCACCCGCCGCCCATGAATAGCCCCATGCCCCTCTCCCGGACTCCCCTGGCCAACATCTCGATGTTGCTGGGTCCCACGGCCTCCCGATTGGCGTTGGACAGCACGATAACGTCGAAGCGCGAGATCAGCTGCTGGTATGTGCGAGGCATGTACAACCTGACCAACCTATAGACCGCCGGCTCCCCGGAGGCCTGCTGCGCGGGCCCGAAGGCGGCCAGATCGCGGAGCGTTGCCTGCACGAAGCTTACGGAGAAGAGGGGGTCGAACCTCATGTCCCAGAAGGGGCGGGAGCGAAGCATGCAACCCACGTAGAGCACGCCGATCCGTCCGTCCTCAAGCGCATGGGCGGAAGGACCAAGAGCCAGGACGACGAGCCCGCACCGAAGGCCCAGGAGAACGTTCGCCCCTTGGTTGCGGCGCCGGTACAATCTCATCGCCACCCAATCCGACCTAGTTTTCTCGGGCCGGCGCACCAAAATATCTTCCGTTTCAGACATCCCACCCATCGACCATGACTCCGCGTGAGCGGCGAGCAGCAAGCAGTCAACGGAACGTTCCGGAGGGAAACGTTACACAACAGATAATTGGACGGTTGCGCCGACGCAGGCGAGGCACTACATATGACCCCGACGCAGGAGGAACCGAGGGTGAAATGGTGGACGGATGCCCGCTTCGGGATGTTCATCCACTGGGGACTGTACTCCACCCAAGGGCGCGGCGAGTGGATCATGTATCAGGAGCACATCCCGCCCGAGGAGTACCGGCAACTCGCCCGGCAGTTTACCGCCGAGCACTATGATCCCGCCGAGTGGGTCGCCGTCGCAAAGGATGCCGGAATGAGGTACGTCGTCATCACGACCAGGCACCACGAAGGCTTCTGCCTGTTCGACAGCCAGGTCTCCGATTTCAACGCGGCGAGGACGCCGGCAGGGAGGGATCTCATCGCCGAATTCGTGAGAGCCTGTCGGGCCGCGCGCGTGCGAATAGGATTCTACTACTCGCTCGTCGACTGGCGATTCCCGGGCGTCCTACCCCACCAACCCAGGAAACCGGACTCCGTGTACCTTCGAATGGTGGAGCAGGCCCACGCCCAGGTGCGCGAGCTGTGCACCAACTACGGCCGAATCGACATCCTCTGGTACGACATGATGGTTCCCCACGACCCGGAGCTGTGGCGTTCCCGGGAGTTGAACGAGATGGTCAGAGAGCTTCAGCCCGACATCATAATCAACGACAGGGCCGGCCTTCCTTGCGACTTCGCCACGCCCGAGAACGTCGTTGCACCGCAGGCCCGCCCGTGGGAGTCGTGCTATACGATGAACCGCACCTGGGGCCACGCAACCTACGACCGGAACTACAAGTCCACCCAGGAGATCCTCCGGCTGCTTGCGTCATGCGCATCTCAGAACGGAAACCTCCTACTGAACGTCGCTCCGGACGGC
>Ga0209102_1000252_pt1 | contig 37271 bp, 29 predicted proteins | sample ConPoolayeHmetaG_FD_185483 | JGI IMG/M metagenome (GOLD analysis project Ga0209102, IMG submission 185483) | Hot spring microbial mat communities from California, USA to study Microbial Dark Matter (Phase II) - Cone Pool mat layer H metaG... ...
GGGTAGATACCATGTCTAGAAACAGTACGGAAAACCAATCTTGACTATCTATAATTTTTGGGTATTATTATGTTTTCTAATATGTTAAAGACACCGTTTTATGACTTTCATTGTAAGGCAAATGGGAAGATGGTAGATTTTTTTGGCTTTGCTATGCCTCTTTATTATCAAGGGATTATTCCGGAACATCGGGCGGTGAGAAATACCTGCGGTCTCTTTGATGTCTCGCATATGGGGAGATTTGAAATTAGGGGAAAGGATGCCCGGGATTTCTTAGAATTGGTCACGACCAATTCGGTAAAGGATTTGAAAGAGTTTCAAGTCCAATACTCGGTTATGTGTTATGAAAACGGCGGGATTGTTGATGATTTGGTCGTCTATAACTTAGGTAGTTCATTCCTTCTGGTCGTGAACTGCTCAAATCGGGAAAAGGACATAGGTTGGCTAAAGAAAAATCTTTTTGGTGAAGTGGAAGTTATTGACCGCACAATGGAATTAGCCCAACTCGCTTTACAGGGTCCTTTGGCAGAAAAGATTCTGCAAAAGGTTGCCGACTCTTCCCTTTCCGATATCAAGTTCTACTGGGCAAAGAAAGTAAGGGTAGCCGGTGTTGAATCCCTTGTCTCCCGAACCGGCTATACCGGAGAAGACGGATTTGAAATCTACTTTCCGTTCCACCCGGCATCCGGACCGAGGGTAGACATCAACCGTTGCGCGGCAAAAATCTGGGAGGAATTATTCTGGGTTAGTGGCAAAGAAGGCATCCGTCTCTTTCCCTGTGGCTTAGGGGCAAGGAATACTTTGCGGTTAGAAATGAAATACTGCCTTTACGGAAACGATATAACTCAGGATACTGACCCCCTTTCCGCCGGCCTCGGGTTTGTGACAAAATTAGAAAAAACCAATTTTATCGGTAAGCCAGCACTAGAGAAAATAAAGCAAGAGGGATTAAAGAGGAAACTGGTCGGATTTGAATTAGAAGGACCGAGGATTGTTCGGGAAGGGACACCAATTGTGCGGTTGCAAGACAAAGAAAAGATTGGTTTTGTCACCAGCGGTGGTTTTTCACCATCCTTAAATAAACCAATTGGTTTGGGATATGTAGCAATTGAATATGCCCAGATTGGTTCAGAGATTTTCTTTCCTTTAAGGGATGGGTTAGTTATTAAAGGAGAGATTGTTAAGACCCCGTTTTACAAAATGGGCAGTTTAAAAAGATAAAAGGAGATATTATGAGTCTGGTACCAGACAATTTATTTTATACCGCAACCCATGAATGGGTAAAAATTGATGGTGATACCGCTATCTGTGGAATTACCGACTTTGCCCAGAAAGAACTTTCCGATATCGTATATGTGGACATTACTGAGATAGGAAAGGAACTAAAACCAGGGGATAGATTCGGGACGATTGAGGCGGTAAAGACGGTCTCCGACCTTTATATCCCGATTTCCGGAGAAATCATTGAAGTAAATGAGATTCTTAAAACCGCCCCGGAAACGATTAACCAGGACCCTTATGGGAAGGGATGGATTATAAAGATTAAGATAAAAGATAAAGAAGAGTTAAAGAGTCTAATGACCGCCTCTGATTATAAGAAACATATCGGGGAATGAATTTATCATCACTGGTATAATTAGGATGAAATTTACTCCGCATAACGAAGAAGAGAAGAAAAAAATGTTAGAGAAAATAGGTATCACCTCTATTGACGAACTCTTCTCACATATCCCGCCGACAATTCGTCTCAAAGAGCTACTCTCGTTACCCCCCGGGGCAACAGAAGTAGAGGTGGTGAAACTTTTAAACGAGGTGAAAAAGAAAAATAAGACAACTGACGACTTTATCTCTTTTTTGGGGGCGGGTGCCTATGACCACGCAATACCCACGGTAATATCCCATATTACTTCCCGTAGTGAATACTATACCGCTTATACCCCTTATCAAGCCGAGGTTTCTCAAGGGACACTTCAGACAATCTTTGAATACCAATCTTTGATTTGCGCCCTGTTTAATATGGATATCTCTAATGCCTCAATGTATGATGGTGCGCAATCATTAGCCGAGGCCTGTCTTATGGCGGTGGCGATTAAGAAGAAGAATAAAATCCTCGCTTGTAGTTCAATCAACCCTCTCTATCTCAGAGTGATTGAGACCTACATTGAAGGAACCGATATTGAATTAAAAATCTTACCGACACCGGAAGGGAAGATTGACTTGGATTTATTAAAAAAAACAATTGACACTTCTTTTGCCTCCGTTGTGGTTCAGCATCCCAATCTCTTCGGACTCCTTGAGCCAGTTAAGGAGATTGAACAGATTGCCCATAATGCCGATGCGCTATTTGTCGTCTCGGTTGACCCGATTTCTTTGGGAATTCTCTCCCCGCCGGGTGATTATAATGCGGATATTGCGGTGGGTGAAGGACAGTCCTTAGGAATTCCCCTTTCCTTTGGCGGACCTTATTTGGGGATTTTTACCTGTAAAAAGGACTTTGTCCGGTTTATCCCTGGGAGATTGGTTGGGAAGACAGTTGACCTTGATGGTAATCCGGCCTATGTTTTAACCTTGCAAACCAGGGAACAGCATATAAAGCGCGAGCGGGCGACATCTAATATCTGCACCAATGAAGCACTTTGTGCCCTCGCGGCTACCATCTATCTCTCACTCCTTGGAAAAGAAGGCCTGAAAGAAGTGGCAACCCAGTCATTAATTAAGGCGCATTATCTCTTAGAGAGAATTGAGCAGGAGACAAATTTCCGGCGGGCATTTTCTGGACCTTTCTTTAAGGAATTTACCCTTAAAGGAAAGGATATAAAAAAATTACTCACCGCTCTAAGACGAAAAGGGATATTGGGGGGAGTGCCGTTAGGTAGATTTAATCGAAATTGGCAAGACCTCCTTTTGATTGCTGTTACCGAGAAACGAACCAAAGAGGAGTTAGACCTTTTGGTCGACTGCCTTAAAGAATTACCAACTTTGGGTAGTTCTTAAAAAGGAGTAATTTATGGAATGTAATCAGGAAAAAAACTTAAAGAATTGCACCTGCACTTATGAGCCGTGCTTACGAAAAGGGAAATGTTGTGAGTGTCTCCTTTATCACCGAAGGAATGGTGAACTGCCGGGTTGTTTTTTTCCACCAAATTTAGAAAAGACCTACGACCGCTCAATTAGAAATTTTCTTAAAGCCCATAAGTCGGATCAATGAAGACGATTTTTGAATACTCCCGACCCGGTAAGAGAGGATATTACCTACCAAAATTGGATTGCCCGGAAAGAAAATTAGAGGCAATGATTCCCAAGGAATATTTAAGAGAAGAACTCCCTCTGCCCGAAGTGAGTGAAGTGGAGGTGGTGAGGCATTTTATCAATCTCTCGGTCTTAAATCACCATGTGGATAAGGGCTTCTATCCCTTGGGTTCCTGCACGATGAAATATAACCCGAAGATAAATGAGACGATTGCCGCGTCTCCCCAATTCACCAATTGCCATCCCCTGCAACCAGAAGATACCGTAGCGGGAAATTTAATGCTAATAGAGGAGTTGGGTAAGTTACTCTTGGAAATTATCGGTCTGGATGCGATAACCTTACAGCCAGCCGCCGGGGCGCATGGTGAGTTTACCGCACTTTTGATTGTGCGAAAATACTTTAAGGAGAAAAGAGAGAAACGAGAAAAAATCTTGATTCCCGATTCAGCGCACGGCACAAATCCGGCGAGTGTTACGATGTCTGGACATAAGTCCTGCACTATCCCTTCGGATGAAACTGGACAGATTTCAATTGAGGGACTAAAGAAGGCAATCGGTGAAGATTGTGCCTGCCTGATGGTGACCAATCCCAATACCTTAGGGATATTTGAAGAGAGAATTGAAGAGATTGTGCAAATTTGCCATAACTACGGTTGCCTGGTATATATGGATGGGGCAAATCTTAATGCCTATCTCGGTTATCACCGACCCGGGGATGCCGGGTTTGATATGGTGCATCTTAATCTCCATAAGACATTCTCTACGCCGCACGGTGGCGGTGGTCCTGGCTCCGGACCGGTGGCGGTGAAGAAGTTCTTAGAACCTTATTTACCCTTACCCAAACTCATAAGAAACCCTTCGGGCAAAATCGGTTGGCAGACTAAGGGGAAAAAGAGTATCGGTCAAGTTCATACCTTTTATGGTAACTTTCTTGTCCTAGTCAAGGCTTACATCTATATTCGGATGTTAGGGAGTGAAGGGCTAAAGGATTGTGCGGAGTGTGCGGTCTTGAATTCTAATTATATTCGGGCAGAGCTTAAAGATTATTTTGATTTACCCTATAAGACGCCAACGATGCACGAGTGTGTATTTTCGGCGGGTAATCTAAAAAAATATGGAGTGAGAGCAATGGATGTGGCGAAACGACTATTAGATTTTGATCTCCATGCGCCAACCGTCTATTTTCCATTGATTGTTCACGAGGCATTGATGATTGAACCAACTGAGACGGAATCAAAAGATAGTCTGGACAATTTTATTGCGGCGATGATTAGAATTGCCGAGGAGGCAAAGACTAATCCAGAAGTCTTAAAGAATGCGCCAACCAAAACTCCAGTAAGAAGAGTGGATGAAGGGAAGGCGGCAAGGGACTTAATACTAAAGGAAACTCTATGACGACCGAAGAGTTAATTTCTAAGGTAGCAAAAAGGGTAGTGGAGTTAAGACTAACTCCGGTAGCCATTGTCCTTTTGGAATCAGCAAAACCGCTATCTTTTATTGGCTCACAAGTTTTGGTCTTCTTTCAGCCAATTGTTACTTCTTTTCTGCCGATTGCCTCTTATGAAGAGTTTATTAAGATATTAGAAGACCGGAATAATTTGGAAAAGTTGATTTGTGAGATTGAGAATGAAGAAAATAACCGGAAGATGGCAAGAACTAATCCGACGGCGAAGCCGGGAGGAAATCTTTACTTGGGAGAAAAGGAAAAATGAAAAGTGAGTTAAGAAGAATCTTGGCAACGGATTGTGGGTCAACGACGACCAAAGCAATTTTGATTGAAAAACGGGGTGAGGAATATCGTCTCATTGTCCGAGGTGAAGCGCCGACTACGGTTGAGGCACCGTTTGAGGATGTAACCAAGGGAGTATTGAATGCCACCCGGGAGGTAGAAGAGTTAAGCGGGGTTAAGATTTTAGATAATGAAAACCTACTTAAACCTTATAAGAATGAAAAAGAAGGGATTGATATTTATGTCTCAACTTCATCCGCCGGTGGTGGTCTACAGATGATGGTCGCCGGTGTGGTCTTGACGATGACCGCCGAGAGTGCCCAGAGGGCGGCTTTGGGTGCTGGGGCAATTGTGATGGATGTGATTGCCTCTAACGACGGTCGGCTACCCCACGAGAAGATTGAGCGAATTAGAAATTTAAGACCGGATATGATTCTTTTATCCGGAGGGGTTGATGGTGGCACGGTTTCTCATGTTGTGGAGTTAGCCGAGTTGATTCGTGCCTCTGACCCCCGTCCCCGCTTTGGCACTGGTTATGAACTACCGGTCATTTATGCCGGGAATGTAAAAGCCCGGGAATATATTCTTAAAATCTTACAAGAAAAAACCGCCCTGGTGATTGTGGAAAATATAAGACCGGTCTTAGAAAGAGAAAATCTCCAACCAGCGCGCAATCGGATTCACGACTTATATATGGAGCATGTTATGGCCCATGCCCCAGGCTATAAGAAACTTCAGACCTGGACCGATGCCCCAATAATGCCAACACCAGGGGCGGTCGGTCTTTTAATTGAAAATATCGGGAAGAGTGAAAATATTGAAATCCTCGGGGTTGATATTGGTGGAGCAACGACCGATGTCTTTTCGGTTTTTCGCGATCGGCAATCAGAAAACGAACCTCTGGTCTTTAATCGGACCGTGAGCGCCAACTTAGGAATGTCTTATAGTATATCTAATGTTCTGGTGGAAGCCGGGATTGAAAATATAATGCGCTGGATACCATTTCCGATTGAAGAGAAGGACCTAAGAAATCGGATTCGGAATAAGATGATTCGCCCAACGACAATCCCTCAATCCTTGGAAGATTTGATAATTGAACAAGCACTGGCCCGAGAGGCGTTGCGGCTTGCTTTGGAACAGCATAAATCAATGGCGGTCGGATTGAAAGGTGTCCAACAGGCAAGGACAATTTCGGATGCCTTTGCCCAGACCTTGACCGGTGAGACATTGGTTAATCTTCTTGCCTTGAATATAATTGTCGGCTCGGGCGGGATTCTTTCTCATGCCCCCCGGCGGATACAAGCCGCGGCGATGATGATTGATGCCTTCCTACCTGAAGGATTGACTAAATTAGCGGTTGACAGCATATTTATGATGCCCCATTTAGGCGTTCTCTCCACCGTCCATCAAAAGGCGGCAAGGGATGTCTTTGAAAAGGACTGCCTAATAAAATTGGGGACGGTCGTTGCACCAATTGGTGAAGGGAAGGAAGGACAAAAATGTTTGACCATTAAGATATTTGAACCGGATGGAAAATCGGAGATAAAGTCGGTCAATTTTGGCGATATGGCTCTCATCCCATTAGGGTTAAATGAAAAGAAAAGAGTAGAGTTAATCCCGGAGAAAGGATTTGATTTGGGAGCAGGTAAGGGGAAAAAGACGGAGACGGAAATTGAAGGTGGGGTCTGTGGTATAATCGTTGATTGCCGGGGAAGGAGACCTTTCTCTCTGCCCGCCGATAAGAATAAACGAATTTGTTCCCTTAAAAAATGGGCGGCGGAACTTGCACTTTATCCGTCATTACCTTAAAATAATATGTGTGGTATTATTGGCATCTTAGGGGAAGGGGATGTAGTTCATCAACTTTATGAGGGATTGCTCTCTCTTCAGCATCGGGGGCAAGACGCCGCGGGTATCATTACTTATGATGAGATGTTTCATCTAAAAAAAGGAATGGGGTTAGTCTCACAAGTCTTTGAGGAAAAAAACTTGCGGCGGTTAAGAGGTAATATCGGGATTGGCCATGTTCGCTACCCAACAATTGGCCCGGGTGATAACGAAGATGCCCAACCGTTTTTTGTTAATGCGCCTTATGGGATTGCGATGGCCCATAATGGCAATGTGACCAACTACTTCTCTCTAAGGCGGAAATTAGCCGAAAAGTCATTTCGACAATTAAATTCCTATTCGGATGTTGAGGCGATTTTAAATGTCTTTGCCGATACAATTGACCAAAACAAAAAATTTACCTTTCCCTTAATGGTGGAGGGGATAAAAGAGGTCTTTAAAAAAGTGGAGGGGAGTTATTCCTGTATCGGGGTCATCGCCGATAAAGGACTCTTTGCCTTTCGTGACCCAAAGGGAATAAAACCATTATGCTTTGGTAAACGCGGCCGGGCTTTTATCTTTGCCTCGGAGAGTGCCGCCCTTGACCTCTTGGGCTACAAATTAATCCGGGATGTGAAACCGGGTGAGGTGATATTTATTGATAAAGACCGGAAGATTTTTTCCCAGGAGATACTAAAGGGTGAAGTAATGCCTTGTATATTTGAATATGTCTATTTTGCTCGTCCGGATTCAATAATTGATGGTATTGGCGTCTATGAGGTGAGGTTGCGATTGGGTGAATACTTAGGAAAAGAGTGCCAGAAGGCTGGGTTGAAACCGGATGTTGTTCTCCCGGTGCCGGATACTGCTCGGGCCGCAGCAACAACTGTTGCCAAGGTTTTAGGCTGTGAGTTGCGCGAGGGATTGATTAAAAACCGCTATATCCATCGCACCTTTATCATGCCGAGACAAAAGATGCGGGAAATATCGGTTAGGCAGAAGTTAAATCCAATTCGCAGTGAGATTAAAAGAAAAAAGGTCTTACTGGTTGACGATTCAATCGTTCGGGGAACAACCTCAAAAGAGATAATTAAGATATTAAAACGTTGTCAACCAAAAGAAGTCTACTTAGCCATTACCTGTCCACCTTTAAGGTATCCCTGTGTTTATGGCATTGATATGATGACCCGGGGTGAATTTATTGCCCGAAGATATTCCGTGGAAGGAATAAGAGAGATGATTGGTGCCGATAAGTTAATCTACCAAACTTATGAAGGTTTAGTGGCCGCGGTAAGAGGAGAAGAAAAGGAGAGAAAGTTCTGCACCGCTTGTTTCTCTGGTGAATATCCAACCCGGGTAAAGAAAGAAGATTTTGCGATAATGGAAAGGGAACGTTGTGGCTGGAGAAATAAATGGCGCTAATCAATATTGAAAACCTTACCCGGGACTATCGGGTTGGTTTTGGTGGGTTCAAAAAGATGCGGGCCTTAGATGGCTTAAACCTGACAATTGAAAAAGGAGAAATCTTTGGTTTTTTAGGTCCCAATGGCTCAGGAAAGACAACGACGATAAAGTTACTTTTGGGCCTGATAAAACCGACTTCTGGCAAGATTACCATCTTTGGCAAAAGCCCTTACGATACAAGAATCAAAAAGAAAATCGGGTATCTCCCCGAATCTCCTTATTTTTATGATTATCTCACCGCTTATGAGTTTCTTTACTTCTGCACCCAGGTCTTAGAGACCAAAGAAGACAGGATTGATGAACTCTTGAAATTAGTTGGTATGGAGGAGGCGCGGAATATCCCGATGGGTAAGTTCTCACGGGGGATGCTTCAAAGGATTGGTGTCGCCCAGGCGCTCTTAGGAGAACCGGAACTGGTAATCCTTGATGAACCAATGGGCGGCTTAGACCCAATCGGACGAAAAGAGGTGCGCGATATAATTGTTAACCTACGAAAAGAAGGGAAGACGGTATTTTTCTCTTCGCATATCCTTTCCGATGCCGAGATGATATGTGACCGGGTCGGAATTTTAATCAGGGGTAAGTTAGTCAGTCTGGGGCAAATGGAAAAGATTCTCTCTGAGGAGATTGAATCAATTGAAATCACGGTGAAAAATATTTCGGATACGGTTAGGCAAGAACTACAGAAACTCGCTCTCCACTACTTACCGAGTGATAATAAGGTGATGTTTGTTGTGCCGAGCGAAGAAGAAAAGGATAAAATTATCAATTATGTCGTAAATAATAAGGGCACAATCGTTTCCGTCGTGCCCCGGCGGAAGACACTTGAGGAATATTTTATGACCTTCATTCACTAAGGAATATGCGCATCCGAGCGGTTCTTTTTAATACCTTTATTGAATCAATGCGGGATAAAATCCTCATCATCCTTATCGTCCTCGGTTTTCTTTTGATGGCCAGTTCTAAGATAATTCAACCCTTGGCCTTAGGCGAGGAGCATAAGATAATAAAAGACTTAGGACTCTCCGCCATCAATCTCATCACCGTCTTAATTGCCATCTTCGTTGGCGGGCGATTGATTTATAAAGAAATTGAGCGACGGACAATTTATATTGTCTTAGCTAAACCGATAAGAAGATGGGAGTTTATCCTCGGCAAATATCTCGGTCTGCTTTTAGTTCTTTTCGTCTCCCTCTTAATTCTGGCCGTTGGTTTCTCTCTCGTTTTACTTCTGATGAATATCCCGGGGGACTTCACACTACTTCTACCCCTTTTATTGCTTATCTTTCAACTCTCAATAATCACCGCTTTGGCGATATTCTTCTCAACCTTTGTTACGCCAATTGGCGCGGCCATCTTTACCTTCATTCTCTATTTTATCGGACACTTAACCCGGGACCTGAAAGTCTTCGGAATGATTTCTAAGAACCCGGTAATTAAAATCCTAACTGATTTCTTTTATTATATTCTGCCCAACCTCTCCAACTTTAATATTAAAGGTATGGTGGTGCATAATGTTCCCATCTCCTTGTCGGTAATCGTTTTCACCATTATCTATGGTATTCTTTATACCGCCGGCATCCTCTTTTTTTCCGCGGTCATATTCCAGAGAAAAGATTTCTAAACTACGAATGTTCCGAGCATGAAGCAGGGACGGAGTATTTATGTATCCCAATAAACAATCTCCAATCCGCCGGCTTCTTGGTTCTATCTTATTTCTAACGATACTCTTTTCTTGGGCGTTTTTAATTTTTCGTCTTCAGATAATTATCGATTGGCGGCGTAAAAAGCCTCTGCGGGAACTGGTAGTTGAAGAATTGGCTTATTTCCCTTCCGGAAAATTTTTGCATCCCGTGGTAATTGAGTACGAAAATCTTATGGCAGATTTAGTCTGGCTCCGGGCAATTCAGTACTATGGACACCATCTGATGACTGACCGAAAATATACCTGGCTCGGTCATATATTTGATATCCTCACCCAATTGGACCCAAAGTTTGTTGGTGCCTACCAGTTTGGTGGGACAATGCTCGCCTGGGATGCTGGTCAGCCAAAAGAGGGAATTGCTCTTCTCCGAAAGGGAATGCGGGAAAATCCACTTCGTTGGGAGTTACCGTTTGGTATCGCCTTCATATACTATTTAGTGTTAAAGGATTACGAGAAGGCGGGCAATTATTTCTATCTGGCGAGCAAGATGCCGGAGACCTGGCGAATCGCTCAACGTTGGGCGGCTTTTAGCTATGGAAAAACCGAAAAGCGACGTCAATTCGGTAAGATTATCTTCCAAGACCTCTATAATTCAACTGATAATTTAGAGTTAAAGAAAATAGCGAAGAGAGGACTCCGGGTAATCAAACGGGAAGAAGATATCGAATATCTCCAGGAGGCATTGGATAAGTACTATCAGAAATACAAAAAGTATCCAAAGGCAATAAGAGATTTACTTACCGCCGGATTTATTGATAGCATCCCGCACGAGCCTTTTGGTGGAATTTACTTAATAAAGGAAGGTAAGGTCAAATACGGTTTGCCCCGGCAGCGCTAATTTGTCAAAACGCCGATTACGCCGAAATTTTACGGCTTCTGCGGTTTCGGCGGGTCTTAATTCCTGAAGTAGCCGGCCTTGGTCGGCGACAAATGTTTTATGCGAGACAAGTCTCGTTACTCCCGACGCTGTTGCTTTCGGTGAGGATAATTTATGACCCAACCAATAAAATCAATTGAACGGATAATTGACTTAAACCTTAATCGCCTGCGCGAGGGACTAAAAATCAGTGAAGACATATTAAGATTCCACTATCAAGATAAGAAACTCCTCTTAGACCTAAGAAAGATAAGGCAAAAACTTCTACCGATAATGAGAGAAATTGAAGTTAAGGTAATCCCCTTTCGCGCATCCGAGAAGGACTTGGGGAGGAGGAAAGAGTTTGATAAGATAAAAAGGAGGGATATTTTTGACCTATTCTCGGCTAATATAAAAAGGGCCGAAGCGGCGGCGCGGATTTTAGAAGAATTCTTTAAGATTAAAGAACCAAGGCATTCCTCTCTCTTTAAGGAGGCCAGGTTTGCACTCTATGACTTAGAAAAGGAGTTTCACCAAAAATACAGCAAACCCTTAACCCTGACGATTTATACCATCTTAGATATTGAAAGCCTTTCCGCTTTTTTCCCAAAGGTTCCACCCCTCTCATCTTTGGGCTATATTTTGGCCACGGCTTCCGACGCAATTCAATTGCGCGGGAAAAAGGATTCTTCATCCCGTGAATTATTAAAACAAGCATCGGCAGTCAAAAGGGGAATCAAGCAGACAAAGCGGGATGTGAAATTTATTATAAACGACCGAGTAGATATTTGTTTGGCGGTTGGGGCCGATGGGGTCCACTTAGGAAAGGAGGATATGCCATTAAAAAAGGCGCGGGAGTTATTGCCGGAAAAGGTCATCGGTTTTACGGTAAGGAATCTCACTGACTTAAAAATGGCGGAAATGAGTGGTTGTGATTATGTGGGGTGCGGCTCGGTCTTCCCTTCACCGACCAAGCCACGGGCCCCAGTAATTGGGTTAAAGAGATTAAAGTCAATTGTGGAGAAAAGTTCTATTCCGGTCGTCGCCATCGGCGGCATAAATCGGAAAAATCTACCCCAGGTATTAAAGACCGGGGTGGCAGGGATAGCCTGTGTCTCGGCAATCTTTGGTGATGGGCAAATTGAGAAGAATCTCTTAGCCCTTCGGCAAGCAATTAACCGCTCACCGTCTAAAAGGAAATAAAATGCCGCCGACGGTAGAGAGTGAAAAGCAACCCAGCGAATTAAAGGCGGAACAAAGTGGTTTTGCCCGTAAGGTAAGTTCTTTCACCATCGGGACCTTAATCTCCCGGATAACCGGACTTTTAAGGGAATCGGTCTTCGCTTATCTTTACGGGGCATCAACTTCCACCGATGCCTTTCAGGTAGCATTTCGGATTCCCAATCTCCTGCGCGATTTATTTTCGGAGGCAGCGCTCTCCGCCAGTTTTGTTCCGACCTTTGTCGGTAAGATTAAAAGAAAGGATTCAGCCGAAGAGTTGTGGCGATTTGCCTCTAATCTCTTTAACCTAATTTTAATCTTCGTTGGCGGAATTGTCCTTCTGGCAATTTTATGCTCACCAGCCATCGTCAATCTCTTAGGGATGGGATATAAGAATATCCCACAGAAGATAGAATTGACCACCGCCCTGACGCGCCTAATGTTTCCCTTTTTATTATTTGTCTCATTGGCTTCACTAATGATGGGGATATTATTCTCCTTCGGCAATTTCTTCATCCCTTCCATTGCCCCATCCTTTTTTAATATCATCTCAATCATTATCCCCCTTATCACCTTTAAGATTTTTCTCGCCTCCGGAAAAGACCCGATTTATGCGATGGCTTACGGTGTCCTCTTTGGTGCCCTCTTCCAGTTATTATGCCAAATTCCGGCTTTAAGAAGTAAAGGCTTTAATTATAAATTATATCTCAACCTAAAAGATAGTGAAGCAAGAAGGGTATTTACCTTATGGATTCCGATGGTCTTCGGTTTAGCCGCCTACCAGATAAACTTTGCCGTGAATACCTTTTTGATTACCTTTTTAGCTGAGAAGTCAATCACCTATCTAAATTATGCCTACCGGATTATGCATCTCCCGGCCGGACTTTTTGGGGTAGCGGTTGGCACCGTTGCCTTACAAGAGTTTTCCTTAGTGGCAAAAGACGAATTCCAGAACAAGATTGATGAGGCATTAAGATTAACCGCTATTCTCACCCTGCCGGTCTCGGCAATCTTAATCGCCCTTGCCTATCCGGTCTCGCAGTTATTATACGAAAGAGGGCAATTCACCAATATTGATACACTATATACCTCTAAGGCACTTTTTCTCTACACATTCGCGGTCTTTCCCTCGGCTTGCGTCCGGACATTTGCCGCTTCTTTCTATTCCTTAAAAGATACCAAAACCCCGGCTTTTATCGCCATCTTCATCGTTGCCTTAAATATATTTATCAACTTAAAGTTAATGAAGATCTTAGGTTATCTCTCATTCCCTCTGGCGACATCCTTAGTCTCCACTCTAAATGCCATTTTACTTTATACTTTTTTACAGCGGCGGGTTGGCCGATTGGTAAAAGGCGACTTCCTATTTTTTATTATCAAGATTGGGCTTCTTTCTTTATTTTTGGGTATCCTCTCTCATCGGCTCTTCTTAGTCTTAAAACAATTTAACTTATCACCACTTTTTCAAGTCTTTATCCCCGGGATGGCGAGCCTTTTAATCTTTTACCTCTTATCCTTCCCTTTGGGATTAAAAGAGGTGAAGGACTTACTCCATTTACTCAAAAGAGGCAAAGAAAGACGATGCTAACGAACAACACAGATTTTCCGTATCTCTTGTTTAAAAGGACCGTAAGTCCGGGAAAGGAAATATACTCCGGGTCCGCTCGGTCCCCTATCCCGGACCACTAATCTCCCTTGACAATCATAAATCATCTCTTTGCCATTCAGAATTTTATTCAATTCTCCTAGTGTTATTATCGTCGGGATTATTTTGCGTGGATAATTCGGAATCTCCTTCTTTTCATCCTGAATACCAGTAGAGAGAAAGAGGCCTAATGAGAAAAAGAGGGAATTGGTATAACCACTACCACTGGTGAGATAAAGGAGAAAAGAGAGGATAGTGTCCCGGGGCGCCGCGGCGATGGTAAAGCGATAGGGTGAATTTCCATTGTTCACTTCTTGATTCGGAAGAACACTCCCAAAGGTAAATAAGGAATCGTTAACGGTCAAATCATCATCCCGGCTCTGTAAATGTCCGACGAGATTTGTCACCGGTGCCGTTCCCCGGTTTAAGAGATAGCAGGTTAAAAGGGCACTCTCCCCTGGTTCTAGGACCCCGTTGCCATTTCCCCCGGCGCGGTCATCAATTAACAAACGTTCCAGAGTGACCCAGGGTGAATTTGTCAATTGTGGAGGACTGGTAGTAATCTTAATTGCCCTCCCGGCGGTGAGATAAGAGGCATTTCGGTCATAATTACCATCATAGACATATTGAATCCCGATAGTTTTTGTTCTATCCTGATGCCCAACGGTGCAAGAGGAGGCATCACTAAGGGCATAATACTGAAAGATAATCTCACCGTCCCCGGTTGGTGTTGGATAAAAACGCGGGTCGTGGAGAATTAACTGAAATGTCTCCCTTTGCTGTCGCCCATAATGGGGGCAGTCGTAATATTCAATTATGTAGCGATTGTTATCCACATCATAGAACTGATAGACCTCACCATTAAGCCCTTGGCGCTGTCGGGTATCCAAATCATCCCAGAAGGGGAATATTGAAGATGAAGGTGCCCCAGGAGAAGGGATTGGTTTATTATGTCCCGAACGATAGGTTGACTGCCCGAAGGCAATAAAGCCATTAGAGGAGCAAGATATTGTATCATAGCCCCGCCCGTAGTATTGGAAGGAGAAAGGAAGAGGTATGGGAACGATTGTATCATCCGCATTGGTTGCCCCGGGGACCAAAGAACCAATATCTTTAATCTCTACCCAGGCATAGGTTGGTGCTCGGCCCGAAGAGACATCGGTGTTATCATAGACAAAATAGCCATAGGCATCAGGTCCGGTTGGTGAAGAAGAACTAAAAGGACCAATGGTGAACATTGTATCGGAGGAGTCCTTAAAGGTATAATTGCCGTCACTACCCCAGAAGACAATCCTTAACCAGATTCGGACACCCCTTAATCCCGGGGAAATTGTTAAACTGAAAGGGGTTAGGGTATTATATCTTTCTTCACCGGGAAGGAGGTTGCCAAAGGAGGCAAGAGAATCAATAACTTTCGCCAGGAATTTATTTGTCCGTAATAACCCTTGGCAATTCCTCATCACATCACCACCGGTATTCCGAATACCATAAATAAGATAACCACTCTCCCCCGGTTCAAACACCTGGTTATTATTACCACCGGGAGGGGTATCTTTTATTATATATTTAACAAATGCCAACTTGCCGGCCCGCACGGTAACTTCAAGAGAGAAATTCCATCTCTGCCCCTGGTCATCACAGGCGTCAAGTCTAAATAAACAGATATAACCATCAGGTATATTGGGTGAAAGCCGGAAGATATAATAACCATCATTCTCTCTTGCCGCATCCGGCGGGATTGTGCCATAAGATTTTAGACTATCAATAATCAAACAATTTGGGTCATCAGTTCTCAGAGTGGCAAAAACCGCCGAGGCTGGGGATTCCCCAATATTCTTCAGGATGATTTTTGCCCAGATTTCTTCTCCGGGATTTGCTACTCCATTTCCATTACCTCGGGGTGGTTGGTCATTAAGAATCTTATCTTGATAGATGAGATAAGGGCGGGAGGCCGGTAGACAGATTATCCTCTCTTCTCGGGGTAAAGAATTTCCCGCGGTCACGGTTAACAAAATCTCGCCAACGGTCCGGGGATTAATGTTGAGGGTAATTTCGCCATTATCATTGGTATAACCATATTTATAGACCTCACCTTCCTTCCAGAGACAGACCAAGGCCGAAGGGATTCTCACACCTGACCTTTCAACATAGATTGTAACATCCTGATTGCCTACTCGGACACTCTGGGGATAATAAACTGTAAGGTTTTGGGGGATACCGGTTAAAACCGGCAATTCCGGGTCACCGAGGAGATTAAATCCCTCATATTCCTTCTTGTTAGCAAACCGAACATAGATACTCTCTTTTGCCGCAAGGCAGGCCTTCCCTAATTGGCCGATATTGGCAAAGAGCGTCCGGAACAAACCGCGGGTGCAAGTCCCTCTTATCCGGGCGACATTGTTTGTGGAATGGGTATTGCCAAAAAAGGCAACCGCACCCTTTGGCCTCTCAACGCTTCCCGCCTTTAACCAGGCCTCGCCAACCATTGATTCGGTTGGAGAGAGAGTCATTGTCTGACAGGTAATTGAGGCAATGATTGGTAATGCCTGACCATTATTGGTCAAACCGGGATTGACATTAAATGGTGTCTTCCAGTTGCCACCAGCGGTTCCCCGATAGAGAACAATTCCCCGGCCCTCGTTCACCGCATTGATGACATTAGATGAGGAATGACCACGGCGCCTAGAAAATGTGTCAACCTGAATAAAACCGGCCTCACTCATTAGCTGACAGGCAAAACGGACATTATTCCAGTATATTGTATCATCCGATGAGCCATCCTCATTGACAATCCCCACACCCTTAATCATCCAGAAAGAATCAATAAGAGTTGGGGTCTTCTCATAACAAAGTGTCTTATAGACCATCAGACTGCATTGGGAAAGTGTCTTACAGGGGAACCGACCATAAGGGATTTCTGCCCGATAATCACCGCTAACATCCCCATAATAGTTGTCCGTATAAATATGTTGAACCGAATTCCAATAACTCGGAAGTAGCGAAGGAGAACCAACCAATAAGAGGTATTCCGGTTTAACCTCCCAGTTATTATAAGCCTGAATCACATAATTTCTAATCGCCGATGGCGTAGCGCCAATCTCCGATAGCCGGACAACCTTAGCCATCATCCCCTTTTGATGCTTCCATCGGGCAAGAGGCTGCACACAATCATAGAAGTTATCATGAGTGATAATTAGATAACGGGCACCTTCCTGAGCGATAAGAGCGGAGGTGGCAAAGAGAAGGAGAACGAACCTAAAGAATCTTGCCTCGCCCCTGATTTTTGTAAAATGTCTATACTGAATTCCCACAACACCTCCTTTTTAGCCTTTATACATTATTATACCAAAAAATTTCCCCTTTGTCAAGAATTCGGTTTGAAGACTTCCAAAAGTTATTAACCATAGAAGAGACTAAGATGGGGTGTTTAAGGAAAATCGTTTTAGAAAATCAAGGGACGGTCTTTAATGCGGGATGCGAAATGCAGAAAAATTCCTCCTCTCATATTACCGAGGTAATCCCTAAAAAGCATCGTGATTTTATTTTTGGCAAAATCAAGAAGTTTTGAAAATCCCCAGACCGCAATAAAAATTGTAAAATTGGTTGCTTAAGAAACAGCCATAGTCATAGCCGATATTTGCCCCCAACAAATTCCAGTTATTGAATAACAAAATAACTCTTCCATGTATCTTCAATCATTTGTGAAATAATCTCCCTTTTAGCGATACCTTCCTTTGCATATTTTAATTTAAAAAACCATCTATCATTTAACATAAAGCAATTTTCACAAACCAAATATTTAGTATAACTTATTCCATTATTTCGGTAATCTTTTACCCGGGCATTATTGATGCCACAAATTTCGCACTTAATTGACATCTAACCCTCCTTTTCTATATTCATTATGCCTCCGCGGCGCCTAAGAATTGAATTACATCGGCTAAATACCCGGCCTTATTTTTCCCAACCGGTAATATTCTATTCTCAAAAATGTTGTCATATTTATTAAGTAGGTAACTTATAATATTGTTAAGTTCGCTCTCTCCACACTCCGAATTTATGAGAGCGTCATACTTTACTCTCAAATCTTTATCTCTATTTAATAAACCCAAAAAGATGGTAGTAAAATTTTTCCGATGCTTCAGTAACATAGCCCTTTCCTCAATCGTTATTAGTTGCGATAACCAGATATCATCGTATCTCAATAAAAGTAAATCCGACACAGGAAAGGGTTTTCTAAAAAGTTTTAATGTAATATCATTCCCATATAAAGCACCAATCTTTACTTTTAAGGGGGAATAACTTAAATTGACCACCATCTGTAAGTTATCGGCATCTTCCTCAGTTATCTCCATTGTTGAAGTCTGTTTTATCTGATTCCGTAAGTATTCAAAACCTTGCTTACTTGAAGAATAAAACCCATTTGTTTTATCACTCTGAATCGTCGCTGGATTATCACCTTTATCAAACAAGACACCAATGTATATTTCAAGGTTTTCAATACCAAAACTCTCAAGTAATTCGGTTAGAGAAAATTCTTTGCCACTTTTTCTAAATAATTTTTTATTGGACTTAAAATACTCGACGAAAATTCCAAACTTTTCCGATGTCCAAATTTCTCGCCGCCCCGCCGTTCCCCCTGTATCTACTCGATTTTTAAGTTCAACCAGGACCATTGTTTTTTCATCTGGGATAATGCTTCCCACGTCCGTGCTCACATCTTTCTCCCCTAACCAATCCCATTCAATTGTTCTTAAAATTTTCTTTTCGTCTAATGATAATCCTTGTTGGGTAAAAATTCCTTTCTTTTTATGCAGAGATGGATATTCTAACCAGAATGGCAGTTTGCTAAGTTCTATATCAAGTGAGCAAGTTTCAAAAGACGAAGCTATCTTCTTTTCAATATACTTCCCCCTACCTCCTTGGCTGTGATGATAATAAGAAGTAACACCTAATAAAGCCTCATAATATTCTCTAATTTCAGAGGGAACACTCAATAGTCCATCATAAACTTTGGCAACCGGGTCAAAATCCTTAGCATTAATATCAAGGCATAACTCTTTAAAATTTACCAATATATTTTTATATGGCTCGTAAAGTAATATCCGTCCCAGGTCTAATTTTTTCTTTTACTTTGACACAAAGAAGATTCCTTTTTGTAATCATGTTATTTCCCCTTTTCACAAATTATCACGCTTTCCCCTCTTATTGCCCGATTGCGGGCGCCTAAAAGAGGGTTAAATATTAATTTTTCAAATTTAAATCCCACTTCTTCACAAAACTTTTTGGTTGTTATAGTAGTTGGGATTTTTTTGCCATTAACGGTGCTATCTCCAATTATGATTGCCAACTTACCACCCGGTTTTAATGCCCAGAAGATATTTTTTATAGATACTTTTAAGTCCTCATAATACATTGCAACCTTTGGAGGTAATCCGCTATACTTGCCTTTTGGATACTCACCGGTTTTCATTCCCAGATACTTAGATTCAATCTTTTTCATATTCACACCTAAATAATCATAAGCAATCTTATCTTTTCCCACATAATCTATAGAAAAATAGTAAGGTGGACTCGTAATGCAGGCGTCAAATTTTCCTTCCAACTCGCTCATATTTTTAAGTTCAAGGATGTCCCCTTCTATTATTTTGGCAGGTTCAAATTTAAGACGATATTTTTCCTTAATCTCCATAGTTTTTTTATAACAATCTCTTATGTAGTTTAACTTTTCAATAAATAGACCCACCTTGCCTTTTCTGTTATATCTTGAGGTCCTTACAAAAGCATCAACCGTATCAAAGTATACGGTTAACATTAACTTATGAATTAAAGGGTCAGAATGTTCCCATTTTCTATTTTCTATTACCTCTAAAATATTTCGTAGTTCCTTTGGTGAAAAATTCAATCTTTGTTCATCAATAAAAAGTAAACCATTTTTTAACTCAGATAAAACAATTCCCATTGGAGTAACATCTATGCCGACACTTTTAATTCCCATAAGAGAAGCCTCGTGGGTAGCAGTTCCGGAGCCATTAAAAGGGTCTAAAAGAAGTGAATCATTATTTAATTGGAAGGCATTGATTAAAGTCCGCACAACTCTGGGATAAAATTTGCCTTTGTATGGGTAAAGATTATGAAAGGCGTAGGCATTGGTGTCACCAAATCTATCCACAAATTCGGTATAGAGGGTAGTTCTTCCTTTGACCTTTTCCAGATGAGCGACTCTTAGTCTTATAAATTCTTCATCACCTTTAAGGCTAACTGTTCTATTTACGGGGTCAATTTTATATTCCTCAGTTAACCCCTGTAATTCCAAATCTAAAAACTCCAAATCCGCCAATGTCTGCATCCAGAAGCCAAATATCGTATCGCCTTTGGGAAGCACATAATTGGCAAATTCTTTAGCATAGGCATCAATTATCTCACTGTAAGATGGAAACTCATAAGTGCCGAACATTGTTGCCGGTTTTGTCTGTTTTTTAGGTGAATTGTTTTCAGTCATAGTTTTCATTATCCTCTTTTCGGTTATTTAATTTTGCCAGTGACACCTTAATAAACTTCTCTTTTTGCAAGCGACCAACGGCGTATAACTCATTCCTATCACCACTTTCCCCTTCTTTCCTAACTCTAATTTCTGAGGCCCTCATATCCTAATATTAGAGAATTTTTTGTAATTGTCAATAACTTCTTAGAAAGAACCATTAGCATTACAAAAACGAGCCATCAGGCATCTTTTTCATTTAGCCTGCCTTGGTCAGGCTTGGTTCCTTTTGCTACCTTCGCCGGGGTTTGCCAATTAACTTACTCTCCCTAAGCCAATTTATCGCCCGGATTTAGTCTGACTCAATTGAGAAAATATTACTGTCAGTAATATTTTTAGAACCCTGATTTTTCATCTAAGTCTTTGATTTAGCAATACTTATAGGATTTTTTCGGTAAGATACTGGGTGGTATAGGGGGTGCTATTAGGGATGCTATTAAAAACCCTATTCTCTTGCCTATTGGGAATTCTATTCGCTACCCTATTCTCTTACCTATTGGCAACCCTATTCTCTATCCTATTGATAGGTCTATTCTCTTACCTATTGGATGTTCTATTCTCCGCCCTATTCGGGATGCTATTGGGGGTTCTATTCTCCTTCCTATAAAGAGTCCTATTGGGAATCTTATTATTGGCTCTATGCCCAATCGTAGCAAAAGGTTAATATCTATTCTAATGGATAGAAGTTTCGTGTGGGGAAACTTTTTTATCAGGTCATTTTGCCTTTAAGTTTTTGATTTTACAGGACTTATCGGATTTTTCCTTTCTTTTAGGGTATCGTTCCCTCTACCGCTTACCCTATCCCTTACTTAATGCCTTACTGGGTCTCTTACTCTATTCCTTCCTTAACCCCTTTCTCTGCCTCTTACTCTTGCCCTCTCTCTTACCCTTTCTTAATCCTTTATTCTGTCTCCCTCTGATTCGTTCCCTGATAGGTTCTCTTGGTCTCTCCCTATGCCTTTCCCTGTATCCTCCTCTTATTCCTGGGAGATATAATCAAATTATGTGGAAAATTGAAAAACTGGATTTTTATGATATAATAAAAAGCCGGTGCCAAACTAAAACCACCAAAGGAGATAACACATAACTTTATACTTTAAACTCCAGCGGTTTAGGTTGCGGACAGGTTAAAATAAGAATGCCCAGAATGAGCCATAGCTAAAAGCCATTTGAGTCAAATATTCTACCGCCTTCGGCAATTTGCTGAAGTATCTGAGGTATCCAACGGCAGTTGATTGTCTATTAAAAGACCAGGAATTACAGACCACCTATTTTAACTTTCCGAGGAGGTATTAGTGATATATTAAGACAATCAATCCGATAGAGTCATCATTTGCTCCGATTAAGGGAATTATAGAAAAATCTATCTGTTCTCTACAATAGAAATAATCCCCAACCCTCTTAAACTTCTTTCTCTTGACTTGACAGGTGGCAAGTTTTGTGATTTAATGTCTCTACGATGAAACTTAGACTAACGGCAAAAATTACCCTCGCTTTCTTTCTGGTGATTGCTATTCTCGGTGCTCTGGCCATCTGGACCGGAATTCATTTCATTGCCGACGGTATCGTGAAACAAGCTCAGAATAAAGTAGTCAGTGACCTCAACTCATCACGAGAAATCTATCAGGAAAACTTATTAAATATAAAAGACATCGTTCGCCTCACCGCCGCGCGATTTTTCATAAAAGAAGACATCTTAGGTAAAAATCGCCAGCGTCTTTATGCCGAACTGAATACGGTTAGGATAAGGGAATTCTTAGACATTTTGAGTGTCACCGACCCGGCAGGTAAAGTAATCCTGAGGTCACGAAATCCAAGAATCTATGGTGATAAACCCGATAATGAACTTGTCCGATGGGTGCTTAATAATAAAGAACCAATCGCCGGAACAACAATTATTCCCAAAGAAGAATTATTAAAGGAAGGTGAAGTCTTAGCCGAGTTGGCGTATATTAAGGTCATCCCTACTCCCCGAGCCAAACCAACAGATAAAACCGAAGAGACATCGGGAATGGTGCTCAGCGCCGCGGCACCAATCTTTGACCAAAGCGGAAATCTCCTCGGTGTTCTTTATGGCGGAAGGCTACTTAATAAAAATTATACCATTGTCGATAAGATAAAGGATGTCGTCTTCCGTAATGAGACCTATAAAGGAAGGGATATCGGAACCGCTACTATCTTCCTCGGCGATATCCGTATCTCAACCAATGTCCGACATCCGGATGGGAAAAGGGCAATCGGTACCCAAATCGCCGAAGATGTCTTTGACCAGGTTCTAATAAAAGGGAAATCCTATACCGGCCGGGCATTTGTCGTCAACGACTGGTATATTTCAGCCTATGAGCCGATAAGAAATATCACCGGAAAGGTTATCGGGATTCTTTATGTCGGAATCTTAGAGAAAAAGTTTATTGATATGAAGAAGCGGACGATAACCGCCTTCCTCGGCATTGTTTTTTTCGGAATTGTTATCGCCATTACTATCTCCCAACTTTTAGCCCGCACCATATTAAAACCCCTGCGGGTGATAGTTCAGGCCTCCCGCTCAATCTCCCAGGGTAATTTTAACTCCCAGGTAGCGATTAATACCAAAGACGAGTTGGCGGAATTGGGGGCAAGTTTTAACTTTATGGCTTCATCCCTTAAAGAACGGGATGAACAATTGAAGGAATTTATGCGCCAGCAGTTAATCCGCTCCGAACGGTTAGCCACCCTGGGACAGTTAGCGGCCGGGGTGGCCCACGAAATAAATAATCCCCTGAGTGGTGTCCTCACCTATATCCGATTAATGAGAAAACGTTTGGAGAAAAAATCCGAAGATGGCGATTTCCGCCGTTATTTAGACATAATGGAAAAGGAGACCGACCGCTGTACGACCATCGTCCGTAATCTATTAGACTTTGCCCGGCAGTCCAAACCAAACTTAAAATCAGTTAATGTCAACCAAATCATTAACGAATCATTGGAGTTATTAGCTCATAAGTTGCACCTCCAAAATGTTGAGGTGGAGAAGAGATACGGTGACCTTCCCCAAATTATCGCTGACTTTGCTCAACTCCAGCAGGTCTTTATGAATATCATTATCAATGCCGCCGAGGCGATGGAAAACGGTGGTAAATTGACCATCATTACCCGCACCGCTTTTTCCGCTAAGATGGTTGAGATTGAATTTACCGATACCGGCAAAGGGATTCCAGCGGAATCGCTGCCGAAGATTTTTGACCCATTCTTCACGACCAAACCAAAAGGCACCGGTCTTGGACTATCGGTTGTCTATGGCATCATCAACCGACACCAGGGTCAAATTGAAGTTAAAAGTGAAGTGAATAAAGGAACAACCTTTACCATTAGATTACCGGTAAACATCAGTGAAAAATGAACTGCCACAGTAGCGGTAAATAATGATGAGAGATTCAATCTATATCTTACCTTTGGGTGAGATTGAATGGGAGATTTTGGAAGAGGTTAAAAAAGAGATAACCGCCGTCTTTCAATTTCCGGTCAAGGTGCTTCCTAATCTCTCAAATCCGGCTTATGCCTTTGAACCGAAACGTGGTCAATACTACTCCACAAAAATCTTAAAGGAACTTATTAGTAAACTGCCGGACGACGGAGTGAAGATTTTAGGTATCACCGAAGTAGATTTATGTACGCCGGTCTTAACCTTTGTCTTTGGTGAGGCTCATTTAGAAGGTTGTGCCGCGGTCATATCATTAGCCCGACTTCACCAGGAATACTATGACCTGCCATCTAACAAACCGCTCCTATTAAACCGGGCGGTGAAGGAGGCAATTCATGAATTGGGTCATACCTTTGGTCTGGTTCATTGCCGTGATAATCAATGCGTTATGTCTTTTTCCCCCAACTGCCTGGGTATTGACCAGAAACAGGTCGGTTTCTGTTCCGTTTGTCAGGGAATTTTAGCCCGTCGTCTTTCGCTTCCGAGACCGCCCGCCGAAAAATCGGGCGAGACCTCACTGCAAGGAGACGGACCAATCGCCCGCTGTCGCCGGACCTTCCTTTTATTCTTTTTGACGGATGGCGGTTTTGTCAAGCCAAGGCAAAAGCCGATAGCGGCAAGTAGCCGGAAAGGAGTTCAATGGAACGAATCTTAATTGTTGATGACGAAGAGATTATGCGCCAATCGCTAACCGATTGGTTAAAAGAAGAGGGCTACGATGTCTTAGCGGTAGAAGATGGCTTTAAGGCATTAGAATTGGTCCAGAAAGAAGACTGGAATGTGATGCTCCTTGACCTCAAGATGCCCAAGATGGATGGATTGGAGGTCCTTCAAGAGGTAAAAAAAATAAACCGGGATCTACCGGTGATTATCATCACCGCCTATGCGACTATTGATACCGCGGTCACCGCAATGAAAGCTGGGGCCTATGATTACATCGTGAAACCATTTCATCCCGAAGAACTCGCTATCTTAATCAAAAAGATTATTGAGCACCAGAATCTTGTGAAGGAGAATATCATCTTACGCAAAGAACTGCGCCAGCGCTACCAGTTTCACGATATTATCGGCAAAAGCCCGAAGATGCAGGCCGTCTTTGAATTGATAAGAACCGTTGCCCCCACTAAGTCAACGGTCTTAATCCAGGGTGAGTCCGGGACTGGTAAAGAATTGGTCGCCCGGGCCATCCATGAGGCAAGCCCGCGCTCATTTGCCCCTTTTGTTGCCTTAGCCTGTGGCGCCCTGCCCGAGACATTATTAGAAGCGGAACTCTTCGGTTATGAAAAGGGTGCATTCACAGGGGCTGTCGCCCAGAAGAAGGGGAAGGTAGAACTAGCCGACGGTGGCACTTTATTCCTGGATGAAGTTAGCGACATAAGCCTAAAGACCCAGGTTGACCTATTAAGATTTTTACAGGAGCGAGAATTCCGACGTTTGGGCGGGACCGAAATAATTAAGGTGGATGTGCGGGTTATCGCCGCCACCAATCGGAACTTAAAGAAATTGGTTGACGAAGGGAAATTTCGTGATGACTTATTCTATCGGCTCAATGTGATTACCATCACAATTCCGCCTTTGCGCGAACGAAAGGAAGATTTATCTCTTTTAATCCAACATTTTATTGAGAAGTTTTCTGTGGAAACCGGAAAAAAGATTGAAAAGATTTCCGAACCGGCTATGCATATTCTTTTGAACTACGATTGGCCGGGAAATGTCCGAGAATTGGAAAATGCCATTGAGCATGCGGTGGTCATCACTCAAGAGAATATAATCCGACCCGAACACCTGCCCGATTTCTTGAAGAAAAGAGAAGCAAAATCAATCTCGGGCAAGTCATTACAGGAAGTAGAGAAAGAACATATTATCAATATCTTAAAAGAGAGTGAAGGCAATATCCGCCGGGCAGCGGAAGTCTTGGGGATAAACCGAGTTACCCTTTATCGGAAGATTAAAGAATATGATATAAAAATTGATTGACCCCTAATTCTTTACTCATTTTTCAACAAAGATTTTTCCTTCCCCTTCTAATACCTCGCCGATGATTGCCGGATACTCCATCCCCCTCTTTTTAAGTGTGGTAATTAGTTCTTCGGATTTATCCGCACCGACGGAGATTAACAATCCACCAGAAGTCTGAGCATCAGCGAGGAGAAGTCTTTCTTCTTGACTGACCGCCGATGAGAAATCGACCCTCGGTTTCACATATGCCAAATTCTTTAAGGAGCCTTCTGGAAAGAGTCCATCTTTGGCTAAAAGGGATGCCCCTTCAATAATTGGCACGTTTTCCATAAATATCCGAAAATTCACTCCACTTGCTCTCGCCATCTCTAAGGCATGACCCAAGAGACCGAAACCGGTAACGTCAGTAGCACTATTCACACCAATTTTAAGCATCTCTTCCAATGCCACCTTGTTTAACTGGGTCATAAGGTGATTGGCTCTTTCTACAACATCCGAGGGAGCTAAATTTCCCTTGGCCGCAGTGGTAATCACTCCAATCCCTAATGGTTTGGTAAGAATTAACTTATCCCCTACCTGGGCATTACTATTGGTGACAATCTTATTCGGCTCAACAATTCCGGTTACGGCTAATCCGCACTTCACCTCACTATCCTTTAAGGTATGCCCACCTAAAATCACCGCCCCGGCTTCTTTTACTTTATCAAACAGCCCCGCTAAAATTTTTCTTATCGTCTCTTTTTCCATCTCTTTTACCGGAAAACTGATAAAACTTAAAGCGGTTAAGGGTTGGGCACCCATCGCGTAGACATCGGAGAGGGAATTGGCCGCTACTATCTGACCGAAGATATAGGGGTCATCGGCGATTGGTGTGAGGCAATCAATTGTCTGGACGATTGCCAAATTATCAGTAATAAGATAGATACCGCAGTCATCCATTGTCTCCCAATCGCCAAGGATTTTTGGGTCGGCGAACCTTGGTAATTGATGCAGAACCTGCATCAGGTCTTCTTGGCAGACCTTGGATGCTCAACCGGCCGCCCGGGCAAAATCCAAAAGTCTTCTCTTCATATCTTCAAGACCTTTTCGCAAGCTAAGAGTCTCTCCGCTAACTCATACATATTTGAGACCTTCCCGACCCTTACCTTTTCTTTTATCTCATAGAAATCAAGGCAGGTACCGCAGACCATTATCTCAACCCCGGCACTTTCCAGTCTTTTTAGGGTCTCCAAGACTTCTGAGCCTTCAATTGTTAGTTTCACACCATTGTTCATAAATAAGAGATAGTCAGCCTTCCTGGATAATTCGGTTAGGGTATGGAGGAATAACCTCATCAGTAATTTACCCAATTGCTCATCGCCTGAACCAATTGTATCGGAAGTGATAAAGATTGCCTCTTGGTAACGTTTTTCCTCTTCTTTAACTTCGGAAGTCTTTCTGACGGCAATCTCAAAAACTCCTTTCTCTTCTCGCCAATTCACCTCACAGCCGGCATTCTGAGCAAACCTTATGATATTTTCCCGGGAGATTGCGCTATCGGTTAGCACCTTTATCTCTCCCTCTTTAATTGATTCCAATGCCTTTTTGGTTCTAATGACTGGTTCCGGGCAACTTAGACCGCGCACATCAACCTCCCAATTATTTTTCTTCATATCTTAACACCTCCTCGGATTTGATATTATGGTTTGATAAGATTTTTATTACCTTGTCCTTTAAGGATTCGGGAAAGAGGAGATAAACACCACAATCCGGAGTTCTCTTCGGGATTAATAAGACTTCAATCCCAGATTTTTTGAGAATCTCTCCGGCCTCCATTACTTGTTTAATGGAAGGGAATGGAATAAATAGATAGTCACTCATCATACTTTAATCGTTGGCAATATTGATTATTCTCTTTGACCAAGAAGGAATTTTAATTAGGGATTGGAAAACCGGATAGGGTAGGGTTGGGCAGGAGATTTCTTCTCGGAGACCGACCGTCCCGAAGAGACCGGCATTCATCTTTTCCACCTCAGATTAAGTCTTAGAATAAATTCCATATTATTTTTTATCATCCCCATTGGCAAAAAATTCAGGCGAGGGCGGAAATCTGAGCATAGGTCTCTTCCTTTGTGAAGTGCTTTAAGGTTATGGCACCGGAGGGACAGGCCGATGAACAGACCCCACAGCCTTTACATAGGACCTCTTCAACCACCATCACCTTCTTTTCGCTATCAAAAATTAGTGCCTGATAAGGACAGAGACCTTCACAGATATGACAACCAGAACATCGCTCCTCAGAAACATAAGCCACAATTGGCTCAATTGTTATCAGGTCTTTGTTAAGGAGAGCAATAACCGAAGCCGCCGCCGCCTTTGCCTGAGCAACCGTATCTGGAATATCTTTTGGTCCCTGACAGGTGCCGGCTAAATAGACACCGTCAATCGTTGAATCAACCGGGCGCAATTTCGGGTGGGCCTCTAAAAAGAATCGATCCGGGGAGAGGGATAATTTTAAGAGAGAGGCGAGTTTTTTGCTATCGGCACTCGGAACCAGACCAGTTCCTAAAATAACACAATCGGTCTTGTGCTCAATCACCTCTCCCAACAATGTATCCTCAACCCGAACAACGAGTTTCTCACCTTCGCGATAAATTTCGGATGGATTTCCCCGGCGATAGATTATCCCCTCTTGTTTTACCCGGTCGTAAAACTCTTCATAACCCTTTCCGAATGCCCGGACATCCATATAAAAGACATTAACATTACAATCGGGCAATCGCTCTTTTACCAAGTGTGCCTGTTTGGCGATATACATACAGCAGACTCGGGAACAATACTCATTACCAATCTGTTTATCGCGGGAACCGACACAATGGATAAGGGTAATATCCTTTGGTTTTTTCCCGTTGATTAAAAATTCGCCTCCGGTTGGACCAGAGGCGGAAAGGAGCCTCTCTGCTTGAAGACCGGTTATCACCTCCGGATATTTACCGAACCCAAACTCGGGCTTTGCTTCTGGGTCAAATTCTTCATAACCAGTGGCCAGGACAATTGCCCCAACCTCTAATTCTAAGATTTCATCTTCCATTGTCCAATCAATCGCCCCTGGTTTACAAACCTTAACGCATTCCTGACACTCACAGCAGACGGAGCAATTAAGGCACCGCTCTGCCTCCCGCCTTGCCTCATCTTCGGAAAAACCTATCTCTACTTCGGAAAAGTTCCTCCTTTCCGAGACTGGAATTTTGGGCATTACTGTCCGCGGCACTTTGGGAACTTTCTTATATTCCTCTTCGGAAAACCGCACAATGGGGAGGAATTTTTTCTCTAAGGGTTTTGTTTTAGTTAAGTAAGAGTCAATTGACTCGGCTGCCTTCTTTCCCATCGCCACTGCTTCGATTACTGTCGCTGGTCCAGAAACTAAATCACCACCCGCAAAAATCCCTTCTTGGGAAGTCATTAAGGTCTGGGGGTCAACAACCAATGTCTCCAGCTTCGTCTTCGCAAAATCGGGAAGAAAAGAGGTATCGGGGACTTGCCCAATTGCCGGAATTAGAATATCACAATCTGAGATAAACTCACTTCCCGGAATGGGAATTGGTCTTCTCCGACCGGTGGCATCCGGTTCAGCCAATTCCATCCTCTGACATTCAATTGCCCTTACCTTTAAAGGACCAATTATTTTCACCGGCGCTGCCAAATAAATAATCTCAATCCCTTCCTTTTCCGCCTCTTCTCTCTCCCAAGGGTTGGCTGGCATCTCCTCCTGGCTGCGCCGGTAGATAATCCGAACCTTCTTTGCCCCAAGGCGAAGGGCGACCCTTCCGACATCAAAGGCGGCATTCCCTCCGCCAATCACACAAACTACCTTATCCCGAACGATTGGAGCGAAGTCCTTTAATTTTCGATTAACCGAGGTTAAGAAATTTAGGCAGGAATAGACACCTTCCAAATCTTCACCGGGGATATTAAGTTTTAAATCCCGATCGGCACCGGTGGCTAAAAAAACGGAAGCAAACCCATCGAAGAATAAATCCTCAAGTGAGAAATCCTTACCTAAGGTCATTTTGGTCTTCACTTCAATCCCATGGGCTAAAATAAAATCAATATCCGCCTTCACCGCCTCTCGGGGTAGACGGAATTCCGGAATACCCGTAATCAACATCCCCCCGGGCTCTGGTAGTTTTTCAAAGCAAGTTACCGGATAACCCATCTTCGCTAAGAAATAGGCACAAGAAAGACCAGAAGGTCCTGTGCCAACGACCGCTATCCTTTGCGATTTGGTCTTGGGAATTGGCTCCGGTAATTTCTTTCCACTTTTCAACCAATAATCGGCGATAAATCTCTTTAAGGAGGCGATAGCAATGGGGGCTTCTTTCCGATTACACTCCCCTTCGCAGGGATGATTGCAGACCCGACCACAAACCGAGGCAAAGGGATTTGCCTCTCTCTCTAAGTCCAATGCCTCCTCATATCTCCCTTGCGCAATTAAAGCAATATAGCCATGAGCATTAACCCCAGCCGGACAACCTGTCCGACAAGGAGAGATTCCTTTTCGGTCAATCGTATAAACATTGGGCACCGCCTGGGGAAAGGGACGGTAGATTGCCGTCCTCTTTTTTAACCCAACATCAAACTCGCTTTTCACCCTAACCGGACAGGCAAACTCACAATCCTGACAGGCATTACAAAGCTGGGAGGAGACATATCTTGCCTTCTTTCTCACCTTCACCTTAAAATTACCGATTGTCCCTGAGATATCACAAACCTCGGAATAGGTGAGGAGGGAAATATTTTTCTCTCTTGCCACATCAACCATCTTTGGGGTCAAGATACAGGCCGCACAATCAAGAGTCGGAAATGTCTTCTCCAGCTGAGCCATCCGACCGCCAATGGATGGTTCCTTTTCTACCAGATAGACCTGATACCCGGCGTCAGCAATATCTAATGCCGCCTGAATCCCGGCAATTCCGCCACCAATCACCAAAGCCCTCTTTGTCACCGGCACGGTTTTCGGCACCAATGGCTCTAAAAAGATTGCCCGAAAAACCGCGCTCTTCACCAAATCCTTTGCCTTTTCGGTTGCCTCTTTTTTATCATCGTGGACCCAAGAGCACTGCTCACGGATATTTGCCATCTCAAAGAGATAGGGATTAAGACCAACTTCAAAGATACAGCCGCGGAAGGTTGGTTCGTGCATCCGCGGGGAACAGGAGGCAACAACAACCCGATTGAGATTATATTCCTTAATATCCTTCTTGATTAAATCCTGCCCGGGCTCTGAGCACATATAGAGATAATCCCGAGCAATTATCACATTGGGTAGGGTTTGAGCGAACTCGGCAACCACCTTCACATCAACGGTCTTAGAAATATTTACGCCGCAATGACAGATATAAACACCAATCCTTATTTCTTCCATAAGAAATATCCTAACAAATTTTTCCCTTTCTGTCAACTATGATAAAAACTATTAGAGTGACAGGTTTGACGATTATTGGATTATTATTATAATGAAAGGATGCCGGAATTACCAGAAGTAGAGACGATAAAAAACGAACTTGTGCCCTATATTAAGGGAAAGAGGATTAAAGATATTGTAATTAAACGGAAGGAGATTATCGGTTTCCCAAACCACAAAAGTTTCGTCAAGAAGAGTAAGGGGAAAAAAATAATTAATATCCGCCGCCGGGGAAAATATTTGATATTTGAATTAAATAACGGTAATAAATTGCTTTTTCATCTAAAACTTTCCGGCCGGCTATTTCTGATCAACGACCTTTCCCCGGACTGCGAATTAAAATACGAAAGGTTACGTTTGGTCTTAAACCATCAAGGCTTATCTTTTATTGAACCAAGGATGTTTGGACGAGTTTATTTAATCCAAAAAAATATCCCGAAGCAATTAAAGGGATTCCAAGAATTAGGTCCGGAACCATTGGAAAGGGACTTCAATAAAACCTTCCTCAAAGCGAAATTAAAAAACCGGAAGGGAAAAATAAAGTCACTTCTTTTAGACCAGCGAATTGGATGTGGTATCGGAAATATTTATGCCGATGAGTCATTATTCCGGGCAAAGATTCACCCCAAAAGAAGTGGCGCGACATTAAGCGATGACGAGATAACCCGCCTGGTAAGGGCAATTAAAATTTGCCTGAAAGCGGCCATCAGATACAAAGGAACCACCCTATCCGATTATTTCCGACCCAAAGGTATTGGTGGCAATTATGCAAGCCATCTATTGGTTAAAGCCCGAGAAGGCAAGCCCTGTTTTATCTGTGGCACTCTGATTCAAAGGGAAAAGATTAGTAACCGAAGTACCCATTTTTGTCCAAGATGTCAGAAATAGCCCTAATCGCTTACGGTGGGAGCGTTTGCACAGTAGTGCGGATGATGGAGGATGACCCGGTATTTAACCACCTCTTTTTAGTTGGCGAGGGTGGGATAAAATTTGCCCGAAAGTTCGGCTTTGAAGATTACGACCTCTGAACCGAAGCGGAGACAAAATTGAAAGGTCAACCGTTGGTGCCGGAACCAATGCCAATCCCTTTGCTGGTGCCTCCGCCACTGGCTACGGAGAGACAATGGAAGGTTTGGTTGGGGCTTATATCAAGGATGGCCGATTGATTTCCTTCTAATCGCCAAAAACTTCTTCTACCTTTCAATCGCCTCCGAAGAAAGGACTTGAATCTTTTCTATCGCCGCAATAATCTCCTTACCCTTTTTGGCTAAGTCTTTTATCGCTTTATCTTTTGTCTTAGAAGACTCAGTAATTAGTTCCCTAAGGGTATCTTTGAGATATTCAAGATTTATCTCTTTACCAACCAATAAATCCGATAATAAGGTCTTTGCCTCTCGGTAGGTCTCTTCTAATGTTCGCTTCGTAATATCTATCACCACCTCACCCACTGATTGTTTTATCGGACAGACGAAGGAGAGTCTTATCTTTCCTTTTCCTGCTTCTTTTAACCTAACAGTAACGATTTTCCGGAACCTACCTGAAGCGAGCGACTCCCATTCACTGACCGAGACCGGAAAGACCTTTTCATAAGAGAACTCACCCGTCTCAACTGGACTAAGGCAGGGCAAGTGAGTATATTGGGCCTCAATCTGAAATGTTCGGACATCTCCCACCTTTCCTGATGCCCTTGATGGTGAGAAGGTAATAATTGTTGCCGTGCCTTCACTAAAAGGGAAGAGAGAAGAAATAATTAGTAAGATAAAAAAGGGATTTTTGAGTTTCATCGCATCACCTCCTTTTTACCGAAGTCCCGATCCAACCGGAATTCGTCTAAGGGGATGGAACTTTTCCCTTGAACAATCTTTTCGGCGAATAATTTCCCGATAGCCGGGGCAAGCATAAATCCATGTCCACACATCCCGGCTACAACATAAAAACCATCTATCTCCGTCTCGGAGACAATCGGATTGCCATCTGGCGTCATCTCATAACTTCCGGCCCACTGCCTTAAAACTTTCACCTCTCCCAAATCTGGGATGAGCCTTTGCATCCGGCGGGGCATCTCCGATAAGAATTCAAAAGTGGAATTTGTGTCTAAGCCAAAAACCGGCGGCACCGGCGTATAGCACCCAATAATATGTTGGGTGGAATGGAACTGGAAGAAATAGCAACCATCCGCTCGGTAATCAACAATCATCGGTTCAAAAGAATAAGGATATTCTTCGGTAACCAGCCCCTCGTGTCTCTCCGGATATACCGGAATATGGCAATTAAGCAATTTGCCCACTTCACTGGCCCAAGGACCAGCACAATTTATCACCGTATCCGCGGCGTAGATTTCGTTTTTATCGGTCCTAACGAAAAATCCCCTGCCTTTTTTCTTAATCTCCTTGACCGTGGTGTAGGTGAAAATCTTACCGCCCAATCTTTTAATCATTTCTAAATAGCCAAAAGTTACCTTAAAGGGATTGGCCTGACCATCGGTCGGACAGAAGGCGCCACCGAGGAGACCATCTAAAGAAAGGGAAGGGACTATCTTTTGACATTCCTCCGGTGTAAGAAATCTTACCGGTAGATTATACCTCTTCTGGATTTCCATTGCTTTTAAGTAATTATTTTTTACTTCCTCGCTGTGGGCGAGAAATAGATAACCACCCGAATACCACTCAATATCTATCGCTAATTCTTCGGAAAGGGAAGAGAAGATTTTTACACTCTCCATCATAATTCTTATCGTCAACTCGTGAGAGAATTGTTGTCGCACACCACCAATTGCCTTACCGGTTGAGCCGGAGGTTGGATAACTCTTCTCCAAGAGGCAAACCTTTAATCGCTTCTTGGCTAAATAATAGCCAACACTGGCCCCAACCACCCCCGCGCCGATAATTATCACATCGGAATGACGCATAGAAAAGACTTAGCAATCACCTTGATTGCGAAATGTGGCCAATATCTTTCCGGCAATTGGCTTGAGCGGCGGTCGTTTTTTGGGCAGCGCAATATCCGACACCGGAATTTTTGTCTCCCGGGAAATTATCTTAACCAATGGCCAGAGACAACTCCTCCCCTGACAGTGCCCCATTCCGATTCGTAAAATCCGCTTTAATTCCTCCGGTGTCCGATAGCCTTTCCTAATCCATTCAATCACCTCTTCCTCGGTTATCTCTTCACAACGGCAGACAATCTTTATTCCTCTCTTCGGCATAACTTACTAAAAAATGAAAGGCAAGCCCCTCCGAAAAGGGGGATAATGGACAATTTCCGCATCCTTCAATTTAACCTCCTTCTTTACATATTCAATCACCTCAGTTATCCCCCCAATTTTATCAACCAGACCAAATTCTTTAGCCCGTTTCCCGCTCCATACCCTCCCTTGACCTAAGGAATCAACCTTATCCTTATTCATTCTTCTCCCTTCGGCAACCTTATTTAGGAACTGGTCGTAAAATTCTTCAATCATCTGGCGGAAGAGTTTTCTCTCCTCTTCGGTAAAGTGTCGATCCGGTGAGAAGTAATCGGCCTTCTCGCCCCTTTTTAGCGTCTCCCGGGTTATCCCAAGTTTCTCTTCGCCGCCTCGGGTAATCACCTTTAGACCGAAGACACCGATTGAACCGGTGAGGGTAGAATTTAAGGCAAAGATTTCTTTAGCATTGGCGGCGACATAATAACCACCGGAGGCGGCCAAGGAAGACATTGAGACATAGACCGGTTTTCTCTTTTTTGTCAGTTCAATCTCCCGCCAGATGATATCCGAGGCAAAACCACTTCCTCCTGGGGAATCAATCCGCAAGATAACTGCCTTTACCCGACGGTCATTTCTTATTCGTCGGAGATAACGAACAACTGTCCTACAACCCGTAACATACTCCCCGGTTAAGAAATCGGTCTTTGATTCGCCATAGACGATAGAACCATTTATATAGACGATGGCGATTTTATCCTTCTCCGCCCAATCGTCATTATAATATCTAATCTGCTGAAACTTTCTTTCCGTAACCTTTCCGCTGACTGCCGTCTCTTCCTTTATTATACTATCTAACTGGTCCTCATAGGCTAAGATATCCAAGAGTCCTTTCTTTTTCCCTTCGGCCGGCGAGAAAAGCCCCTGATTTATAATACTCTCCGCCTTTTCTCGGTCAATGCCTTTCTCGGCAAAAGCGGCAAGAATGACTTCATACATATCATCCAGTATCGCTTCTAACTGCTCCCGATTCTGGGGGGTTAATTTTTCTTCGGTTAAGGCCTCTGGTGCTGACTTATATTTACCGACCCTCTCCACATCAACCTCAATGCCCAATCTCTTCAAAAGGTTGGCGAGGAACATTGTCCGGATATAAATCCCCGGCAGGAATACCTCACCAAGCGGATGGAGGATAATCTTATCCGCCGCGGTTGCCAGATAGAAATTGATTGTATTGAGATGAGGTGTATAGATAAAAATCTTTTTGCCTGATTTCCGAAACTGACGAAGTTCACCTTTTAACTCCTCGCATTGGGAGAGGGTTAAGGAAAAATCCGGGGTGATTTTTAACAAAATGGCCTTTATCCATTTTGTCTCGCCCGCCTTCTTTATCAAATCAAGGAGTTCATACAAACTTCCGCTCGCGCGCTTGCCGAATAAAGAGAAACCGGGCAAGACATCGGAGCGAGTTTGGGATAGTTCTATCTCTAAATATCTTTTGGATAACGGCAAGATGCTTGGCTTTCTCTCTGTGTGGTAAGAAAGAGATAAAATCTCAGTATTTAGACCTTCTTTGGATTTTGGCGGATAAGTGAGAAAAGAAGAGAGCCCGGGCTTGCCTAAGGATAGAGAAAATCCTAAGGTGAGGTTTAAGTCGGTATCCGTAGTAAATTTTATCTCAGCTCCTGGGAATAAGACCGCATTAAACCCAAAGAAATGAGAAATGCCCGAAGGCCGACCCGAGACTGAGCCTTCATAATAAAGAGAGAGAAGTTTTAGCGGCCTTAAGGCAATGCCGGCGATTAGCGGCAATTCCCTTCTTAATCCAGTTGCCACCAACCCTAAGGATATGAAATTTCTCCAACGGTAGGCAATCCCCAAATTCCAAAAACCCTTCTGACCATATCTAACTCCTAAGAAAAGATTAGAAATCCTTAAACCGCTACCGAGAAAATAGGTTTGCGGTCGATTCTGATAGTAAAATCCTAAATTTCCCAACTGTCCAGCAAAAGAGAAATTGGTTTGCCGTCGGCTATAAATGAGATAACAATTAAATGCCCGATTGGTTGAGAGGTATGCTGGATTTCCTAAAATTGCCAAGGCGTCATCCGTCGTCGTAACCGATAAGGGATAAGAGAAAAGTAAAGAGAAAAATAAAATCATAAGAAAATGGCGAGATACTTCACTTTCGGGCCTTGGTCGGGAGACGAACCTGAAAACCTCGGACCTGGTTAAAATATCTCTTGGGGACTTTTATCTGAACTATCGCACAGTGGTCAAATGCCTCTTTGGTGATAATCCTTTCAATCACACCCCTTGCCACTTTTTTCCCCTTTCGGTCCAATGCCCAAACTTCATCCCCTTCCTTAAACTTAATATTGAACTCATAAGGAAGTGAGACGAGGCTATGCCTTTCGGTGTAATTTTTGTGAACAACAAAGATACAAAGACCGGGGCATTTCGGGATACAGAGAAGACAACCACTGCATAAGGAGAAATCTACCTTTGGAATCTCATTTATACCGCCCTCAATCTTAATTGCCTGCCTCGGACAAGCACTGGCGCAAGGGTCACAGGGGATTTTTTCCACACACTCAACAATCACACACGGACCACTTTCAAGGCGCGCCGGTGGTGGCAAGAGAGACAATTCTTGAAGGTCTTTTTCCGTAATAACGCCTGTCTTTCGGAGGCGATTCCTAGGCATTCGGTTATAATAAAGATAAAAATCGTTTTTGTCAAGAAATGGTCCTTGGCTATTGCCCACTCTGGCCATCCCCAAAACCCGTTCGGATTTTGTAAGTAGAATCTATTATTCCGCGGGATAGAGGAAGCCTTTCGGGATTAGGCTCTCGGTTAGACTTGGAATATCACCCCCAATATCACCTCCTATATCGCCCTCTATATCACTCTCTATATCGCCCAGAATATCACCCCCAATATCACTATCTATATCACCTTCTATATTATTCCCAATATCACTTTCTATAT
>Ga0209102_1000254_pt1 | contig 37024 bp, 26 predicted proteins | sample ConPoolayeHmetaG_FD_185483 | JGI IMG/M metagenome (GOLD analysis project Ga0209102, IMG submission 185483) | Hot spring microbial mat communities from California, USA to study Microbial Dark Matter (Phase II) - Cone Pool mat layer H metaG... ...
GCTATGAGGGTCCCATTGCCGAAGATCGCCGCCATGTCGTACAGGCTGTATTGCCTGAGCGTCAGGGTTCGAAGCGTGCTGTACTTTTTCTCCTTTGGGGTGAAGTACTCGTACTGCAGGGCGACGTTCCTGCTGCCGTTCGCGGAGAACCTGATCTCCAGCTCCTCATCGATCACTTCGCCCGCCCCGATGGTTGCGTGCGTTATGTTCCCGCCCACGATCTCCGCCTTGCCGCTCTGAAGCCGGAGCGTGAAATTGGTGGCGGGCGCCGTACCCTGGTTCCAGATCCTGATCGGCACTATGGCCGAGTAGTTGCCGTCCTCCCTGAGGGTCGCCGCGGGCTCCAGCAGAAGCTCGACGACCTTCACCTCCGGCTCCTCAACCCGCCGCGACACCCACCTTAGCATGTTCAGCAGGAGCTTGTTGTTGTCGAATCCGTCCAAGAACCGGCTGCTCCACAGGTTGTTGTCGCCGATGCACGCAACCTTCCCCTTGCCGTAGGTTGACACCGCCGCAACGACCTTTGCGCCAACCTCCTCATCCGGATCGAGCGCCTGGTCGCCGTCGACATCGGACCAGGCATCCTCCGAGGTCCACGCGATGGGGGTCGCGTTGCCGGAAATCTTCAGCGAGCATCCGGAGTGGTAGCTTATGCTCTTTATCCCCTCGGTCACGTTGTGCTCGGCAAACCTGGTTATCATGGGCCAGTGTGGGTAGCGCGGATCCGCCAAGAAGGGTGAGGCAGGATCGCACACAAGGTCGGCCTGGAACTCGATCCCGAACTTGGATGTGAGCTTGTTCACCGCGGTCCGCGCCCAGGGCTCAAACCTGCGGCTGCCGGACTGTCCCGCCACTATCAGGCCGTTGCCGGCCGCCACGTAGTCGGCGAACATGTCGACGTCGTACTCAAAATCATCTGAGTCCCTAGGCGTTATGAGCAGGACGGTGACGAAGTCCGTTAGGTTGTCGGGGTGTACGGCACTGACCCCGGTATAGGGGCTTAATAGGTGGGCCGTGAAACCTATCGACCTGAAGGAGACGGCCGCGTGCCAGTAGTCGAAAAGGCTCAGCTGCTCTTCCAGGTGCGTCTCAACGAACACGGCCGTCGGACGTTCGACGGAGACCGTTGGCATGGATGATGCAGTAAGCAGCCCGACCAAGCAGATGGAGACGAGCCATCTGCGAGCTGCGGCCAGCGCTCGTGCAAATGACGCCCTACTCCGCCTGCTTGATCGATATGACGTAGCTGTCCTCCTCCAGATTCCACGTCTTCTTCCTTGCCCTGCCCCCGAGGGGCTCATCCAGCCTTACCCTCCTAGCTCGGGTCTCCGCCGCTATGTAGTCCAGCTTGTCCCTGACCTTCCCAAGCTTGTCGGCTGGCCCCCCGATGGAGACCTCGATGTAGTCGTTAACCTTGAGGTCCATCTCCTTCCTCATCTCCTGGATGCGCCTCACCAGCTCCTTGGCGAGGCCTTCGGCCACAAGCTCGTCGCTCATGGTGGCATCGACCACCACGACCCCCAGCGGGCACTCCGCCTCCGCGTGGTTGGGCGGGAGCTTCCTGACGAAGGAGACGTCCTCCCGATCTATCCTGAACTTCCTTCCATCAACGGCCAGCTCGTAGACCCCTTCCGCGTCAAGCCGAGCTTTGACATCGCCGGCCTTCGCCTCCGCCAGGCTCTTGGCGACGAGGTCAGCATCCGATCTGAACTTCCTTCCGAGGTTCGCCATCCGGGGCCTCACGGCCATGCCGAGCGCCTCCTCTGAAACCAGCTCGACGGACTTTGCGTTCACCTGTTCCGCGAAGATCCCGCCCAACGACCTGACGGCTTGGCAAACCTCCGGGTTCACGGACGACACGAGCACCCTAGCGACCGGATGCCTCAGCCTGACTCCCGCCTTCTGCCTTGCGGCGAGCGCACATTCAACCAGACCATGGATGGCCTCCATCCCACGCTCCAAGCCGGAGTCGATCAGACCTTCCTCAGCCTCGGGCCAATCCTCCAAGTGCACGCTCTCAAGCGGCGAGCCGTCCCTCATCATCCTCTGATAGATGATCTCGGTCAGATGGGGCACGATCGGCGCCATCAGGCGGAGAAGCCGGCCGATGGCGTAGTGAAGGGTGTAGTAACATGCCAGCTTGTCCGGGTCCTCGGCCTCTACCCATGTCCTCTCCCTCGCCAGCCTGACGTACCACCTGCTCAGCTCTTCCAGGATGAAGCGCTGCAGCCCCCTGGTGACGTGAAGGAAGTTCATCTCCTCCATGCCCTTGGTGACTTCCCGGACGAGGCTGTTGACCCTCGAGAGCAGCCACCTGTCCTCGGCCCGAAGGCTTGCCCTCACGTCCTCGATTGAGACCTTGCCGACGAAGCCGTCAAGCTCCATGTAGGTGGACGCAAAGACGCAGACGTTCCAGAACACGTTCAGCATCCTCTGCACGGTCGTGAGTTCTGCGAAGCTGAACCTTAAGTCCTCCCATGGCAGCGTGGCCCAGAGCAGGTAGTAACGGAACACGTCCGCGCCGTACTTCGCCACGACCTCGTCCGGCTCCACGACGTTGCCCAGCGACTTCGACATCTTCCTGCCCTCGGGATCGAGGGCAAACCCGTGCATGAGCACCTTCTTGTAGCAGGACTTACCGAAGGTGATGACGCTCGCAGCCTGCAAGGAGTAGAACCACTTCCCGACCTGGTCGGAGCCCTCTATGATCAGGTCGGCCGGCCAGATCGAAAGGGCCTTCGGGTCGGACGGATAGCCGAGCGAGCTCCAGGACGCTATGCCCGAGTCGAACCAGACATCCACTATGTCCGGAACCCGGCTCATCGTCCCGCCGCATTTGCACTTCAGCTTGATCTCGTCAACGTTCGGCCTGTGGGGATCGAAATCGTCGGGATCGATCTTGGTCGTGGCCAGACTTGCCAGCTCGTCGAAGGATCCGACGACGGTCATGTTCCGGCAGCTCGGACAGGTCCAGATCGGCATCGGTATGCCCCAGTACCTGTTTCGGGAGAGACACCAATCCCCCACGTACTGGACGCCGTTCTCGTACCTCTCGGAGATCCAGGCCGGGACCCAGGTGACCTTTGCGTTCTCCTCGATGACCTTGGACTTGATCTTGCTGATCTCAAGGAACCACTGCTCCCTGGCCATGAAGATGAGCGGGGTCTGGCATCTCCAGCAGTGCGGATAGCTGTGGAGAATCGTCTCGTAGTGGACGTAGTAGCCGTTGCGCTTCAGATCCTCGACCACGACGGGATCTGCATCCTTGACGTACATGCCCCTGTATTTCCCACCGTCCTCAGTGAACCTCCCGCTTGCGTCAAGAGGGGAGAAGATGGGGGCCCCCACCGCCCTCCCGACCTCGAAGTCCTCCTCGCCGTGCCCAGGGGCCGTGTGGACGCAGCCCGTGCCTTCCTCCAGCGTGACGTACTGTGCGGCAACGACCCGGTGGAACTCGTTCGCCCACTCCCTCTGCTTCGGCACCTGCTCGATGAGCGGATGGATGTACCTGAGGCCCTCGAGCTCTGAGCCGGCCACGGTCTCGATGATACTGTAGTCCTTGATCCCGACCTTCCGCATGACGGTTTCGACCAGCGCCTCCGCCAAGATCCAGATCTCTCCTCCCACCCTGACGCGCGCGTAGGTGAACTCCGGCTTGACCATGACCAGCATGTTTGAGGGCAGCGTCCACGGCGTCGTGGTCCAGACAAGAATGTACTCGTCCTTGCGATCCTTAAGCTTGAACTTCAGGTATATGGATGGGTCTTCCCTTACCTCGTACTCACCGCGAACCTCGTGCTCCGCCAGCGCTGTCTCGCACCGGGGACACCAGTGAACGACCCTGAGGTCTTTGACCAAGAGGCCGGCCTCGTGGGCCTTCTTGAGGGAGTGCCACCCGGCCTCCATGTATCGGGGCATGAAGGTTATGTAGGGGTCGTCCCAGTCCATCCACACCCCGAGGCGCTTGAACTGCCTCGTCATGGTCTCCAGGTGGCGCTTGGCGTAACTGCGGCAGGCCTCTACGAAGTTGCGCACGCCAATTACGTTCTCGATGTCCTTCTTCGATTTCAGCTTGAGCTCCTTCTCAACCCGGACCTCTATGGGCAGGCCGTGCGAGTCCCACCCAGGCTGCCTGCGGACGTTCTTGCCCCGCATCGAGAGGTAGCGCAGGACGGTGTCCTTCACGATCTTGTTCCAGGCGGTTCCGATGTGAATGGTCCCGCTGCAGTACGGCGGGCCGTCCAAGAAGTAGTAGACGGGCCGCTGGCGGTTCTTCTCCTTCGACTTTCCATAGATGTCGTGCTCGGCCCACCACGACTGTATCTTTTCCTCAAAGGCCGGTAGGTCGAGCTTTTTCGGCAATGCTTTCACGGACATACCAACGCCCGGCCGGAACAGCCATCCTCGGCGGAAGCGTTAGTTAAGTGTTTCTCGCTGGCCGAAATGAGCCGCACCACCGGACGGCGAAGCGGAGGAAAGGATACAGGCCGCGCGTTCACCGGCGCGCGCGAAAGCCTATTTAACTTTCCCCGATCAGCGGACATTGGAGATCGGCATGAAGGTCCTCTTGTCCGGGCTTCTCGGAGCTGGGTGTACCGAGGTCGCCCAAATTCTCGCAAAGCAGAAGAACGCCAAGGTTGTTAACAGCGTCGAGGCGATAAAGGACATCATAGGCGAGAGGGGGCAGTCCTTCCAGCTCTTCGAGAGGGAGAGCCGCTCCGGCGAGTTCGACCTTGACGCGCTCCTACGCAACAAGGCTCTGGAGTACTTAGAAGAGTTCGACAACCTGATCATCGAGGGGCGGCTCGCCCTGCTGGTCTTGGACCGAACCTTTGATCTGAAGGCTTTCCTGACCGCGACCCTGGAGGACAGGATAGCCCACGTCGCATCGCGCCGGAACATCGCCAAGGAGCAGGCTGCCAAGATCGTCCATCACAGCGACAGGGAGCGCGAGCGAGTGGTCGAGAAGCTCTACGACCAGCCGCTTGATCTCTGCCGCTTCGATGTTGTGCTCAACACTTCCACCTACGGATTCGATCGCGCCGCCCGCACCCTGGCAGAGTTCCTTGAGATAGCCAAGCACTGAGTCCGGGCGACATCCATATTCTGCAAAACTGCTTCACCAAGCTCCGAGGCCTCGGCTCTAGGGTCCCTTGCGGCGGCGCAAGCTCTGCGCCGGCAACATTTAAGATGATCGCGAGGCGCCGCATGAGAGCCCTGGTGTTTCATTGGAGCCCGCCAAGCTCACCGCCTGCAAGGCCCTGATCGCCATCAGGTCCGGGCACCTCTCCTCATCCGAGCTGACCGCCTCCGTCTTCCGCAGGATTCGCCGCGTTGAGAAGAAGGTTCACTCCTACATAACCCTGGACGAGGAGCGAGCCATGAAGAGGGCGGAGGAGATCGATGAGAGGCTCCAGAAGAAGGAAGACGTGGGGCGGCTGGCGGGCCTGCCGGTAGCGGTGAAGGACAGCATAGTAACGAAGGGGCTGCGCACCACCTGCGGCAGCAAGATGCTCCACAACTTCATACCGCCCTACTCGGCGACGGCGGTGGAAAAGATTCTCGCCGAGGGTGCAGTGATCATCGGGAAGACCAACTGTGATGAGTTCTGCATGGGCACGACCACTGAGACCAGCCACTTCGGGCCCACCTACAACCCCTGGGACCTGGAAAGGGTGCCGGGTGGATCGTCGGGCGGAAGCGCGGCCTCCGTGGCAGCGGATGAGACGACCCTGGCGCTCGGCACCGACACCGGAGGCTCCATCCGCTGTCCGGCCGCCTTCTGCGGGGTGGTGGGCCTTAAGCCCACCTACGGACGGGTCAGCCGTTACGGCCTGATCGCCTACGCAAGCAGCCTCGACCAGATAGGGACCCTCACCAAGGACGTAGCGGACTCCGCACTGCTGCTCTCGACGCTGGCCGGCAAGGACCCGATGGACTCCACGTCCGTGGACCGCCCTCCAGAGGACTACCTGCTTTCCGTGGGAAGAAGCGTGGAGGGCGAAAGATTCGCCGTTCCGGACGAGTTCCTAGCCGAGGGCGTGCACGAGGACGCGGTGAAGGCAACCTGGAGGGTCGCAGACGCCCTCGAGGCGCTTGGAGCGGAGAGGCGGGAGATCCACCTTCCGTCCCTTGAGTACTCACTTGCCACGTACTACATCATAGCGATGTGCGAGGCGAGCTCCAACCTGGCCAGGTACGATGGCGTGCGCTACGGCTTCTCCATACCGTCGAAGGCGGACTGGATCACGGCCTTCTCGGAGGTGAGGGGTGCTGGCTTCGGCCCGGAGGTCCGCAGAAGGATCATCCTAGGCACGTACGCCCTCTCAGCCGGCTACTACAACGCTTACTACATGAAGGCTTTGAAGATACGCACCGTCCTCATGAGGGAATTCCAGAAAGGTTTCGAGCAGGTCGATCTGCTCGTCACCCCCACCATGCCAGGCCCCGCCTTCAGGATAGGGGAGATGGCCGACCCGCTTACGATGTACCTTCAAGACATCGATACCGTGCCCGTGAACCTCATCGGCGCCCCGGCCATATCGTATCCAGCCGGGCTCACCGGCGGCCTGCCCCTTGGGGTCCAGATCATCGGCAGACACTTCGAGGAGGACAGGCTCATACGCGTGGCCAGCGCACTTGAGGCCCGGCTGCCTCACAGGCGGCGACCGCGCCTGCTGTAGCCATTTTTCAAAGGCCCCGAAAACGAGGTGAGGACCGGACTTGGCCCTCAACTGGGTTAGGATCGCATGGACCCTTGCATTCGCGGTGTTGGGACTTCTCGCCTTCTTCGTCTACATCGATTACTCAAATCAGGCCCGCCAGCGAGAGGCCGAGATCGAAGCTGCCCTTGGAATGAAAGCCGGGCCAGGCGCGGGCAAGCCGACGGCGAAGGCGGCGACGACCCGCCCGCTGCCCCGCAGAAGCCGGAAGTACCGGATGAAGAGATGAAGGTCAAGAAGACCGCTCGCCCGCTCCCTTTCTACTGCTCAGCGCCAACGCCGTTGCCGCGTCCACCAACCGTTGGCCAGCCTGTACGTCCAGCAACGTTGCGCCGGCCTCGTAACCCCCCTCCTCGAAGGCCTCAGGCGTGACCACGTAGCCGACCATGTCGTCGCAGTATCCCACCACCATGGTTCGGCCGCGGCCCAGCCGCCTCTTCATCTCCAGCCCATACTCCGCGAAGAGTTCCGCCGGGACGCCCACCAATAGCTTGTCGTTGATCTTTACGACCTGGACCTGAGTGCTCACCTCACTGCCCAACCACGCCCTGATGTAGCCGGCCCTCTCGGCCAGGAAGGCGGTTCCGGCCGCCCTCGCCATCTTCCTCTTGACGTCCCTCCTCTCAGTTGGAGATGAGGGTTTTGCGCTTCTCAATGCCTCAAGCTCCTCCCTTGCCTTCTCAACGCTAGGTAGCTCCCTTAGGCCTAGGGAGACGCTTGCGCACGACGAGCCGATCGCCACCTCCTCGGTCGTGTCGACGCCGCCGAGGGCGCGCAGGGCATGCCCCGCGAGGACCCCGCCAACTCTTTCCACCTCGGCAAAGCTTGAGCCGCGGCGCCTCACCGTCAGGTTGCCGCACGCACCGTTGGCGAACAGGCAGACCGCCTGGGGGCCCAGCACCCTCTCTAGGGCTTCCATGGCGTGGCCGGGATACTCTGAGCAGAAAAGCAGGTTCTTGGAGTCCATTATGACGGGGTGGGCCCCGAAGTTCACAAGGGCACCGATCAACCGCCCCGTCGAGGACTCGATTTTCATTACGGCAAGTTCATCGTCGATCGGGCCTTCCTCTTTCTGCCTGTTGGTCGATAGATCAGAAACCGTCGTCCAGCCAAACCCGAGCCTGCCATCGGCTGCCCCGTTCACTGCCGTCACCGCACAGCAGGAAATCCTTTCGACTAGGAACCTGCGCAGAGCCGGGTTGGAGGGGAAGCCCATGAGCGGGGCTATATCGTGGTGTCCCTCAGGGCCGGAGTGCGTGTGGGTTGCGAATACCATCACGCCGTCCTCAGCTATGCCGGTCATGCGGGAGACCTCCCTCCTCACTTCGCTGACCAGCTTGGCGTCGACGTAGAGCAGATCCACCGAGACGAGAACGACGGTCTTCCGCCCGTCGCTTAGCGAGATCGCGCGCGCATGAAGATCGTCGTGCGCTCCCCTAGACAGATCGTGCCTGTCCGAGAAGCCCGCCAGCTGCGTTGGAAATGGGGGCGTGATGGGGATCTTGGCACTGCCTGCCTTCAGCCTTCTGACCCCCCTGCGGCGCATGTCGCGCTGTCTGTCCCTGATCTCCCGGAAGCTCAGAAGCTGTATGCCGCGTTCCCTGATCTCCGCCGCCACCTCGGGATCGGTGAGGAGCCTCATCTCCGCCTCGCGCTTTTCCCAAGCGGTCAGCGACCGGGTCTCCGCATCCCCAACCGCCGGGTGAAATATGAACTCGGTTATGCCCGGCCTCAGGCCGTCCAGGATCTGCAGGAACCTGCGCTTCTTGGCCTCGGGGCTGACGCCGTAGAAGGTGTAGTTGAGATCGTCCGTCGTCAGAATCCCGTCCGCCCTCAACCAGTCAAGGTGAACCGGGCTTGGCCAACGGATGGGCAGGTCACGTTCCCGGGCCACGGCCAGGACGATCTTCAGGATCTCCGGGTAGTAATTGTGCACGCCCTCGTTGCTGTCGATGTGGGTCAGGTCGAGTCCCCACTCCACTGCCTGGTCTACCTGCCGACGTATCTCCCTCTCCGCCTCGCCCAGGTCGATCTTGCCGGACAGCATCCTCTCCATGAACCTCTCCGAACTCAGGAAGAGGCCCTGCTCGTCCGTGAGGGAGGGCACCTCATCGCCCAGGAGCGGGCGGCCCACATCCTTCTGGCAGGTGAGGTCTATGTGAACGCCCACGTTGAGGCCCTTTTCCCTGGCGATCCGGGCGGCGCGCGCGGAGTCCGGCATGGTCTGTATCATGCTTATGTCCGTCGCCAGCCCCTCTTCGTAGGCCCTCACGATGCCGTCCGTTATGCCGGTGCTCATGCCCATGTCGTCCGCGTTCAGGATGAGGAACCTCGTCCCTCTCTTCACCGCGGATTCGATCTGACGGTAGTCGTACGTTTTTGTGATCTCCATGTCTGGCATCACCCATCCATAACGTGAGACACAGGGCTAGTCGGTGATCCCGCCCTCCTCAATGGAGAAGACGGTTTCGCCCTCGGGCAGGTACGGGCTGTCCACGAGCCTTGCGATCCGCTTGTTGGCCTTGGCCTTCCTCAAGAAGACCCTGTGGGTGCACTGGTGGGCGATTATGTTTCCTCCAGCCGGCGCAACCTGGTCGCCGAAGATCATGTCCACCCTGGCCAGCACCTGGTTGGTGACCACGACGGCCATATCGTGCAGGTCCGCCAGTTTCTGGAGCTCGTGGACGTGTCTGTTCAGCTTCTGTTGTCTCTCGGCAAGGAGCGCCCTTCCAGTATACTCGGATCTGAAGTAGGAGGTGAGCGAATCCACTACCAAGAGCCTGACGTTCCACTCCTTAGCCATCTCGCCCACCTTCCCGGCAAGCTCCATCTGGTGGTCGGAGTTCCTCGCCCTGCCAACCCAGATGTTCCGCAGGATCTGCGATGCATCCTTGCCGAGGTGCTCTGAGATCTGGATTATCCTCTCGGGCCTGAAGGTGTGCTCCGTGTCGATGTAGGCCACCCTGCCCTCCAGCCCGCCCTCCTCCCTTGGGAGCTGCACCATGACCGCCACCTGGTGGGCGATCTGCGTCTTCCCGGTCGCGAACTCCCCGTAGAACTCGGTTATGGCCTGCGTCTCGATGCCGCCTCCCAGAAGGTCGTCAAGCCTCTTGCTGCCCGTGGATATCCTCTGGATCTGGCTGCGCTTGTGAAGCACTACATCCGCAGTCTCAAACCCCATGTTCAGCACAGACCTTGCGGACCTGACGATGGCCGTTGCCGTATCCTCGGGTATCCCCAGTTCACCCGACAGTATCAGCGGGGATGCGACGGCCAGGCTTTCCAGCGAACGGTAGCCTGCCTCGCGCAACCTCTTGCCCGTGGAGGGCCCCACGAGGGGCAAGTCCTCTATCTCGCGGACCTCCGAACCAGCTCCCTGACCGTCCGCAGAACCCCCCATCAGCTCGCCTCCTTCAGTTCCTTAATCAGCTCCTCCGCCTCCCGCCTGGGATCCGGGACCTCGATGCCGCTGACCCTGAGACGTCCGTCCACGACGACCCCTATGAACACCATATCGACGCCCTTGCGGAAACCGGACCTCAGCTCCTCGATGCTCCTTCCGGTCCCATCCTTGAGAAGCTTCGCACACCGGTCTCCAAAAATGATTGCAGGAATCAGCCCGGACCCATCATCGAGCACGCAGGTGCACAGCAAGCTGTCGGGTCCGAATGAATTCGTGTAGCGAAGGTCGGTCAGCGCCACCGGGCAGGCCCTTATCCTGCAGAGCCTCCCAGCCTGCAAGGCCGAGATCAAACCCATCTTCGGCTCGTCCTCATTGAGGACCTCAACCTTCTTGTCGAGCACCTCAAGGGAACTCTCCGGGAGAACCTGGATCTCCCCAAGGTCGTTCACCTTGGCATTCCTTATCCTCAGCCCCCTCCCGGCCTCAAGCTCCTGAACCGGGTCCACATGGCCGTCCCAGAAGACCGCCGGGACCCTTCCGGTTGCGTCTCCAACGACGGCTGAAATGAGCTTGGCGTCGTTGAACTCTTCGGGGAGGCCGACCTCGACGATGCCCACCTCCAGGGTCAGGCCCTGCATGCCCCGGACCAGGTCGCAGACCATGGGGATGAACTCCTCCTCCTCCACCAAGAGGCGACCGCGCCAGCCGACGTGGACCTCCAACTCCTGGTTCATCCCAAACTTGGTATAAGCATTCTCGACGGTGACCCTCGATCCCTCCTCAAGGGCGGCCGCCGCGTCAGCGGCATTGCCCCAGAGGACGACCCTCACCTGTCCCGACCCGTCGCTGACGATGACGTTCGCGACCTTGCCCTCCTGGCCGTTAAGGCGGGTGAAGCTCCTTCGCCCGAGGACGCGTTCGACCCGCCCCCTGATGTCCACGCTCGGCATGTTGTCGGTGAGCTCGGAGATCCGCACGACGGACTGGACTGACCCAAACTGAAGATCCTTTGAGGGTTCGATCAAGACGATCTGGGAGGACGACGAGCAGTGAAGCTCAGGCCTTTCGTTCAGCCCGCCCTTCACGTAAGCTCCGACAATTCGAACCAAGCTGCCCTTGGGAATCCTCTCAAGGCCTTCAGCCTTTTCGTTCCACAGCGAAACCCTGGTCTCCCCGGTGTCGTCCTTCAAGAACACCGTCGCGACCTTCCCGCCAGCGCCGTCCGGCCGGTTGAAGGTCCGTACGTTCGAGATCGCGGAGATCACTCCCTCCACGGTGACATCCCGCATGCCGACCTGGATGTCCTTGATCTTGACCTTGGTCTCCTGCAGCTCGGGCATGGGCTCCGAGATCGCGGGGTTGACAAGGATTCTCCCGCGACGGCCGACGTGCACCTCGACCTCGCCCGATAGCCCGGTCCTCGTGTAGCCTGACCTGATCTGGACTATATCGCCCCTGTTGATCGTTCCCCTTTCCACTGGCTCTGCTTTCTCCCCCCAGAGAACCACCCGGACGCTCCCCGTCTCGTCCATGACCAGGATGTTAGAAACCTTTCCGGAGAAGCTCTCACGGTTGAAGCTCCTGACCCCGTATATGCTCACCACCCGCCCCGCAACATCCACGCTCTCCATGCCCGGAACAAGGTTCTTGATCTTCAAGCTCATCTGCGGTGGGGCCTCGAAGGTCGCGCCCATCTCCCTCGCAAGCAGCTTGGCTGCCCCTATCTCGCTGAGCAGCCCGTAGTGTTCCTTGATCTTTCCGTCGATCCTCGACTTGAACTCCTCCAGGCTGACCTTGTCCTTGACTTTATCGTGAATCTGCTTTATCGCCTGGAGGTCTTCCGACATTCCCGTCCCCGCCGGCCCGCCCTCACACGCCGAACCCCTACCGGACCTTATATAGATTATCCGCGTCCCCAGAGTCCTGTCGCGCATCGCTTGACCTAGGAACAACTTCCACCGCTACTTCTGGAAGGCGAGATCCGTCCCGCAGCTGGGGCACTTACCCGCGTAGGATCCGAAGCATATCTTGCAGAGGGTCTTGCCGCATTTGGGACACTTGAAGTGCCCTCGCTTCATTGCGGTGGTCCCGCAGACCGCGCACGAGAGGGTCTCCTCCTTGAAGTGCTCCAGTTCGATCTTGCAGTCGGGGCACTTAAAGCCTGACTTCTCGGCGCACTTCTGATCAAGCATCTTACGACAGTAAGGACATCTATAGTAGCCCACCTCGGGCAGGGGAGATTCGCATACTGCGCAGATCATCCTTTCGGGCAAGGAACGTGCACCTCAGGTTGGGGCTGCGCCCGTCTGGCGGTGCAAGGCCTGATAAATATTGGCGCCGCGCAGCCGAGGAATCGGATGTCGTAATGTTGGGACGTGCCCAAAAGTCTTTATCAAGAGGTCCCCAACACGCGCATCTGATGTCGAAGGGCTTCAAGGTGATTCCCGCCGTTGACCTGAAGGATGGCAAGTGCGTGACCCTGGTAGGCGGAGATCCCTCCAAGAGGGTGGTAGAACTTGAGGATCCCCTAGAGGCGGCGAAGAGATGGGAGAGCTGCGGCGCAAGCATCCTCCACCTCATAGACCTGGACGGAGCAATCCAAGGAATGCCGGCTAACATGCCCATCGTCAGGCGGATAGTCAGTGCGCTTGGCATACCGGTGCAGTTCGGAGGCGGGATCAGATCCCTTGAGGCAGCCCGTACCCTGCTGGAAGCCGGGATTTGGAGGATCATACTCGGGACCCTTGCGTTCGCGGAGCCGAAGGCGGTATCCATTCTTTCCGCCGAGTACGGCCCATCCCGAATCATGGTGGCCCTGGACTTTAGGGCGGGGAAGGTCCTTACCCATGGCTGGCGCTCCTTTACGGGGACCGACCCGCTCTCGGCGGCTAGAACCTACGAGGGGCTTGGGGCAGGGAGCCTCCTTGTAACGAACGTTGAGGTCGAGGGAAGGCTCGGGGGCATGCCGCTGGAACCGATCAGGGAGCTGGTTGGCGCGGTGGCCATCGACGTGGTCGCGAGCGGGGGCGTGGCCTCGCTGGACGATATCATATCGATCAGATCTACGGGCGCGGCCGGCGTCGTGGTCGGGGCGGCCATCTACACGGGAAGGATTAATCTGAGAGAGGCGATAGAGAGAGCGGAAAGGTAGGTGTCGGGGTGCTCAGGATCGAGAAGAGAAGGAAGACCAAGGAGACGGACATCTCTTTGTCCATCGATTTCGAAGGGTCAGGTGCCTCAAACATTGCAACCGGCCTGCCCTTCTTCGACCACCTCCTTGATTCGTTCGCCAGGCACGCAAGGTTTGACCTGGAGCTCAAGGTTTCGGGCGACCTCGACGTGGATGACCACCACCTCGTCGAGGACGTCGCGATCACGCTCGGATCGGCGATCGCCGAGGCTCAGGCGCGCAGACAATCGCTCAGGCGTTTCGGAAGCTGCGTGCTTCCGATGGATGACGCACTCGTCCTCGCCGCCGTCGATCTCGGGGGCAGGGCCTTCGCCGACGCACCTATACGGTTCAAGAAGAGGATGGTCGGCAGCTTCACCCTAGCAAACATCAGGCACTTCATCCGCTCGCTCGCGGACGGCGCCAAGCTCAACCTCCACGTGAGGGTTCTCTCCGGAACCGACGAGCATCACATTGCCGAGGCAATCTTCAAGGCCATCGGCGTCAGCTTGCGACAGGCTATGGAGGAGGATCCAAGGCTGTTGGGCTCGGTTCCAAGCACCAAGGGTACGATCTAGGCCCGCTGGCGCTTGCGCAGGGCCTTCAGGATCATGAATATGCCCACCCTAAGGCCGCACCAGACCGTAACCCCCGGGACGTACTTATCGTACTTGACGGGCACCTCCTTCAGGCGTAGGCCCCTGCGCATCGCCTCGAGGATGATCTCGCTTTCGATCTCGTAGCGGTTCGCAGTCAGGTCGAAGCCCTCGAGGGCAGATGTCCGGATGGCCTTGAGGCCGGTCTGGCTGTCGTGAACACGGGCACCCGTCAGGGCGTTGGTGAGCTTCGTCAGCCCCCAGTTGCCAAGCCGCATGATCCAAGAGGAGGAGGCGAAATAGTTCACCCTGTGGCCCAGAACGATGTCGGCCTCGTTCTTCAGTATCGGCTCGATGAGGTTTGGGATGTCGCTCGGGTAGTGCTGCCCATCCCCGTCCAATCGAAGGATTATCTCCGCCCCATGTTGCTTTGCGATCTCCAGGCCCTTCCTGTAGGCCGCGCCCACGCCCTGGTTTCGGTCTATCCTGAAGACCTTCGCACCGCCGGCAGAGGCCTCCTGGGACGAATGATCGGTACTGCCATCGTCTATGACTATGACGTTGTCGACGTACTGCCGGGTCTCCCTCACGATCCCCTGTATGGTCTTCTCCTCGTTGTGGACTGGTATCACGCAGATCGTTCTCAAGCCCAACCGCCCCGGTGTCGCCTCCTCCGCCCCACCAGCTTATGAATGATTCCCAGTCCACTTCGCCGCCGGTCCATCGTCGACCACCCTGCCGTCCACGATCACGACGCCCCTCCTGCAGTGCCGAAGGAAGTTGAGGTCGTGGCTCACGGCCACGACGGTGACCCCCAGCTCGTCGTTAACCTTCCTCAGAAGTTCGAATACCTTGCCCGAGGATTGCGAGTCAAGATTGCCCGTCGGCTCGTCCGCGAGTATCATCTTTGGGTCATTGGCCAGGGCCCTGGCCACCGCGATGCGTTGCTGCTCGCCGCCCGATAGCTGGTCAGGCTTGTTGTTCGCCCGCTTCTCAAGATCGACCAGCCTAAGCAGCTCCCTTGCCCTTCTCGTCCTGCTCGCCCGATCCTTGTTGGAGAGCACCATGGGGAACTCGATGTTCTCCTCCGCCGTGAGGGTGGGAATCAGGTTGTAGGCTTGGAACACGAAACCTATGGTGTGGAGCCTCAGGTCGGACAGCTCGTCATCCGACAGCGCCGAGACGTCGCTGCCAAAGATCTTGATGGACCCCGAGGTAGGGCGATCCAGGCAGCCTAAGAGGTTGAGCAGGGTCGTCTTGCCCGAACCAGACGGGCCCGAAACGAGAACGAAATCGCCGCTCTCGACATCCAAATTGACGCCGTTGAGCGCCTCCACCTGTATTTCGCCCGATTTGTACAGCTTTCGGAGATTGCGGGTCTCTATGGCCTTCAATTTTCTCTCTCGAGGAAGCCCAGGAAAGCCTTTAAAGGTATTCTATTAAATTTTGTCCATGGCCGCAGCGCGGTCCATCTGGAAGATCGCTTTCAGAAACCTGTCGGCCCAGAACACGACCACGATCCTGACCGTGGCGGCCATCGCAGTCTGCGTGATGACCTTCGTATCGATCTTCTCGATACTCGACGGCCTACAGCTCACCATCGAGAGCGTGATGAACAGATCCTACCAGCGCAGCGCCTTCGTCATCACGAGCTCGCACACGACGCTCTTCCACGAGAGCGCGATCCCGAGATCGGTCGCAGCCCGGTACAGGCAGATACCCCAGGTCTACGCCCTCTCGGAAGAGGACCTCGTGATGGGAACATGCAATGACGCGAACGTGCTACTGGCAGGCGTTGATCTGGAGGATCTCCGAGCGCTATACACCCTTCAGGGATTGGAAAGCGCAGCGGCCATCGGTCCCGGCGACTGCCTCGTCGGAGATACCCTTTCCGGAACCATCGGGGCCTCCGTGGGCACGAACCTGTCCGTAAGCACCGAACACGGCATGTTCGACCTCCGGGTGGCCGGGATATTCCGAACGAGCACTCCGCTTGACGCGCAGATATTGGTCGACCGCAGTTACCTCTCCACCAGGATCCCCAAATTCGTCGTCAACTCTTCGATCCTGAGGATCCGAGTTCTAGACCCGTCCGACATATCCACGATCGCGGATTTCACCCGATCAAATTACCCCGAGCTTGCGATAAGGGAGGGAAAACAGGTGAGCAAGTTCTTCGAGAAATCGATCATCAACATCTCACGTCTGCTCAGCACGATCATCGTCTTCGTCGTGCTCCTCATGGTTCTCGGGATCTACAACTCCATGAACATGGTCGTGTCCGAGCGGAAATGGGAGATAGGAGTCATCAGGGCCATGGGAGCGAGGAGGTCATTCATCCACAGGCTCTTCATCCTCGAGAGCGCCATGCTCTCGGTTCTCGGCGGCCTCTTCGGCACTGCCTTGGGCATAGCATCTTCCCATGCAATAACCTCCTTCTTCTCGATCTTCGTGGCGGGCTCGTCAAGCGTGGTGCCGCTCACCAAGATCAGCACGATCGGGTGGGCGATGGCTGCATCGCTTGCGATCGGGCTGGTGGGGGGAATGTTGCCCGCAAGCCGTGCCTCTAGAGTCGAGATCTCGGAGGCATTGTCGGAGGGATAGGGATCGGCGCCAAGCTAGGCTTCGGCATGAGGGTCTTCCCGAGGCGGAGGATGTGGCTGTCGCTGGTCGGCATCCTCGTCTGCGCCGTCCTCTTCTTCGGCATTCTCTCGGTGATATACTGGCTCAGGTTCTCCTCGAGCGCCTACTTCGGCGAGGCTCGCGACATATACGTCCTGGCGCGAAACAGATCTGCCACAGTGAAACAGTCCCAGATCCCGCTCGCCCTCGCACCCGCCCTTGCCAAGATGCCCGGAATAGAGGTCGTAAGCCCCGAGCTCTTCATCTACGGCGTCTTGAACGACAAGGCGGTCATAGTCCGGGGCATCTACCCCTACGACTTCCAACGCCTCGAGAGCCTTAGGGTGATCCAGGGCCGCTGGCTCAACGAAAAGGACATCATGGGGGCGGTGGCCGGCTACAACCTCGCCCGCAAATTGGGCCTTCGGGTGAACGACATCTACGTCCTATCCGGATCCGAGGTGGACGACTTCCTGACCATACAGATCGTGGGCATATTCCGGACAGGAGGAATGATAGATGACGATCTGCTGCTGAACATGAAATATGCCCGATTCCTCCAGCAGGAAACCCCCGAGGGCTATGCCTCGATCATACGCGTGAAGGCCAACACGACGATCTGGCCCACCGTGGACAGCATCTGGAAGGCCATCAGCGGCCCGCCGGCCGTCTCTTCCCTAAGATACCTTCCGGAGCGTCCAAACAACACCGAAAGGCTGGTGATAGCTTGCGAGGCGAAGGCCTATAGCGAGATAGGGTCCGTCATCCTCCAATACAACAAGTCCGGCAGCAAGACCGTCAACCAGAAGACCATGGAGATGGTCGGGCCCGCCACCTACCGAACCGAGATCGGTCCGGTGAAGGACTCATCCTGGATCCTGATGTGGGCCAAGGCCGTCGACGTCCTAGGACATGAGTCTTGCACCGATCCGGTGAACGTCTCGGTCACGGACGCCCTAGGCCCTGACATCTTCGACGTGGACGTTCAGCCGCCGCCCCCACAGACCAAGGACGACGACCTGACCGTCTCCTTCAAGGCCATCGACTCAAGCGAGCTCGTCAAGAACGTTACCGTCTACGCCTACAGCGCGGGGAGAAACATCTCAGTGGCACTGCCCGACTCAAGCGGCGGTCCGTACGTCGCACAGATCGGCAGGTTCGAGCCGGGCCAGCTTCTTGTCTGGATCTCGGCCAAGGACAGATTCGATAATCCCAGCCTGACGGGCTTCTATACCTACCGCATACTCAACAGAACCGATCAATCCGCACCCGAGATCTCCGACATCCTCTACGTGCCAATGCCCCCGTACGACAACTCCACCGTCAACATCACGGTGCGGATAAGGGACGATTCCAACATCACGATCGCGAGGATCATGTACGACTTCCAGCTCAGGGGGACGCACTTCAACGCGACGCTTGCGCTGAACCGGAGCGCAGAGAAGGACCTGTGGACCGCCACGCTGGGTCCATTCCCGGGCGCAACCAACGTGCACCTCAAGGTATATGCGCAGGACGAGTTCGGCAATGCAGGCTACTCCCAACCTAAGGAGCTCTCCATACGGTACTCGGAACCTCCGGAGGAGTTCTTCGTCTACAGGTTCCCCTTCGCCTCCATCCCGGGCATCAACAACCTGCTGTTCATGTATCTTTACGACGCATCCGAGATAGCTAGGGTGGACGTAACCTTCTACGACAGGGGCATGTGGAGGAACCTCTCGATACCTGTGAACGTCACGACATTCAGGGACCCTCTCCTGCTGGGCAGGCTGATCGCGGGAACCAAGCTGTATTCGGTGGCCATGACGGACGCAAAGAACCAGACCACCAGGACCCCCGTCGCGGGGCAGAACAGCTTCCTCGTCTCAAAGCAACCGCCGTCTGCGTACAGCATCGTCTATCCCGCGAGGGTGCTTCCGGGCGAGTACGTGGCTGTGTCCTTCAACGTGTCCTCTCTTTTCCCGATCTCGCGCGTCTACGTGACCGACTCCAGGGACGTGATCGTCCCCGGCAACTGGACGGGCTCGAAATACGTCAGCAGACTGGGACCATACTGGCGGCCCGGCCAGTACAGCTTCGTCGTAACGGTCGAGGACTTCGCCGGGAACGTGTACCGATCGCCCCAGATGCAGCTTACGGTCCTTGAGAGCGCGATACAGGACATCGACTTTTCTCCTAATCCCCCAATTCTGGGGGAGAACCTGACCGTCACGTGCAGAATCGTTGGCGATTCTCCGGGGGCAAGCGTCGACCTCATCGCCCCCATGGGAGCAAAGAACCCTCGAACCCCCATGTCGATGCAAGGCAGCTTGAGGAGCGCAACCATCACCATCGATCAGCCCGGAGTGATCGCCTTCTCGATCGAGGCAAGGATCGGGAACGAGATCTACAGATCGGAAACCCAACGCATCGTCGTCGCCTCCTTCGAGACTTCCCTCTTTACTGCACACCGCCCCTCATATCCTACCTCCACCGACGGCGTCGTGATTCAGATCCGTTGCCGGGACGCAGAGCAGATCTACGCCGTCATCCTCAACTGGACGAACGGAACCTACGGCAAGAGGGAGATCTGGACCCCTAGGACCCCTTATTTCGCGGTCGACTTTCGCCCCGGGACTCAGACCTCGGACGTACTCTACCGGCTGGAGATCCACGGATCGAAGGGCGTGATCAGGTACCCTGACGCGATGAACGAGTGGATCACGGTCCCGATCGCGCGCAACCTCTTCGACCCACCCGAGATCAAGGGCTACGCGCTCGCCCCGCAGACCTACATCAACCTGGCTGGAGCGAGGCCCAGCGACTTCCTGATCGCCGCCTCTTGCGACGTGGCCGACGTGGAGGGCTTGTCCAAGGTCTGGATCGAGTACAAGGTCGGCGAGACTTCCTATGCGGACCCGCTCTTTCCTTCCGCGGACCCGTACGCGGCGTTCGCCGGCAGGTACGTGGCCTACCTCGGGCCCTTCCCCTTGAACACCACGATAACGGCGCGGATGCTAGCCACCGATATCGCAGGGAAGACCTCGTCAACTCCCTACTTCGAATACACCCTCACGGACAACCAACCTCCAGACATCACCCAGGTCTACCACGATCCCCTCAACCCCAACCCAAGCCAGGAGGTCACGATCGGCTGCGAGGTCACGGACGACTCGGGGGTGAAGGAGGTGCTCCTCGTTGTGAACGAAACTAGGGGCGAGTATTCGGAGAGAATGAACAAGTATGGGAACAAGTACACCTTGCGGATCGTTTCCCCCTCGGCCGGGCAGACCATCTCGTACAGCATACGGGCAACGGACAACTACGGCAATTCGAACCAGACCGCCTGGCTCAGCATTCGCTCGGTCGACATCAACCCGCCCGAGATCAGCGAAGTCATCCAGGTACCAGCCCAACCCACCGACAAGGAGACCGTGAACATCACCGTCGTCCTGATCGACTGGGAGGACGCCATCCAGAACGTCACCCTGCTCTGGTACCAGTACACCTGGAAGCAGAAGACCCAGGAGGGAGGGAAGGGCTGGCTCACCCGCACCTTCACCATCAACGCATCGGAGTTGGAGCCCGGCATCGACGTGCGCTACAAGATCGAGGCCTACGACCGGTCCGGCAACAAGGCCGTGTACCCCAAGATACTGCAGCCCGAGTCCGTCGCCCGGACCCTAGCTCATCTCGGTCAACGGGGTCTGGAACCCTACCTCACGTTCAGGGTGATCGACCGCACGCCTCCCAGCCTTCACCTGGAGTTCTCTCCCTCGGAGCCCAACGAACTGCAGACCGTGACCTTCTCCATCCGTGCCTCCGATAACCATCTGCTGAGGAACGTCACCCTCGTTCTCTTCGTCGATGAGGATGACCGCGGTTATCGTTGGGTCATGGGACGCCCAAGCTTCGAGGAAGAGGTATCGTCCGGCCCGCTTCGCGCAGGAGGGACGGTGGTCTGCTATCTTGAGGCATACGATCATTCCGGCAACCACGCTCGCTACCCGGACTCCTGGAACCTCAGCATTCCGGTCAAGATCCTGCAATGGGGCGGACTCATTGCCAGGATAGACCCGACCGTCAACGTCGAGGTTTCGGGCCCGGCCAGCTTCTCGGAGGACATGGCTAGACAGGGTGCCGGAAAGATAGTCGCCAGCATAAACGGGATCTTGTTCATGACCTTTCTGGCGACGATCGCGGGGATAGGCAACATAATCTACAGCTCGATCTACAAGTCCAAGCGAGAGATCGGGATCGTACGCACCCTGGGCGGGAGCAAGAAGTTCGTAACCCTCTTGGTCACATGCGTCACCGTCCTCATCGGATTTTTCGCCGGCCTTATGGGTTGCGGGATCGCCTACCTACTGATGGTCGTCCTGTCAAGGCTCGGCGCAAGCCTCGCATGGGTAACCCTGAGGCCTACCTTCGACCTGCTGGTGTTTGGGGCTACCGTGGCGGCGTCGGTCACCATCAGCGTCTTCGGCGGACTGGTGGCCCTCGGGAGGCTTTTCTCCTACACCCCGATCGAATCGATCAGAAAGCTCGTGCCTCCTGCGCCGAAAGAAAGGGAACCGACATACATCGAGAACACCAAGGCCTTCTCCACCAAGACCATCGCCGTCCTCCTGCTGCTGATCGTCCCGGCAGCCGCTATGATCCGGCTGTATCCCACCCGGATCTCGGGAATGCCCTTTGACCCCGACTCATGGCTACACCTCCAAGCCGCCAAGGACATGGCAATCTCGCACCAGATCCGCCTAGACTACGACTCGCGCGAGCTGCAGGCCGTGAGCGCGCTGCCCGGCCTGAACATCCTCCTTCTGTTCGCCCAACAACTCACCGGTACCCAGCTGCTCCCGGCTAGGCTGCTGACCCCTCTGGCGAGCTCTCTCGGCCTCCTATTCGCATTCGCGCTGGCCAGGAGAGTCTCTCGAAGCGCGTTGGCCGGCGCCGTAGCCTGCCTTGTCCTCGCCTTCGCTGGCTTCTATTCAAACCGGACGGCGGCCCTCACGAAGGAGGCCTTGGGGCTCCAGCTCCTTCTATTCTGCCTGCTCCTGCTGTACGTCGGGCGACAGCTTCGAAGCGCCAAGCTCAAGGGTCTGACTTTCCTCGCGTCGGTTGCGCTGGCCCTGACCCATCATCTCACGGCCATCTACTTCCTGCTCATCCTGGTCGGATACCTTGCCCTGGTCAACCTCCTCAGCTACTCCAGGGGCACCCTTGATCGCCAGGAGGCCCGGCAGGATGTGCTCCTGTTCACGGCCGTCCTGATCAGCTTCATGATCATAACTCTCACGCTGGGAAAGTACGAAACGAAGATGCCGTTGCAGGATGCGCTCCTGATCATCTCCCTTTTCTACGTCGTCATAGGCTTCGGCAGGCTCCTTCTATCGTCAGCCTTCATGAATCGGCATCGGCGAATGATCACGCTGATGTCTGCAGGCGCGATGGTCGCCTTCCCCATCCTCGCCCACCGCGCAGGCCTCTTCTCATACGCTCCGTGGGAGCAGTTCATGCCCATGCTGGCCCCCCACCTCGTGCTCCTGGCCATTGCCGTGCTCGGCTTATTCCCTGTGTCGATTCTTTCCGAGGAGCAGAAGGCCTTCCTCCTGGCCTGGATATCGGCGGTTCTGCCGTTCGTCTTGTTCGGGGTGGTAAAGAGGGACATCTTGGGCTACATCCTTCTGTTCCGGAACATCGCCTATGGCTACCAACTGGCGGCCCTCATGCTTGCGATAGCGGTCGTCTACGCATACAAGCGGTTTGAATCAGGTCGGCCGACCCGCCTGAGAAGGCTCGCCATCGCCATTGGAATCATTCTCCTCATTTGCGATATGGGTCTGGCCTCCTACATGGGATTCCTGTCCCAAGACTACGAGCTAAAGGATCTCTACTATCCGCGGGAGATGAGCGCCGCCCTGAAGGTGAATGCATCGACCCTGCGCGGGCAGCTGGTGGGCGCGGACGAGCGTGGCCGGAGGCTGCTCCTGTACGTCACCGGCGAAGACGGCGACCAGGTGACCACATACGTGTACCTGGTTCGGGTCGAGAAATACATCATAAACCAGTACTACCGCAGGTACTTTGAGATGACGGACAGGCCGCTCACCCACATCTTCCTGTATTCGGACATGTACAGGGTCGGATTCATCGACTCGGTCATCTTCAGGGATATCCCGAGGCTGCGTCTCAACAGGTTTGAGGATGTCGTCTTCGACAACGGCGACGATAAGCTGATCTACGTGGCAAGAAAGGACTGGCCATAGGGGGCCTGCGGGTGAGCAAGAGATTCGCTCTGAGGGTTGACATCGACACCGTCCGCGGGCTTTTGGACGGAGTCCCCCCGCTGCTCAGAATCTGCGAGGACCTCGACATCAGGGCGACATTCTTCGCGACGGTGGGAACCGACACGACGGCAAGAGCCTTCCTCGTCGCCCCTCGGCTTCGCAGGCATAAGGTGATCAACCCGCTGTCGAAGTACGGGCTGCGCGAGTTGCTGGGATCTACGGTCGGACGAAGATTCTCGCCTCATGCCGAGAGAATCCGGGCCATCGAGAAGCAAGGACACGAGGTCCAGCTCCACTGCTACAACCATCTCGAGTGGGTCAGGAAGATCGGGCATGCCGATGTGCCGACGGCCCTATCCATGATCAAACGGGGCGCGACAGCCTTTGAGACCATCATGGGCAGACGCCCGGAGGGGTTCGCATCACCCTCGTTCAAGGTGACCGACGCGGTCTTGGATGCGGAGGAAAAGCTCGCCTTCAAGTACGCAAGCGATTACAAGACGGAGGGCCACGGGCGCCCCTTCAGGCAGAACGGGCGATCCGTGCTCCAGATACCCGTGAACACGCCCTTGATCGAGGACCGGGTCGCCGAGGGCGTGCCCGACGATCGCATACTCTCCGAGTTGGTGGGGATCATCAAGAACAGCTCCCTCACCGTAATGTATATCCACGCCTGCTACGAGCCGCTCCTGAAACCACAACTCCTGCGCTCAGTGCTCCAAGGCGCCTTGGGACTCGCGGAGAGCGTCACCTTCACGGAGATCTGGCGGGATTGGAATCCATCAGAATAGCCCTGATATACGAGCTCGGACCGACCGACGACGGGTCCTTCCTCGGCGGAATAGAGTCGCACATCCTAGGGCTTGCCAGGGAGCTTGCCAGAGAGCATGAAGTAACCCTGCTGACCGGAATGATCCCCGGAGCGAGGCGCAGGACGCGGATGGATGGTTTCACCATCGTAAGGTGCGACGCGCTCGGGCTTTTGGCGCGGACCTGGAACCCGACAAACCTGACGAATGCACGCCAGCTATTCTCGATCCCCACATTCTCTGCGGGCGGGCTCAATGTAGATGCGGACATCTACCATGGCCACGTGTATGCGTCAGGCCTCGTCGCCCTCGTTCTAGCGAGGCTGCGGCGAGCACGCGCCATCAACACGATTCACGGATCCTACTATGAACACTGGCATGAGATCACCAGCTCAACGCTCAAGTCGACGGCATACAGGGTATCCGAAAGGGTCCTTGCGACCTTCCTTGCTAAACGATGCCATCGGCAGATTCATACCGCAACGGATTTTGCGGAGAAGGTTAGGATCTGGAGCGGCGCGCATGAGAAGATCAAGGTCATCCTGAATGGCGTTGACGCCGACAGGTTCTCGCCGGACGTTGAGCCCCTGCAGCGCTATGAGCGGCCAGTCGTCATGACCGTTCGGAGGCTGGTGCCCAAAAACGGCGTGCGCTACTTCGTCGAGGCCCGGCGGCACCTAGCAACAGATGCCCAGTTCGTGGTCGTCGGCGACGGCCCTGAGAGGCCGGCCCTCGAGAAGCAGGCACGGGACCTCGGACTGTCGGGCAAGGTAAGCTTCCTTGGAGCAGTTCCCAACGATCGGCTTCCCCGCGTGCTGGCTTCAGCGGACGTCGTTGTCGTGCCGAGCATCGTGGAGGCATCCAGCATCTCGCTATTGGAGGCCATGGCCATGGAGAAGCCGTGCGTCGTGACCAACATCCCGGGCATCGACGAGGTGGCCAGTCCCGATAGGACCCTAATGGTGCCTGTGGCGGATCCCCGGGCGATAGCTGGGGCCGTCGACATCCTGTTGACCGACCCCTCGGCCCGGGCTTCATTGGGCAGAAAGGCAAGACAGTACGTCGTGTCCGAACGGTCCCAGAGAATCGTTGCCCGGCAGACCCTGGCAGTCTATAAAGAGGCCCTCGGGTGCTAGGCCCGCGAAAGCAGCAGTGCCGCGAGTATGCCGAGCGCTATGCCCGCTGAGACCCTGATGCTCAGCCTTCCGCCCAACGCCTACAGGCACAGCGCCGCAAACACCACGTTCCCCAGCACCATCACGAGGTTGAGCCCAACAATCCCGGCACATCGTTGGAGAGAAGCGCCAGATCGAATGCCAGGACGAGCAACCCCATGGCCAGAACGCTCTAGACGTACGGGTTTCTCGCCAGAGAGGCGATGTAGGACCCCTCGAAAAACCCGGGCAGGTCGGTCCTCTCCAGCCGCGAGGCTGCCACCTTGTGAAGGAAGGGGTTCGCACCGCTGAGCAGCCCCGCCGCGATCGCAAAGAGCAGTATCCTCGTTTCCAAGATGCCTACCCCGCAGCAGGGATCGGAGCGCCGGCCTCGGCCACTCGGACCTTGCGATAGACAAGGAACCAAAATATGAAGATCCAGCCTATGAAGAACACGAAGCCGAAGTAGTCGTGGAAGGTCTTCATCGCGTCGAATCCGACATGGACGGTTATGAGGCACAGAACCACGATTCGTACTATGTTCGCCGAGTAGGTGCCTATCGCCCCCACGGCGAAGTACACAGCACCCATCCGCCTGCTCACCCGTTTCCGCAGGTCCACAAGCATCATGGCGAAGAAGGCCAAGAAGAGGAACGAGGAGTGTATGCCCGAGCATGCCTCGGTCACCTGAAGCGTCACCGGGGTCGAGTAGTCCGGGGCGGAGAGCACTATCTCGTTTCCAGTGCCCGAGAAGGGCAGCCCTATGAGTTTGAGGACGGACCTTGAAAGGTACATGACATTGCCGAGCCACACCTTTCCAAAGGGGGTCTCCAGGATGTATTTATCGAAGCCGATCGTTATGAGGAAATAGAACACCAGGACGGGCGTCACGAAAAAGTAGAGGAGTTCCTTGTACCGTAGCAGCGCTTCGTATTCCGAAGACAGGTAACGATAGGCCAGGAAGAGCGATGCGATACCCGTGAAGACAAGCCCGGTTGCGATCGTGAGGCTGACGGACCGGAGCCTCTGGAACAGCAGGTAGGCTGCAAGTGCCACGCCCACGTACACGTAGCCCAGGATCGCTCTCGGCGCTAAGGAGAAACTGGACCTGAGGCGGGAGGAATACTTCATCCTGCGCGGATGGCATAGGGATGGCTGATAAATGGCTCGAGAATCCTCGTCAGTCCCCAAGGGGCAGAGCCGGATAGAGCAAGGCCGCGCAGAAGCTCAGTGCGATTGCGGGGAAACCCAGGCATACCACTAGGGGGATGTCGGTTCTCGGCAGCGTCCCGGCGGAGACGATCTTGGCGATCTGGTGCTGGGGGGCCGGGCCGGGCGCCTGGCTTAGATAGGAGAGCATGGAGACCATGGAGTCGTACTCGAGGGGATAGGGTAGATAGCCAGGCCCGCCCTGGAGGAAGACCCTCACAGGCTCCGGCATGGACCCAAACCAACTCGTCGAATTGACGGCATCGCGGCAGTCCCTGATGCTGATCGCCTGATCGCGCACCCTTCCTGCAACTGGCTTCCATTGGCGTGAGAATACCATGTCGTCCACCACGATGTAGAGCTCGGAATGGATGTGCACGTACGTTTTCGGCATGTAGACGTAGCTTGATGCCGAAACGACCGATCTGATTGCTATCAGGCAGGCCACGATGACGCAGAAATAAGTTAGATCCCGCCACAGGATGTGCCACCCGGAAGATGGTTCTGAGCGAAGATAGACTATCATAACGATCGTCAGGCCCAGCCCGAGCGCAAGGACGGTTACTGGGGGATCCAGAATTCCGTCGCCCAGACGGAACCTTTGGCTCGCGAGGTTGAGCGCATCGTGAAAGAGGAAGAGGTTGAAGATCGGCCCGGTGTCCAACTTCCGGTCGCCGAAGAACCTGGAGGCCTGCGGAAGGACGGCCAAGATTCCCATGACGAACATGAGCGTAGCGATCTCGAGGCCAGTCACGCTCGATTTGGGCAGCCCCCGCCTCCGCCTGGGCATTTCGATTCCAAAGGCGACGATGCAGCCTGCCAGCAGAGCGCCGAAGAGAAAATGCCCGGCAGGGTGCATCGCCAAGAACCCCCTCGATCAACTCATTAATCTTTCACCCGCCCAGGAGGCAGCCGCACAGGCGTCTGGCCTGCCGCTTCCCCTGTAGGTACGGTCACCGACTGGCTCACACGACGCGATAGCAGTAGTTGAAACGTCCGTTTGGGGCCGCATCGCCGTTCAGGGTGAAGTCCTCGATGCTGTCCTCCTCTTGGAAGTTGTCGGCCCACTTGAACTCGAACTCCAGCGGCACGTCTCCGTCGGGCAGCCCGAGCGCCCGGCGAGGAACGGCGAGCATGAGCTCATTGTCCCTCGCCCGAAAAGCGACCTCTGAGGCAACTTGCCAGTTCCACCCATGTTTGGTGACCTCCAGGAAGCTTGTGGTTGCATCCTTGATTCGACGGTTCACCGCAAAGTCGTATCCCTCCCAACCGGTCCTGTGGTTGCGGTCGATGTCCAGGAAAAGCACCATCCAGTTTGGGTCGGTATGCGGCGTAATGGCCTGCTTCGTCCGCGCGTAGAAATAGAGGAAATGATCGTCCCGCGCCACCTTGAGTGCGACGAAGTCGTTGCGGCCCGTCTCGTTCACGTACCGGGTCACCGTGTTGTAGCCCGGATGGTCTCGGTGGAATGTGTCCCCAATATCGTCCCGATACTCCGGCCCCACCTCGTCCCACTGCGAGAAGTCTCCGTCGAGGTCGATCGTCTTCGGAGCAGAGGCCGTGGGGATGGGCCGGACGCCCTTGAAACGGCGGACGTAGCTGACCATCTGGTAGTAGTAGTTGTCGCCATGCCCACCCCTCATCGGCTCTATGTCCCGGCTGTTCTCCTGGTTGAAGGTATCCACGAACATAACCGGCATCCTCACCCCCAAGAACTCGTTGAACCTTCCCCCAAACCACTCGTTCCAGCCCGTCACGAAGACGAACTTCGGATCCTGCTCAAGCGCCCTTTCCCACTGCTCAGCGAAGTTGAGCCCATGGAGCACGGAGTCGGGGTCGGTTGAATGCTGGCCGCGGTGGAAGCTGCGACCCAGCGCACCGGGCTCGCTGAAGGTACCCAGTCTCAGTCCCTTCGAGTCCTTCACCGCGTTCTGGGCAACGCCGACCGTCATCTCTTCCCGCTCACCTCGGTCGTTGTAGAACACGTGCTGCGGATAGACCTCAAGCCACCCCCACATGTTGGGCTCGGTCGGCCCGGCAAAGTAGTCCGGCTGCGGCCGGCGGAAGGTGAAGAAATCCAAGAGCTCCGGGTTCACCTGCTTCGGGTTGGCCAGAATCAGCGGCTTTCCCTCCCACCGGAACCATAGCTCCTCGTAGAGACCCCTGGAATAGAGCTCGTCATAGAGTTGCTGCACCGTGCTTGCCGGATCCCAGAAGGGTGCAAGGAACGCAGCATAGGGCGTCCTGTTTCCCTCCCGCCGGACCTCAGTCAGGACGTCAAAGAGTGCCGTGTAGTTTTGCTTGTAGGTGATCTTGTTGCTCGTGTCGAAGATGAGCGTGTCGACGCGAGCATCGGCAAGCATCTGGGCATGTTTGCGCAAGACCCACTTGTCATCCCCGAGGTAATAGCCAAAGAGCGGCTCGCCCCAGTGGTGTGGGGCATGCAAAGGGCCCCACAGGGGGCTGTCGCCCTTCTTCATCGCCTCCGGGTCCTGGCGAAGAATCCTAGTGATGTCATAAGGGCCGCCGGCGACATGCGCGCCGTGCCAGAGGAAGTAGAAGATGCCCACCCAGCGATCGGGCCGGGGCGGCCCCACTTCCTCGAATGTCGGGATCCTTCGCCCCAGGCCATCCGTACCAACCCAGGTGTCGCTGAAATTGTCCCAACTACCACCGCATTGGCTCACTTGAATTCCTCTTTCATCCGATCCACATGTGCGGGTCATCGCCCCATGGCCGCATATCGCCCAAAGGCGGAATGATTCTTCTTTCTTGCCTTACGCCCTCGCCAACCGTCAATCCGAGTCTGGTTCGGCAACGAGGAACGTTCGCACCGCCCCCAGTCGATCAGGGATACCGGCCCCTCCGTTGGGGCCCTGACCTGCCGAGCGCGGACCGCTCTGATCCAAGAAGGTGACTCCAGACACATTTAAGAGAATTTCCGGCCGAGCGCCACGGGGAATGGATTCCAACAAGGTCGTTGTGATCGGGCTGGGAAGGATAGGGCTTCCGAGTGCTGTCTGCTTTGCCCAAGCTGGTTTGGACGTCGTCGGTGTCGATGTGGACGAGGCCAGACTGAGAAGCATACAGGCTGGAGAGGTCCATCCCCTAGAGCCCGGTCTCAAGGACGCTGTCGCAAGTTCCATCAGTTCGGGTAGGCTTCGGCTCTCCACCGCCCCCGAGCCAGCTGACGCGTTCGTCCTCTGCCTGCCCACTCCTCTGGACGAGGACCAGCACTGTGACCTCACCTACCTGGGCAAGGGGCTCGATGAAATTGCCAAGGTGATCCGACCGGGAAATCTCATCGTCATCGAAAGCACGGTTCCGGTCCATACGACGCGCGACTTCGCGCTACCCCGGCTGAGGTCGGCGGGCGTCGACATCGACTCCGTGCTAGTTGCCTACGCCCCAGAGCGGATCACGTCCGGAAACATGCTTGAGGAAATGCGCAAGGGCGACAGAATCATCGGCGGCATCACCAAGGCGGCCGCAGAGGCGGCGAGGGACCTGTACAGGGCCTTCGTATTAGGCGAAATCCTGCTGACCGACGCCTCCACCGCCGAGCTTGTGAAGTTGATCGAGAATACCTACAGGGACGTGAACATAGCCCTGGCCAACGAGATCGCCCTGTTCTGCGACAAAGAAGGACTGAACGTCTGGGAGGCGATCGCCCTCGCAAACCGGCACCCGAGGGTGAACATACATACCCCAGGCCCTGGGGTTGGAGGCCACTGCATCCCCGTTGTGCCCCACTTCCTTGCCCAGGCAACAAAGCATAGCACGCTCATCCTTGCAGCCCGCCAGGTCAACGACTCGATGCCTAGGTACATCGCGAACCTCATCCTGAGGGAGGTCGCCGATCTGGAGAAGCCCAAGGTCGCGCTCATGGGCGTCGCATACAAAGCGAATGCGTACGATCCCGTTAACAGCCCAGCCCTTCAGGTACGCGCATTCTTGGAGAAGGAAAAGCTGGAGCTTGTCCTCTGCGATCCACTGGTCCGCCAGACCGACCTTCATCTGGTCGACATTCCGGAGGCAATCGCCTCGGACTGCGTGGTATTCCTCGTGCCCCATAACGTGTTTAGACAGATCAAGCCGGGCAAGCCAGTCAGGGGCAGGGGCACCGTCATAGATGCCGGAAACTGCATAGAGGCCGAGCAATGGGCGTCCCGGGGCTGGACGGTCAGGGGCTTTGCCAGGGGCAGGCACTAGGGTTTCGCTCTGGCAAAGCTGATCATCCTAACCCTCCCCCGCTGGGCATCGACCTGAGCTATCACGAACTTCTTCTTCACGCTCGCCGCCAACCGGCCCGCCCTCACGATCTCGGTAGGGGTGATGCTGGAGGTGCTGGGGTAGACATGTATGAGGAAGGGGGCGTGGTCAAGCCCGGGCCCGTACTCATAGACCGCGAAGTCAACTCCGAATTTCATCCCGGACTTCACGACCAATCCGGAGTCCTTGAGCTTCTGGTACACTATGTACCTCTCACGGAAGTGAGGTTCGCTCAGCGCAGCCTTGGCCAGCTGGTCGACGCTCACTCCCGCTTCCCCGTCCTCAAGCCTTACCCGCCCTAGGCCTGCCAGGTAGAGAAGCTCGGTGAATGAGAGCATGATCGGCTTCTCAAAGTCCATGGAACGGGGCTTCCTTATCCCTATCGGCTTGCCGAAATAGCCCTCCCTGTAAAGGCTCAAGGCGCCAAGGGGGTCCCAAACCACGGCCATGGGGCCGACGATCTGCGCCGCGTCCTTGCGATCGGGCGAGTAGCGCACAGCAGGCCTCGTTGTGAATCTCTTCATCTCGTAGTAGGAGACCTCTCCCTCCTCGTCGACGAGTGCAAGATAGACCGCCTTCTTGAAGCGCCCTGCAATCGTGAGGACCCGTTCGAGCTCATCCAGCGCGATGCTCTGGTTTCTAGAGTACACCGCGACGAGGTGGGTGCAGGGCTTTCCGGGCTTCTCGAAAAACCAAAGGTAAGGCATCTCAGCCGTCCCCGCTTTCAGCCTGCGCCCCTTGCTCCTCATGTCTCGGTAGACCAGGTACTTGAGGAAGAACGATGCATCCGAGGCCAATCCCCTCTTCAGAATCGCTTGGAAAGGAATCTCCCTTCCGTCATCAACTATCCGCAGCACGCCGCGGCGTTGGAGGTAGAAAGCGGCGACGTCCGGCAGAAGCAACCCACCGTCCTCGGGAAATCCGTGATCCAACTCCACCAACGATCCCGGGCTCTCGACGAGGACCCCTTCCTCGACCAACTTCCCGGTGTAGGTTTCGACGATCTCCTCGGCCGCCTCTTCGCCCTCTTGGGACTCATCCAAGTCCGTCGGCTTTTCGAGCTCCTCCTCCAACTCTTCGTCAGAATCCTCAGGCAGGATCGACACCTGCATCACCACGCGACCAGAGGTAGAAGCAACGCCGCAGGGGTCCCTACTCCCCCCGATCGATCGTACGGGTCCCTAACAATCATTTTAAATCTTTCCGGCTCCTGCCGCCCTTCGCCTGGGATCGCGCTCGTGCGGATCGAGCCCGGCAACGCATGCGCGCCCTTCCCGGCATAAGGAAAGACATATTTCCGGCATTTCCTGCTTCCCGCGCGAATGAGGATAGCGATACTCGATCGAGACCGGTGCAAGGGCGGGAAAGACTGTCCCTACATCTGCGTCAGGTTCTGCCCCGGCGTGCGCATGGGAGACGAGACCATTCTGATAGACCAGGGCACAGCCAAGCCGGTCATCAGCGAGTCCCTATGCTCCGGTTGCGGAATTTGCGTGAACAAGTGCCAGTTCGGTGCGCTCACAATAATCAACCTCTTGGAGCCGCCAAAGGAGCCACCCGTGCATCGCTACGGCGAGAACGCTTTCCGCCTCTTCGGCCTGCCCATACCGCGGGCGGGCAAGGTCGTAGGGATAATCGGCCAGAACGGCGTTGGGAAGACGACGGCGATGAAGATACTCTCAGGGGAGATGAAGCCCAACCTGGGAGACCTGAAGGGCGGCAGCAAGAGCTGGGAAGAAGTTGCAGACTTCTTCAGGGGGTCGGAACTGCAACCCTACTTTCAAGAGATCTCGGCTGGGACGCTGCGGGCAGTGATGAAGCCGCAGAGCATCGGCCAGCTACCCAAGATCGCCAAGGGGACCGCGGGAGCGCTCCTGGATAGGGCCGACGAGCGCGGCGTCTTTGAGCACGTCGTCAAGGGACTGGACTTCGAGGAGGCGCTGGAAAAGGAGGTGTCGAGCTTGAGCGGCGGGGAGCTTCAGCGCCTAACCATAGGCGCGGTGCTGGCGAAGGACGCTGACGTGTACTTCTTCGACGAGCCCACGTCCTATCTGGACATCTACCAACGTCTCAACGCCTCGAAGATGATCCGCGAGCTCGCGGAGCAAGGCAAGTCGGTCGTATTGATCGAGCACGATATGACCTCGCTAGACTACATGAGCGACTACGTGCATCTCCTCGTGGGCGTCCCCGGCGCGTACGGTCGGGTCTCGGCCATAAGGTCGGTAGGGGCGGGGATAAACGCATATCTGGATGGTTTCTTGCCCCAGGAGAACTTGAGAATTCGCGATTATCCTGTTCGCTTCAAGATCCACAGCCCGCTGGCAACGCAGGAGGGAAGCGAACTGACGAGCTTCACCACCCTCAGGAAGTCGTTTGGCTCCGAGTTTTCGCTGGTCGTTGATGGGGCTCAGATCCTCCAGAACGCGGTCGTCGGCATCTTCGGATCAAACGCGACCGGCAAGTCCACGTTCGTGAGGATGATCGCCGGTGAGATAGAGCCGGACGAGGGCAGGATCACCAAGAAGGTCACTGTTAGCTACAAGCCGCAGTACGTCACGGTGCAGAACGACGAACCTGTTTGCGAGCTGCTGCGCAGGGTTGCACAGGACAAGTTCGAGACATCGATCTACAGGACGCAGATTCTGAAGCCGTTGGGCATCACGAGGCTCATGGACCTCAACTTGTCGACGCTGAGCGGAGGCGAGATCCAGAAGGTTGCTGTGACCGAGGCCCTGTCCAGGGATGCACAGTTGATAGTCCTGGACGAGCCCACGGCCCACATCGACGTCGAGGACAGGCTCATCCTCTCAGGCGTGATCAGGGACGTGGTCGAGAAGGGAAACAAGGGATGTCTCGTGGTCGATCACGACACGCAGTTCCTCGATGTGGTGTCAGACGCGCTCATGATCTTCGAGGGCAGGCCGGGCGTCGAGGGACACGGCATGGGGCCATTCGATAAGAGGGCCGGCATGAACAGGTTCCTCAGCAAGATGCAGATCACATACAGGCGCGACCTTCACACGGGAAGGCCGAGGATAAACAAGGAAGGAAGTAAGCTAGACAAGGAGCAGAAAAGGAAAGGAGAGTACTACTATGTGCCACTCACAGGCTCCTAACCGAGCCCGAGCAGGGCGGTGATCTCCGACAGCGACAAGAGGTAGTTGGAGTCCTTGTTGAGGTTGTAGTCCGTCCTCAGCAGGTAGGCATCGATGCCAAGCTGCCTGCTCGGAAGTATGTCCCTCTCGTAGCTATCGCCGACGACTATGACGTCCTTCTTCCCGACGCCGAGCTGAAACATGGCGTACTTGAAGGGCACGAGCTCCTCCTTTTTCGCCTGAACCAGGGACGAGGTGACGACGACGTCGAAGTACTGCCTGATGCCGAAGTGTTCCAACAACGCGACCAAGCATTCTTGGATGTGGTTGGAAACCAGCGCGACCTTCACCCCATTGTTCCTCAGAGTCTTGAGCACCGGTATGAGCTTAGGATCGAGCTTCAGTTCCTGGTCCACATACTGGGTGACCAGCTTCATATCGTTGTTCAGAAGGTACAGGTCGATTATCTTGTTCCTAACGATCTCGGGATGCAGACCGCTGACCGATCCCCAGAGAACCCCATCCGCGTCGAGGAAAACCGCCTTGGCCATTTCGCAACACGTTCGCGATGGCCCGTAAAAGTCTTTCGATGGGCGGGCGATCACTCGACAGCGAACTCCACCTCTCTTCCCCATCTATCGTAGCCCTTGACCGACGCCCTCGAATACGGACTGGCAACGATGAAGTGAACCAGGCCGTTTCTGCCGAAGAAACGGATGTCGGCCTCGGACGGCGTCGGGCTTCCCATGGGATGGCTGTGGATGGAGCCGACGGTCTGCGTCGTCATGGGCAGCAACCCGATATCCATGAGCACGCTGCCCTCACCAGAAAGGAAGTGGGGCATCACATAGCCCGTTATGCGGAGCGTGTTTCCCTGGATATCGCCCTCCAGGAGGGCGCCGAACTCTCGAGGGCTCGAGCTACTGGCGGCCCCGAGCACGTCGTCGAGCACCTCGGAGTCCATCACCACGCGGATCGGACGCCTCTTTCGTACTCCGAAGATCCTGTCAAAGATCCCGGGCACGAAACCCGGATAGGACGGGAGAAGAAAAACCCTTTTCCTCCCCAAACTCGTAATCCGGCGGGAAGCCTCAAACCCCCGCCGCCGTTCCGGACAACGCGCAAGTTGACGGGCTGGGACCTGGAAGGCCCTCGAGACTCTGTCAACCACAGGACGAGGCGCGATTCTTCCAGTGTAGGAGGGCCAGCTCGCCTCCAGGCCGGTCACGCGAACCAGCCCCCTCACCGCATTCGGCCCGGTCTCCCGGACGCGGTTCTCCAACTCGAGGACGACCTTAGTGAGCTTTCAACGTCATGACAACGGAGCTGGGCCTAACCACCAGCGGAGGCGGGCAGGATGCTCACCACATCGCCCTCGGATAGGACCGTGCGCGATCCAGCTGAGAGTTGGACGCTCAGCCCATTTAGAAGAACGGAGAGGCCAGGGGGTATCGCACCACCTGAGGAGATGAGCTTGGACCGACCTTTGATCCTGCCCTGCAGGAGCCGGAGCAGATCGCCGACGTCTGAGCCTGACCGCAGTCTGACGTCGAACTCATGGCCCAGGGCTCTTCCGAGCTGCGCGAATGCCCTCACCCTCACCCTAATCATGCTGACCACCTTTGCCGTGGATCTGCTCGGAGACAAAATCCAACCCGAGGCTGGCAAGCTTCTCCCTAGTCGGAACGCCGTCCTTGGTCCACCCGCAGAGGGCGTAGTATTCGTCCAGCATCTCGTCCAAGCGAACCACCAAGCCCCTGCAAGGACCCACATCGTGGGGCTCTTTCAAACAACGATCAGGCAGCGAGTCGTCCTTTCTGCGGAAGCCTTCCCTGACGTTGAAAGCCCTCGTCAGATTGTCGATCCTTTCACCGATCCTGAGGAACTCGTCCAGATCCTTGAACTCGAAGCCAGTCGCGGCCGTCACCATCTTCTGCACCAGCGCCTCGTCGAAGGCGAAGGATGCGAATAGGCAAAGGCCGCTGGAATCCCACGCGACGGCTATGTTCTGTGTGCCCCTTTTGACCTCGGATGCCTTGCCCTCGATCGTCCTTGGGTCCATCGCATTCCAGCCAAGCATCTCCTTCCCAGCCGTCCAGGGCCTAAGGTGGCAGGCCCCTCTGTCGGACCGCGCGTAGGCGAGTCCCATACCCTGCGCGGCCCTGGGCTCGTATGCCGGGAATTCCAGACCTTTGGTATGCATGGCAAATGCCTCCGAGCCCTTCCCGATCTTCTTGGAAGCTCGCATCACCCCATTTCCGACCAAAGACCCGAGATTGCCACGCAGGGTTCCTGCCCTCTCCACGGCATCCACCATCGCCTCCGCATTGCCGAACCTCAGGTCAACGCCATCGGTCTCCGTCTTGGAGATCAAGCCTTTCTCGAAGCATTCCATCAGGAATCCGATGGTGTTTCCCACGGAAATCGTATCTATGCCGAAGTAGTCGCACAGGTAGTCGGCTCTCGCTATTGCGGTCCGATCGCTAACGCCGCACTGAGGTCCGAAAGCCCATACCGTCTCATACTCGGGCCCCTCGGTCACCGTTCCGGCCCACCTACCCCTGTCAACGATTGCGACATGCGCACACTTTATCGGGCAGTTCCAACAGGGGCGCGTGCCGGCGCTTTGCCTCGGAACCCATAAGTCTTCCGCAAACGCATCCCCATCCACATCCAGGATTCTGTCGAATGAGCCACTCTGGAAGTTCCTCGTCGGCCACCCGCCAGCCTCGTTTATCCCGTCTGCTATGTTGCAGCTTCCCCTAATGACAAGCCCACCCCTCTTTGCCCTGCTCGTTCGGAAGTCGTCGGCAATCTTCCTGTGAGCCTCCCGCACGGCGGCCCTCATGCTGGCTGAGTCCTTCACTAGGTCATCCGGCTTTCCGGATCCGCAGACCACGATCGCCTTTAGGTTCTTTGAACCCATCACTGCCCCTGGGCCGCCCCTTCCAACTGCTCTCACCTCGGAAATGATGCTTGCGAGAAGCGCCTTGCGCTCGCCGGCCGGACCTATCTCAGCAACCCTCGGGACCCCGTCGCCGGCGTGCTCATCCTTCAGCAACCTTTCAGTTGTGAAGGTGTCGCTTCCCCAAAGCCAGGAAGCGTCCTTGAGAGAGGCGTCCGAGTCGTGGACGTAGAGATAGGTCGGTTTCTTGGCGCAGCCCTCGACCACGATCCCGTCGTAACCCGCCCATTTCAAAGCCGGGCCCCAAGAGCCCCCGCAGTGGCAGTCCAACCAGGCCCCGGTGAGGGGCGACTTCGTGCAGACGCAGAAACGGTTGCCCGTGGGAGCGGTGGTGCCCGTCAGGGGGCCCGTCATGAAGACCAGCTTGTTGTATCTCCCCAAGGGGTCGACGCCCTTCTTGAGCTCCCTGAACAGGACGTATGCACCGTATCCCTTCCCACCTAGAAACATCTTCGAGGCTTCGACATCGAGTGGCTCTTCCTCGACGCTGCGTTTGGAGAGGTTAACCCTCAGCAACCTGCCCGTGAAACCGAAATAGCTGCCCTTCATCTCGCACCCTGCCAACGCGGCAGCCCTAGAGCTCTTAACTATTTGGCCCGTCTCTCAGTACACCACCGACTCCTCGTAAAGCGTCAGCGCCGCCTTGAAAGCGGCAAGAACGACCCCGAGCACACATAGGACTATGATCAGCACCATCAGGCCACCCATCCTACCCTGAGGCCCGAACTCGACGTAG
>Ga0209102_1000255_pt1 | contig 36942 bp, 29 predicted proteins | sample ConPoolayeHmetaG_FD_185483 | JGI IMG/M metagenome (GOLD analysis project Ga0209102, IMG submission 185483) | Hot spring microbial mat communities from California, USA to study Microbial Dark Matter (Phase II) - Cone Pool mat layer H metaG... ...
CAAGAATAGTTAAAAGTCAGCTTGTTGCCGGGAGTGCCGTTTTGTTTGTGGGGACAATGATTGCCAATTTTGGCAATTATTTGTACCACCTTTTAATGGGTCGGATGTTGGGGCCAAAAGATTATGGGGTCTTGGAGAGCGTAATTTCTGTTGGTTATTTACTTTTTATTATTATTAATACTTTAACTTTGACAACGGCTAAATTTGTTGCTAACTTAAAAGGCAAAAAAGAATTAAATGGAATAAGTTGGCTTTTCTATTATTTAAATCGCCAAGTTTTTTGGTTGGGAAGCTTAATTTTTTTGTTTATATTTATCTTAAGCCCTCTTATTGCTTCATTTTTACATCTTGAATCAGGTGTTTTTATAATTTTGATTGGAGTATTATTTTTAATTTCTTCTCTTTCGGCAATTAGCCGGTCAACTCTTCAAGGACTGCTTCGTTTTAAAGAAATGGTAATTAGCCATATTGGGGAAACCACCCTTAAGATGGTCACAGCTGTACTTTTGGTGTTGGCGGGGTTTAGGGTTAAGGGAGCAATTTTTTCTTTAATTATTGGCGCCCTAACTGGTTATTTATTGGCAAAAGGTTTTTTAAGTTTCTTAAGAGAATACAACCCTCAAAAGCCAGACATTACTCGTCAGGATTTTTTAAAATTTGCCCTGCCAGTTTTATTTTTTAATTTAAGTTTTACCTGCTTGTATACCAATGATATTATTTTAGTAAAACATCTTTTTTCTTCTTATGAGGCAGGTTTGTATGCGGCGGTGGCTCTTTTTGGAAAGATTGTTTTTTTTGCCACAAGCGCTATTCCTATGGCAATGTTTCCGATGGTGGCCGCTAATCATGCCCAAGGCAAAGAATCCCGCCATTTGTTTTTAAGCTCTTTGGGAATTGTTAGTTTTGTTTCTTTGGGGGCGATTTTAATTTATGGTTTGTTTCCCAATTTGATGGTTATTATTTTATTTGGCAAAGAGTATCTTGTGGCTAGTCCTTTGTTGGTTTGGATGGCAATTTTTATTTCTTTTTATTCTTTAGCCTATCTTTTGGTCAATTTTTTTCTTTCGGTAGATAAAGTTAAATCAGTTTTTTTTTCTGTCGGGGCGGCAATCCTGCAAATAATTTTAATTTTGTTATTTCATCAGACATTGGAACAAGTGATTCAAGTTTCTATTGGCGTTTCTGGTTTACTGCTTTTGGTGCTAATGGTATACTATATTGTATGGGCAGAAGAAAAACTCTTTCAGTTATTGTCCCCGCTTATAAGCAAGAGAAAACAATTGTTAAAGATCTCCAAAGTATTCAGAGGGCTTTAGAACAAACTCGCTGTGATTATGAAATTATTGTGGTAGTTGATGGGATGGTTGATAAAACCTATGAGAATGCCTGTAAAATTAAATCTCCAAAAATAAAAGTCATTGGCTATCAGGCAAATAAAGGTAAAGGCTATGCTGTTCGTTATGGGATGGCACGGGCTGGAGGGGATTTAATTGCTTTTATTGATGCCGGGATGGATTTGGACCCCGCTGGCTTGGCAATGGCCTTGGAGCACTTTCGGTGGTACAAGGCAGATATAATCGTTGGCTCAAAGAGACATCCGGTTTCCCAAGTTGATTATCCGTGGCAGAGGAAAGTCCTAAGTTGGGGATATCAATTGCTAGTGCGGATTTTATTTGGCTTGAATGTGCGTGATACCCAAGTAGGGTTAAAAATTTTTCGGCGAAAAGTTTTAGAAGATGTTTTGCCCCGGCTTTTAGTGAAAAGATTTGCCTTTGATATTGAAATGCTGGCTGTTGCTCATAGACTTGGCTATAGGCGAATTTACGAAGCGCCAGTTAGATTAAAATGGACTTTAACCCGAAGCATTGTCTCAAAATCTTTATGGAAGACACTTTTCAATATGCTCTGGGATACGGCAGCAGTTTTTTACCGGCTTAAAATTCTTCGCTATTATGATGATAGCAACAAGCGTAAGTGGCGTTATGATCCGGAGTTAAATTTTAGGGTGAATATTGGATAAGAAGCCATTTTGCATTTTGATTTTGGGGGTCTAAAGAAAGAGACTTTTGCCAGGCTTTAAGTGCTTCTTCTTTTTGGTTTAGTTTTTGATAAATTATTCCTAAATTTACGTAAAGTTCGGGATTTTGGGGAAAAATCTCAATCGCTTTTTTTAATTCTTCCAAAGCTTCCCTGGTTTTCCCCTGATTAAAAAAAATGGCGGCAAGATTTTGGTGAGACTGCCAAAGGAAGGGATTAAATTCCAGAGCTTTTTTGTAGTTTTCTTCGGCCAAATCATTTTTGCCTAGTTGGTGATAAATATTAGCTAAATTATGATAGGCGTCGGCATAATTTGGTTTAAGCTCGATTGCTTTTTTGAATTCTTCAACTGCCTTTTGGTATTCACCGCGGCGGACATATAAATCCCCTAAATTGTTATGATTTTGAGGAGAAGAAGGAGAGGTTTTAGCGGTTGCCAACCAAAGGGTATCCTGGTTTCGCCAATCTAAATTACGGATAAGAGTGCGGAGAGAGAGGGCAAAAATTAAAATTCCCAAAATAATCCAGGAAAATTTTTGATTTTTAATTTTTTTACCAATTTTTTGGATTAAAAAAGCGGCAAAGATTAAAATTCCGACGGTTCCCAAATAAACATAGCGCTCGGCTACTGCCCAGGCAATGCGTAAGGGAGTTAATGTTGGGGAAAGAGTGAGAAGAAAAAATGTTAGCCAAAAAGCTAAACGCCGCTCTTTTTTAAAAAAATAAAAAATTAGGCCCAAAAAGAGCAAAAAGCCAATAACTCTTAGAATATATTCAGTTTGGGTATAGGCAAGTTCCGAATGATAAAAGGTCAGGTTTTTTGGCCAAAAGATAAGCTCAAGATATGAAGTTACGGCAATAGGAATTTTTATAAAAGGATTATCCAAGCCGGGTTGCTGATAGTAAACAGTTTCTAAGGTGGTCAGCCGCTGGCTGGTTAAGCCTAAAAGGTAAGTAATCCACCAAAAAACTAGAAGAAAGTAGGGAAAAAGAAATTTAGTAGCTTTTTTAAGATTACCAAAACAAAGTTCCCAAAAAACTAAAACAGCAGGAAACCAGATAACTCTTTCAAAAAAAAGTAAAGCCAGAAAAAAGTTAGTCAAAGAAAGAAGATAAAGCCAAAATCTTTGGTTTTTTGACCAAATTAGCCAACAGAGAAGCGAAAACATAAGAAGAAAAGCAGTTTTGACATATGTTCCACTAGAAATCCAGGTAACAGCTTCGGTTAAAATCGGATGGACGGCAAAGAGGCTGGCAGAAAAAAGAGGGATAGGCGGTAAGAAAAATAATCCAGAAATCAGATAAATCATGAAAACTACCCCTAAATGAAAGATAACATTTGAAAGGCGAAAAAATAGCGGATTTAAACCAAAAATTTTGTAAGTTAAGAAAATAAAAAAATTATGAGGATTAAAATGGAGGGGAAAAAATTGGGGCCCCAAAAAATAGCCAACTTGGTTAATTTTTGGATTTTGAACAATGGCGGGAATGTCATCAGAGAGAAACTCATTGGGGAGGGCGATTGTATAAACGGCAAATACCAAAATAGCTAAAAAAATTAAAATTTTCAAAATGTCCTCTTTTCCCTCAAGGTTTTTTGTTTTTATAAGTTTTTTTAATTCTTGTTTTTTTTGCGGGTTGAACTCATTGGTTGTATGATATACTAAATTCCAATGAAAAAGCCACAAATATATCTTTTTATTGACGGGACAAATTTGTATGCTGCTCAATACGAACTTTTTGGTCCCAAAAAATATTTAGATTTTGCCAAATTTATCAACCAGATTGAGAGAAAACTTAATCTTGAATTTAGCAAAATTTATTTTTATGCCTCTTATTCACCGAAACCAAAAAGACCAACGAGGAAAGAGAAACTTTACTTAAAAAATGAAGCTTTATTTTACCGAAGTGTTAAAAAAACTAAAAGTGTTGTTTTTTTCAAGGGTTATCGCTCAAAAACAAGCGGGAAGGAAAAGGAAGTAGATGTAAAATTAGCGGTTGATATAGTTGACTTTGCTCATAGAAATAAATTTTCTTCTATGTTTCTTTTTTCTGGAGATGCAGATTTTTTACAAGCTTTGTTTGCTATTAGATCTTTAGGTAAGAAAATTTTTGTGATATCACTCCAAAACAAAGTATTATATAGAGCAGCATTTTATTTTTTAACTCACATAATTATTTTTAAAAAACCTTTAGGGATTAGATTTTTAAAATTTCAGAAGAAAGCGTTTATTTCATTAAAAAAAGAAAAAGTTGTTGAAGAGATTAAATAAAAACCCCCGCATGCATGCATGCGGGGCAAGTTAAGGATAATATAGCAAATATTAAAATTTTTGTCAAGTACCTAGCGGGCAAATGAAAATTCTAATTTTGAATTGGCGAGATATAAAAAACCCCCTAAGTGGGGGGGCAGAAGTTTTGACTCATGAGATGGCAAAGCGGTGGATTAGGTGGGGACACCAAGTAACTCAATTTAGCGCTACTTTTCCCGGCGGGGAAAAAGAAGAGATAATTGATGGGGTAAGAGTTATAAGGCGGGGAAAACCTGATATTCGCTCTTTTTCTTTGCCTGTTCATTTTTGGGCTTTTTGGTATTATTTAACAAAATTTCGGGGAAAATTTGATGTGGTTGTTGACGAAATCCACGGTATTCCTTTTTTTACCCCCCTTTTTGTTAAAGAAAAAAAAGTTGCTTTAATTTGCGAGGTGGCAAAAGAGATTTGGGACCAAATGTTTAAATTCCCTTGGAATTTGGCCGGACGCTTAGTTGAGAAATTTTATTTCAAAATTTATAAGAATATTCACTTTTTAACTATTTCTCCCTCGACTAAGAAAGACCTAATTAGCGCAGGAATTCCTAGTAGCAATATTACTATTTTGCCGATGGGGGTAACTTTAAATCTGCCAAAGAAATTACCGCCAAAAGAAAGTAGTCCTACTTTTATTTTTGTTGGCCGGCTTTGCAAAATGAAAGGAATAGATGAAGCGATTGGGGCGTTTAGTTTGCTAATTAAAGATTTTCCCAGGGCAAAATTTTGGATTGTTGGGGATGGAGAAAAAGAGTATGTTGATTATTTGAAAAGGTTGGTTAGGCACAAGAAACTTAAAAATCAGGTTAAATTTTTTGGTTTTGTAAGCGAAAAAGAGAAATTTAAACTTTTGGCAAAAGCTCATCTTTTACTTCATCCCTCAAGAAGAGAAGGTTGGGGATTGGTTGTTCATGAGGCAAATAGCGTTGATACGCCGGTAGTAGCCTATAATTCTCCGGGGTTGCGTGATGTTGTTAAAAATGGTAAAAATGGATTATTGTGCCAAGAAAATACTTCAGAGAATATGGCCCAGTTAACAATCCGGTTATTGAAAAACAAAACTCTTTATCAGAAATTGCAAAAAGGAGGTTTGGACGAAGTGAAGAGTCATACCTGGGAACAAACTGCCAAAGTTGCTTTAGAAATTTTAAAAATTTTAAAAAAATGATTAGACAATTGAAAATAGGTTTTATTCTGGCCCTCATTTTCTTATCAGTCGGCGTTTTAACCTTAAGTGATTATGGGGTTAATGCAGACGAGCATATTCATTTCGCCAGGGGTCAAGCCTCCCTACGCTATCTTTTGACAGGTAAGAAAGATTATTCTGGGCTACCGCCTGAATTTCCCAGACGAATCTCTCCTTCTCAGAAAATTGAATATCCAAAAGAGTGGCGGTATCAAAGAAGTATTTACCAGCAGGATAACTTGGATATGAATTGGTTCTTGGGAAAAAATACGTGGGGACATCCCGGTACAAATGACCTTCTTGCTGCTTTGAGTAATGTTGTTTTTTTTCAAAAATTGAGAATTTTAGATGATGTTGAGGCTTATCATCTGTTTAGCTTGACCACTAGTGCTTGTTTGGTTTTTTTAATTTTTCTTTTTGCTCAGGAAGTTTATGGAGGAATCGCCGGCTTAATTGCCGCTTTAGCATTGGGAACATACCCTCTTTTTTTAGGAGAGTCTCGTTTTAATGTTAAAGATCCTCCGGAAACTTTCTTTTACGCTGCTGCCATCTTGATGTTCTGGAAGGGAGTAAAAGAAAAAAAAGCGAAATATTTTTTTCTTTTTGCTTTCTTTTTTAGCCTTGGTTTTGGAACCAAATTCAATATTCTTTTTGCTCTCATTACTTTGTTCGGTTGGCTTTTGATTGTTTTTGGCAGGGATATTCTAAAAAGTGGCTTGGGTTGTGTTAAAAAGATTCCGCCATCTATTTTATTGTCATTGTTTCTTTTTCCTTTGATTGTGGTGTTGATTTTTTTAGCCACTAATCCATTTCTGTGGGACAGTCCTTTTGAGAATTTTCTTTCAATAATTAATTACTACCGCCAGATTGGTGGACTAGGGGGGGCAAGAAGTGTACAGCCTGGTTTTCTTTGGCGGAATTTCAATTTTTACCCAATTATGACTGTCTTCTACACTACGCCTTTAGTAACTCTCTTTTTTTCTATAATAGGATTTTGTTTGGCTATTTTTCGTTGGCGAAAGGAAAAAGAAAAAACCTCTTTTTTGGTTCTGGCTTGGTTTGCCGTGACTATCTTAAGAGTTACTCTGCCCCCATTTTCAATTTATGGCGGATTGAGACAAATTATGGAATATATTCCCGCAATGGCTATTTTAGCGGGTTTAGGGGCAGAATCATTAAGACAATTTCTGAGTAAAAAAATAGCCAGTTTGAGGCTATTGTGGGGATTCTTTTTTATCTTAACATTTATTCCTATTGTTATAAAAATGATTGCGATTCATCCTTTTCAGAACGTTTATTTTAATCCTCTGATTGGCGGATTGAAAGGCGCAACTGAAAGGAATTATCCTTATGCCGGTTTGGATATGGGGAATGTTTATCTTCAGGGAATTAACTGGATGAATAAAAACGCTGAGACAGATGCTAAACTGGCGATTGCCATTGGTAGTAGTACTAATTTACCCTGGAATAAGCTAAGGGAAGATATTTCTTATACTAATTTGTATCTTAGTTTTCTTAGTCACCAGGGAGAATATGTTATTGATACATTTTATCAAGATAAGATTCAGCGTTATTCGAGCTGGTTTTGTCGTCGCTATCTTGAGCCGGTTCACGAAGTGAAGGTTGAGGGAGTGCCTCTTTTAAAAATTTGGAAAAACGATCTGGAGCATGTCGGGCCTCATTTGGTCAAAACAGAAATAATAAAACCAAAGCTTTATTGGGGTGAAGCAGGGAAGAGAGCAATCTTTGATTTTGGAAAACCTGTAATTTTAGAAAGATTTGATTTATTTCCAGAGGGTTTTTGTAAAGACGAACTGGAAAAATTAGCAGAGAATAAAAGCGAGAGAATTTCTTACTCTGGGGATGGGCAGAATTGGCAGATAGAATTTGATGATAATGCTTGGGATGCTACTCATGATTGGATTGTTAAATATTTTATGAAACTAGAGGGCAATACCGAGGCAATTGATAAAGGTTTCGTTTTCTTTTTTGCTGCTCGCAAAGCTCGTTATTTAAAAGCAGAGTTTAGTCAAAATTGTCAATTAGAATTAAAAGATTGGCGAGCACGAGTTTATTCTGATTTTATTAATTTACCTCTTTCTTTTAATAAAAACCAACTAACTGCTAGTGCTAATATAAAAGAAGCCGGTGAATATTTACTAATAAGTTCAAGAGGAGCACTTGGTCCTAAAATTACCATTAGTAACAAACAATACTACTTATGGTTTGATACTCCTTTTGTTGAGGAGCCTCTTTTCTCTCCAAAAGAAGGGTTTTTAAAGTTAATAGATTCTGTTTTTTTAAATAAAGGTGTTTTTTCTTTCCAGATTCCAATCAGACTAGAGAAAAATCTTTTAAGAAATCCTTCTTTTGAAGAGGGTTTAAGCTCTTGGTCAGGGGGAGAGATAGTCAATGACGGAACCGAGGGGAATAAGGCCCTACGGTTGGAAGCGAAGGGAGAAGGAATAAATTTTAGCTATCAAAAAAACATTCCGGAGTTTAGAAAGGATAGTTTATATTTAGTAAGTTTTGATTATAAACTTTTGAAAGGTGAGGCGGCAGTTGGCGCTTGGCAGCCTCCTTATCCTGATTATCCCCAAAGACCAGAAGCTTTAACAGGAATAAGCAATCAATGGCAACATCAAACTATTTTTATAAACCCAGCCAACAACACAATTGGCCTTGATATTTATCTTTATGCAATTTCTCATGATTCAAAAGGAGCAGAGGTTCTATTTGATAACATTCATGTTTGGAAAATTCCTAAAAATAGTTTGCCTTCAGAATTGTGGTTGATAAAAAAAGCCAGTTAGGTTATACTATGAGGGTATGAGACGCCGAAGACTTTTAAATCTGTTTTTAATTATTCTTTTAGTTTTTCTGGGAAATAAAATTGCTTTTGCCCGGGAATTTCCAGTAGAATCTGACTTATCTGGTGTAGAAATTAAGAAAATAACGGCTGGTGAAAAGAAGACTTTTACTTCTCCAATAAGCATAGACCAGCTAACAGCAGATTGGAAGGAAAAGACTTCTTATGAACTTTTTTGGCCAATTGTTGCCGGAAAAGTTCCGGGAGATAGATTTTATGGTTTAAAAATTTGGCGGGATAAAGTTTTGGCTTCTTTGTATTTTAGCCCTCTAAAAAAGTCAGAATATTTCAAACAATTGGCTAACAAGAGACTTTTGGAGGCAGAAAAACTTTTGGAGATTGGCCGGACTTCTTATTTTTCCCAAACACTTCAACAATCTTTGGAATATCTTGAAAAAGGGCTGAATTTACTTTCTTCTGCCCCGGAAGGTCAATCCCAACTGTGGCTCAAGGGAGAATACGAAAAAGATTTACAAAAGCACTTGGTGGTTTTGGGGAGGATGAAAGAGAAAGCTGGAGAGAATCAAAAAGCAGTTGTAGAAGAGTCAATCAAAAAAATTAATAATCTAATTAAGTAATACAAGCTTTGAATTTCACAGACGTTTTTAAGCTTCGGAAAATGTGATAAAATTCTTCCAGAAGAAGATCCATTTGCTGATTTAAAGATTGATTTTATTGCCCGGAAAATAAAAGAGTTCTTAAATGAGAATTTGTATATTGACCCATACTTATCCGAAATTTGAGGGTGATAGTACGGCGCCATTTATGAGTTGTTTGGCTCAGGCTTATGCTGATTTGGGACATCAAGTGTTTGTTCTTACCCCTTTTGTTAAAGGACTTCAATGGCCAAAAAGAAATCCAAGGGTTATTAGTTATAAATATATTTGGCCACCAAAGTTGCATTTATTAGGTTATTCCCGGTCGATGTTTGCTGATGTCCGTTTGCGGTTTAGCAATTATTTTTTAGCTCCTTTTATGTTTTTCTTTGGTTTTTTGGCTCTTTGGAAATTGGTTAAAAAAGAAAAGATTGATATCATTCATGCTCATTGGATTGTTCCCAATGGTTTTTTGGCGGCCTTGGTTTGCCGCTTAACCAAAACGCCTTTGGTTGTTTCTATTCCCGGTTCTGATGTTCAAGTTGCTCGGAAAAACAAGATTTTCGCCAAAATGGCTGTTTTTGCCAGCAAAATTGCTGATTTGGTGACCACCAATAGCGAGGACCTTAAACAGGCGATGGTCGATTTGGGAGCGGAGCCGAAGAAATTTAAAATGATTATTTACGGGATAGATAAAGACAAAATGAGAATTGATACGACCCAAAATAATCAGTTAAGAAAAAAACTCGAATTGGATAAAAACGACATCATTGTTTTAGCAGTTGGCCGTTTGGTTTATAAAAAAGGGTTTGATATTTTAATTAAAGCAATGTCGGAAATCATTAAAAAAAATCCTAAGGTTAAAACAATCATTGTTGGTGATGGTGATTTAAAAAACGATTTGGTTAATTTAGTAAAAAAGTTGAAAGTCCAACAAAATGTAATTTTTACCGGAACTGTTCCCTATAAGGAGCTGATTTATTATTATAATCTAGCTGATATTTTTACTATGCCCTCTGTTAGCCCTCCGCCAGATGGTTTAAATGTTTGTGTGATTGATGCTATGGCCTGCGGAAAACCAATTGTGGCGACCAATATTGCCGGCAACCCCCTAGTTGTTAAAGATGGCGTAAATGGTTTATTAATTCCCCAAAAAAGACCAGATTTATTAGCAAAAGCGCTTTTAAAACTTTTTTTTTCAAAAAATTTGCGAGAAAAATATGGTAAAGCCGGTCGCAGACTGGTTTTACAAAAGTTTACGTGGGAGAAATTAGCCCAGGAATATTTAAAGTACTTTAATAAGATAGTTGAGAACAATAAAAGAGCGTTGGATTACTCGGTAATTGTCAAAAAAATATTGAAAAGGAAAGAGCGTTTGAAGAAAGCCAAACAAATTTTGTTTGTTTTAAAAGATTATTTAAAGACAGATTTAACAAAACTTACTTGTCTTGATATAGGTTGTTCTAGTGGAGTAATTTCTTCTTATTTAGCAGATCATTTTGCTGAGGTAATAGGAATTGATATTGATAAGAAAGCAATTACTCTTGCTCAAAAAGAGTATAAGAAAAAAAATTTAAATTTTTATTTTCAGGATGCGCTTAAGATGCCCTTCAAGGATAATTCTTTTGATGTGGTTGTTTGTAACCAGGTATATAATTTTGTTCCTGATTCAAGACAGCTGATGAGGGAAATATACAGAGTTCTTAAACTAGGCGGAATTTGCTTTTTTGGGGCAAGAAATAAATATACTCTTATAGAATCTCAATATAGGCTACCTTTTCTTTCTTGGCTTCCTCATAAAATAGCCCAGATTTACGTAAGAATTACAGGAAAGGGAATTGTGTATGTTGGAAACTATCTTTCTTACTGGCAATTAAAAAAACTTTGTTCTCGCTTTAAAATTCATGATTATACCCTAAGGGTACTTTACGATCCCGTAAAATATAATTTCTCTCAACTTGTTAAATATAGCTCCATAATGAAAATAATACCTTTAAGTCTCCTAGAAAAATTTAAGTGGCTAATCCCAAATTATATTTGGATTTTAGAAAAGCCAAAAAATAAATGAGAAAAATTTATTGGATTTTTATTATTTCTCTATGTTTTTTTCTGATTTCTTTTTTTACTATTTCCGACTATAACGTCAATTGGGATGAACCGGTTCATTTTATGAGGGGGCAGGCTTATTTGAGATATTTTTTGACGGGGCAGAAAAATTATGAGAAATTGCCACTTTTCAAAGAGTTTCAAGGATATCTTCGAAACAGAAGGCAAAAACCAGAGAATGCTTTCCCCAGATATAGTCTTTATCAAAATGATGCTTTAGATGGAAATTATTTTTGGGAAAATGACGGTGGTCATCCTCCTTTAAATGGGATTTTAGCGAGTTTAACAAATTATATTTTCTATCAAAAATTAGGCATTATTGGGGATATTGAGGGTTATCATCTGTTTATCATTTTAGTTTCTGCCGTGTTAGTTTTTTTGGTATTTTATTGGTCCTATAAGGAATATGGATTTTTTTCCGGCTTGATTGCTTTTCTTTCTTTAAGTCTTTACCCTTTGTTTTTTGGCGAATCCCATAATAATATTAAGGATCCGGTGGAAACTTGTTTTTTTGCTCTAACAATTTTTGGGTTTTATAAAGGGATAACAGGAAAAAGTTGGAGATGGATTGTTTTTTCTTCTTTATTCTGCGGTCTGGCTTTGGGAACCAAATTTAATATTTTATTTGTTCCTTTTATTATCTTTCCTTGGCTAATTTTGCAAATTAAGACATTAAAGTTTTCTAAAAAAATAATTTTATCTTTGGTTTTTTACCCTCTTGTGGTTTTTGCGATATTTTTTGCTACCTGGCCATATTTATGGAGCGATCCTTTTTTTCGAATTCTTAGTACTTTGAGGTACTATAAGCAAATGGGAGGAAGTGGAGTTAAAAGTCAACCCCCCTCATTTTATTTTAATGGATTTAATACTTATCCCGTTAAAACTGTTATTTTCATAACCCCTTTGGTGATTTTATTTTTTTGTTTGATTGGGGTAATTTTTACAATTTTTCTTTTTAGAGAAGAAAGGCAGAAAACTTCCTTTTTATGGCTTTTGTGGCTTTTAGTTCCAATTTTGAGGGTAACTTTACCCGGAACCAGCATTTATGGGGGAGTAAGACAAATTATGGAGTATATTCCGGCAATGGCCCTACTTGCTGGTTTTGGTGCAGAAAAATTAAGACAGTTTATAACCCAAAAATTTTCAATTATTCGTATTCATTATCCTTTGATTATTTTTTCTTTTCTTCCTCTTGCCTTGAAAATAATCAGTATTCATCCCAATCAAAATCTTTATTTCAATTCCTTAATTGGCGGGCTAAAAGGAGCGGTTGCTCGAGATTTTCCTGGTTGGGGAGCGGCGCTTGGAAATCCCTATCTTCAAGGAGTTGAATGGCTAAACCAAAATGCGGAGCTGAATTCTAAACTGGTTCTTTCATCTGGACTGATGACAAATGTTCCAATGACTAAAATTCGGCCAGACATTGAATACGCAAACAACCTTGCCAGCACAATTTTGCGCGATGGAGAATATATTATGGGTTTAACTTATTATGGAGTATCCCCTTTTTATGAAACACTATACCCAGAAAGATATCTTATTCCTGTATATGAAAAAAAAGTTGAGGGAGTACCTATTTTAAAAATTTGGAAAAATGATTTAGCTCATACTAAAGAAGGGTTTGTTGAAGAAAAGGACATCACTTCAGAAACAAAAATGACCGTGATGAATTATGGATTACTATTAGATTTCCAAAGGCCATTTTTTTTAACTAGGCTAGAATTATTTTTTGAGGAAAAAAGTTGTCAGCAAATGGAAGAAGGAGTAATTTCTACTTCTTTAGATGGTGTCTCCTGGAAGCAGGAAACAGAGGGACTTTTACAACTTCAGATTCCTCGAATTAAAAAAGTAGAAAAAGGGAAAATTACTCATTTATTTGCTGCCTTGCCTGCGTGCTATTTAAGAGTGGAGATTATTCCTCATAATTCCTGCCGTTTTAATAAATTTAAAATAAATGTTTTACGAGATTTAATTCCTTAAATCCAGATTTAATTACTCTTCTGTTGAGGTCCATTAAAGTAAACAATCATTTCTGCTAAAAGGCCGGTGGAGAAAAGTTGGATTCCTATTACCATCAGCAAAATTCCTAATAAAAGTAGGGGATGGCGGTTTTGGATGCTGCCGGTGGTTAGCCTTAAATAAGAAATATAAAGACCAATGATAAAACCTGTGGAAAAAAGTCCTATCCCCAGGCTTCCAAAAAAATGGGCCGGGCGGCGGATAAATTTTGTTAAGAAAACAACAGTAATCATATCTAAAAATCCTTTCATAAATCTTTCCCGCCCAAATTTTGATTTACCAAATCGGCGAGGATGATGGCGGACGGGAATTTCCGTTATTTTAAATTTTTTTTCTGCTGCCAAAATAGGAATTAGCCGATAAAGCTCGCCGTACAAAACTAAGCTTTTTGCCACTTCTGCTTTGTAAGCCTTAAGTCCGCAATTAAAATCGTGAAGTTTAACTCCGGATAAAGTGGCAGTCATAAAATTCCAAATTCTTGAGGGAAGAACCTTAGAGAGAGGATCTTGTCTTTTTTTCTTCCAGCCGACGACCAAATCATAACCTTGGTTGATTTTTGCCCAAAGTTTGGGAATTTCTGCCGGGTCATCTTGGAGGTCAGCGTCTAGGGTGATGATTATTTCCCCTTTTGCTTTTTTAAAACCAGCAGCTAAAGCTTCTGATTTGCCAAAATTACCGCGAAATTGAATTAAGGTGACAGATTTATCTTTCTTACTTATCCGGCGAATTACCTCGGCTGAATTATCAGTGCTGCCGTCATCAATAAAAATAATTTCAAAAGATTTTTTCAAGGGCTTGATCGCTTTCAAAATCTCCCGATAAAGAATTGGCAGCGATTTTTCCTCGTCTTTAACCGGAATGACAATTGAAATATCCATTATTAACCCTTATTATATCACCAGAATGAAGGAAAGTTTAAAAAATCTGGTTTCTTTATTTTTCTTTTGGTTGATTTTAGGTTTTCTTTATATTTTTTTATTTCAAATTTATTTGCCTCGAGTAAATGCCTTTGGTTGCTTTGATGACTGCTTTAATTATGTCGCCGGTTATTTTCTGTTAAAAGGAAAAACCTTATATTCAGAAATATTTTTTAACCATCAGCCGCTAATGGCCTACACAAGTAAGATAATTCAGCTGGCAACCAAACCGATAAATATTTACGAGCTTGTTTTGCGCCATAGGCAGTTTTTGATATTTTTTGGATTTTTGATGAACTGCTTGATTGTTTGGAGATTTAGTTTGGTTGGATTGGGGTTTGCTTTATTTTATGAATTAACAAAATTTTACTTGTTTGGAGATAGGTTTTTAGGCGAAGGATTGGTTGTTTACCCCTTGGTTTATATGACCGGACTGCTCTGGAATAAATTTACTAAGAGAAAGATTTATCATTGGGAATATATTTTTGCTGGGTTTTTAACCTGGGTTGTAGTTTTTGCTCGCGAACCGGTTGGGCCATTGGCGCTGGTGATTTATAGTTTGATTTTGTGGGGAAAACCATTTAGCAAGGCGAAAAAATTTTCCTTATTGCTTTTTTTCGCCCTTAGTGGTTTAGTTTTTCTTTTTGTTCCTTTTAGGGATTATGTTTTTAATGTATTTGTACTTAATTTAAAAATGGGAAGAGCCACAGGGGTTAATATTTTTAAATCATTTTTTTACCCTGTTTTTATTCTTTTTATCAGAGAGAAAAACCTTTTTAGCGACTTTCTTTTTGGATTAAACATTGTTTTTTTAATTTTGTTTTTTTGGTTGATTTTTCAGAAAAAAAGCCTTGTATTTTTAATTTTTTTAATTCTTGGGTTGGCAAATCTTAGGGCAGGAAAACCTGGGGCAATATTTTATGCCGCCTTTCAGATGCTGCCGTGGTATGGGATTTTAATTTTTACTTGCTTTTTGCTTCTTTTGGAAATTTGGTGGCAACAAAGAAAGATGACTCTATTCCTTGGAGCATTTTTAGTTTTTTTATTAAGCCGCTTAGTTTTTTCTCCTCAATCTTGGATTAGGGAAAAACCAAACCCCCACAAGGAGTTTTTAACTAATTTCGGTTATTTACAGCAAGTGGGTGAAGTAGTAAAGGTCTTATCCGAGCCTAGCGACACTCTATTTTTAGATGGATTTGATGATTTGATTTATTGGCAGGCGGACAGACTCTCTCCTTATAGATATTCTTGGTACACTTCTTTTATGCCTTATGTTTCTAAGTATGCTGAAGTGCGTTTGGAAATGTTTGCTAAAACTCCACCCGATTTTTATTACGGAACCTGCCCTGATAAAAAAGTGGAGATATGGATGATGCCCAAAGAATTTGTCGGCGACTATCAACAATTATATTCAGAAGGAAAACCCACTTGCCTTTATATCAGAAAAACAAAAATTCCCAAAATTACTGCCGAACAATGGCAAAAAGCAAAAGAACTTCGCTACGAGCTTCCTAAGAGTAGACGTGAGTAAGAACAGAAAGAATATTGAGAATTAAAAAAACTCCTAACCAAAAATAAGTCGCTTTACGGGCTGGGGTGGCGAATTTTTTTGGCCAAAGAAGGGTGGGGAGAAAGGAAATTGCGCCGACAACCACGATTAGACGAAAAAGGAGGTTGGAAATACCAAAAGTTTCCTCCCATCCCCAATGAAAGGCAGAAGAGGCGATTAGAAAAAACCAAAAAAGATTTAAAAGCGAGGGTTTAGTTGTTAGTTGGCGTAAAACAACGGCACTGGCGATAATTACAAATGGATAAAAAGGATAACGGTACCAACCTTGAGCTTCTATTCCGGGGATGGCAAAAACAAAAATTAGAAAATAAGCCAAAAGAGGAAATAGAAGTTTAAAGTGCTGGTTGAAGTTTAAACTTAAAATAAAAACCGCCAGCCAGCCAAAATATATCCAACCATCAGGATAAAGGCGATCAACTAAATATGGGTGGGTAAATAGGGCTAAAACATTGCCTAAACCAATTTTTGCCCGAGCCATTTGTAGCCCCCAAAGACTTAAAAAAGTTTGCCAATCGTAAATTCGGCCATAAACAAAGAAGAGAAAAAAGAAAAATAAAGCAACAAGGCCAACAAAGAAAGTGTCATGCCAGCGTTTTTCTTTAACTAAAAGCAAACAAACACCCAGGGTGACTGCTGACCAGGGGATTTTTGCTAAAACCAAAAGACCACAAAGAATAGCGACTAAATTTCGTTGCCAAGTTTTGCCAGTTTTTAAGTATTCCAGCAAAAGAAGCCAAACCCCCAACATCATTGGGATTAAAAAATTTTCGTTTTGGACAAGACGAGAGCCAATAACAATGGTGGGAGTGGTGGCATAAAGTAAGGCGGATAAAAGACCAACAAAATCTCCATAAAGTTTTTTGGCGAGTAAGAAAACCAAAAAAATTGAGGTTGTTCCCAAAATTAACGCTAAGATTCTTATTTGAGGAAGAGTAATATCAAAAAGCTCTTTTGAGCCAGTTAAAAGAGCAAAGCCACCGGCGACTAAGCCGAAAAGAGGGGGATGTTCCAAATAAGGAGTAACTAAGCGGACCCAAGCTCCTTGGAATTTTTTAAGCTCATAATTTTTGTAATGAGGATGGGGAGACCAGGAAGTGGGAATATGATTTTGCCATAAACTAATCCCTTGCCAGGTCCAGGCAAATTCGTCAAAAGTCGCCCCATGGCGGGGGAATTGAGCATAGTGATAAAAGCGGAGGTAGAATCCTAGGAGAAGAATTAGAGCTAAAATTACTCCCTTGACCCTAGCCATAATTAAAGTATATAATAAATCTTAAATGAAAAACAGGAATCCCTCTTTAACTTTTATTTGCGCCACTCTTAATGCTGGTAAATATCTTGAAGACTGGATTTTATCAATTAAAAAACAAGATTATTCTTCTCAGCTAATTGAGATTTTGATTTCCGACGGTGGTTCCACTGACAATACCTTAGAGATAGCGAAGAAATATAATTGCCGGGTAATCAGGAACGAAAAAGTTCTTTGCGAACCAGGGAATGATTTGGGAATAAAAGAAGCTAAAGGTGATCTTTGTGTGATTATGGGAGCAGATAACAGATTAGTAGAGAAGGATTGGATTAAAAAAATGATTAAACCTTTTAAGGATCCGGAAATAAAAGCTGCCTTTCCTCGGATCAGGAACAGACCACAAGACACTTGGTTAAACAAATACATTAATACTTTTACCGATCCTTTTAATCATTTTGTTTATGGTTATGCTTGTAACCCGACTACTTTCTATAAGACCTATAAGGTTTTAAAGAAGACTCCTGATTATGAGGTTTATGATTTTAAAGAGAGTAATCATCCTATTCTTGCTTTTGATCAGGGGTTTGTCTTAAGAAAAAAGGGCTATGTTCGTCCCAAAGGGACTGAATATTGCGACCAGCTTTCGGTGATTGAAATGATTAAAGCAGGACAAAAAATGGCTTATGTTCCAGGAGCTAGTAATTATCATTTAACTCTGGATAAAGGCTTGCCCCAATTTATACGCAAACAAAAATGGATTATCAGTCATAATCTGATGGGAGGAAAACCTCACGGCCTAGCCAAAGAGCCGTTCGGTTACCAAGCAAGAGCAAAATATATTTCCTTTCCTAGAAAAATTCGTCAATACCTTTGGCCATTTTATGCTATTAGTTTTATTTTTCCTGCCTTAAGAGCAATTTTCAAACTAGTTACCGACGGCGAGAAAGAATGGCTTTATCATCCTTTTATTAATTTTGTTTCTGCCTTTGTTTTTTGGATTGAGGTGGTTAGAATTAAAATTTTAAGAAAAGATCCATTTGAAAAAGAGAGGGCCATAATAAAAGGTCAGATTTATTAATGTTTAAGAATTCTCCAAAAATTAAAGTTGGCCTGATTGGCTTGGGTTATTGGGGGCCTAATTATGTTCGGCTTATCAGCGAGAATAGCCACACTGAGTTGGTATGGGCTTGTGATATTGATAGCAATAAGTTTTTTAAGGTCAAAGAGAAGTATCCCAATTTGGAAATTAAATTTATTAATGACTTTGAAAAGAATCTTAATCAAGTTGATGCCGTTATACTGACTACCCCGTGGGAAACTCACTTTCAAATTGCTTCCCTTTGTTTGGAAAAAGAAAAACACGTTTTAGTAGAGAAACCTTTAACTAAGACAATTTCAGAGGCCAGGCAACTTTGTAAATTAGCAAGAGAAAAGAAAAAAGTTCTATTTGTTGATCATATTTTTAAATATAATCCCGCGGTGAAAGAACTAAGAAAACTGATCCAGACAAGTCAATTGGGAGAAATTTTGTATTTAACTGGAGAGTTTTTAGCCCTCGGCCCAATTCGTCAAGATGCTAACGCTTTGTGGGATTTGGGGATTCATTTTATTTATACCGCGATGTTTTTACTGGATGCCACTCCGATTTCTGTCTCTGTTTGTGGCTCTGATTATTTGCTGCGAGATATTGAAGATGTCTGTTTTATCAGAATGGATTTTAAAAATGGAATTAAAGTTAATATTTCCGCCAGTTGGCTTTTTCCGGAGAAAATCAGGAAACTAGTAGTAGTAGGCAATAAGGCGATGGCGGTTTTTGACGATGTTAAACCTGAAGGTAAACTATATCTTTATAAAAAAGGAGCCTCTTATATTGATGAGGATACTCCTTATCTTCTTTGGGACGAAGGAATAAAACCGGTAGAAGTCCAACCGAGCGAACCCCTCAAAGAGGCTTTTAATGAGTTTGTTCAGGCGATAATACAGAAAAGGCAACCCTTGACTAATGGTGAGGATGGTCGGAAAATTATCAAGATAATGACTGCTTGCCAAAAATCACTTAAAATGGGAGGGAAAGAAGTTTTGTTAAGATGAAAATAAACTTAGTTGATTTGAAAAGAAATTATCTTAGTATCAAACCGGAGATTGATAAAGCTATTCAGGGAGTAATCGAAAATTCCGCTTTTATTTTGGGAGAAGAAGTTGAGAATTTTGAGAAAGAGTTTGCTAAGTTTTGCCAGGTTAAATATGCGGTTGGGCTTGATAGTGGCCTTTCGGCTTTAGAATTAGGAATGAGAGCTTTAGGTATTGGTCCTGGTGATGAAGTAATTACTCCAGCCAATAGTTTTATTGCTTCTTCTTCGGCAATTTCTTTTTGCGGTGCTAAACCGGTTCTGGTAGATTGCGACCCCCTGAGCTACAACATTGACCCAAATCTAATAGAAAAAGCGATTACCCGCCGAACTAAGGCGATTATGCCAGTTCATCTTTATGGACAACCAGCTGAAATGGAAGCAATTTTGAAAATTGCCAGGAAGCATAAATTGCTGGTAGTTGAAGATGCTTGCCAGGCTCACGGAGCCAAATATAAAGGTAAAAGAGTCGGTTCCTTTGGTGACATAGCTGCTTTTTCCTTTTATCCGGGCAAAAACTTGGGTGCTTACGGAGATGGGGGAATGCTAGTAACTAACCAAAAAAGACTGGCGGATAAAGTGAGAATGATGAGAAATTATGGCCAGAAAGAGAAGTATAATCATGTTTTTCTAGCGTGGAATCGGAGGTTGGATAGTTTGCAGGCAGCAATTTTACGAGTAAAACTTCGCTATCTTAATAAGTGGAATAGGAAAAGACAACAACATGCTCGGCTTTATACTCGGTTATTAAGAAAACTGGATGGCGTGATATGCCCCAAACAAAGCAAAGAAGCAAGCCATGTTTATCACCTTTATGTTGTTCAGGTTTCTAAAAGAGACGAATTGCAAAAATATTTAGCGGAAAAAGGAATCGCTACTGGTATTCATTATCCAATTCCAATCCATTTGCAGCCGGCTTATAAAAATTTAGGTTATAGAAAGGGGAGTTTTCCGGTGACCGAAAGCTTGGCTGGGCGGATTATATCTTTGCCAATTTTCCCGGAATTAAAAAGTGAAGAAATCAGATTTATTGTCAGGGAAATAAAAATTTTTTATGCCTCTTTATAGTGATGATATTGCCAATCGTTTGACCGCCAGAACTAAAAAAGCAATCCAGTTTTGTGGCGATTTTAGGGGTAAAAAAATTTTAAACATTGGTTGCTATGATGGTTGGTTGGAAAAAATTGCCGTTAAAAGAGGAGCCCAAGAAGTTACCGGGATTGATGTTAACAAAAAATTTGTTGCTTTAGCCCAAAAAAATGTTCCCCAGGCAAAGTTTTTGCAGGCTTCAGTTCTGAAGTTACCATTTGTTAGTCAGCGATTTGAAATGGTGACGATGTTTGACGTGATTGAACATTTACCCAAAGGCACAGAGCTAAAAGCCTTAAAAGAAGTAAAAAGAGTGCTTAAAAAGGGCGGAAAACTTTTTCTTTCCACTCCTAAAAGTAATTGGCTGGCCAATTTACTTGATCCAGCTTGGTATTTTGGTCATCGGCATTACTCGGTGAGGAAAATAAAAAATCTTTTGAAGACAACAGGATTTACCATCGAGAGGTTAGAGATTAAGGGCGGTTTTTATGAGTTGTTTTCAATGATAATGTTTTATGCTTTTAAATGGTTGTTTCACCGGGAAATTCCCTTTAAGGATTGGTTTGAGAAAAGAAGGAACGAGGAATATCTAAACAAAAACGGCTTTGTAACGCTTTTTGTCAAAGCCAGCTAAAAATGAAACAATATCCAAAGGTTTCTATCATCATTGTTAATTGGAATGGACGGGAACATCTCCGTTACAGCTTGCCCTCTTTAAGTAAGATAGATTATCCTAATTATGAAATTATCTTAGTTGATAATAATTCAACTGATAGTTCTTTAGAGTTCGTTAGGAATAACTACCCCCAAATTAAAATTATTAAAAACACTGCTAACCTGGGATTTGCCCAGGGGAATAATTTAGGAATCAGGCAAGCGGCTGGAAAATATGTTCTTTTTCTTAATAATGACACCAAAGTTAAGCCAGATTTCTTAACTAAGTTAGTTTCTGGCTTAGAAAGCGAACCTGATATTGGGGCTGTTCAAAGCAAAATCCTTTTAATGGACAGACCGAAATTTTTAGATTCAATTGGCAGTTTTTTGACCTGGACTGGATTTTTAACTCATTTTGGCTTTCTTAAAAAGAATGAACCTAGGCTAAATAAGAAAATAGAAATATTCTCCGCCATGGGGGTTTGTTTACTGGTGAGGAGAGATGTTTTAGAGAAAGTTGGCTTTTTTGACAAAGATTTTTTTGCCTATTTTGAAGAAACTGATCTTTGTTGGAGGATTTGGTTGGCTGGTTATAAAATTCTTTATATTTCTGAAGCAGTTATTTATCATAAAAAAGGGGCAACTTCATCTTTATTGCCAAATTCGTTTATTACCTATCATTCTTTTAAAAATAGAATTTGTTCACTAATCAAAAATTTAGAATTAAAAAATTTAATGTGGATGTTACCGATTCATTTAGTGATTTGTAAGTTAGTGGCTTTAGGCTATTTTTTAAAAGGTAAGCCGCGAAATAGTCTTTCCATATTTCGTGCCCTTGGGTGGAATCTTGTTAATTTTAAATCTACTTTAACCAAGAGAAAAACGGTTCAGAATAAGATAAGAAAAATATCGGATAGCCTCTTGCTTCCTCGGATTTCAAGAAAAATCAGCCTAACTAATTATTGGCAACTTTGGCAGGAGATTAATATCTAGCCTTTTCTTAATATTAAGAAAGTACCAAATTCACATGGTGCGAATAGCGATTTCCAGGCTATCGCGAACGATTCAATGCCGCTTCTTCTAATGGTGATATTTTACCGGAATTTCAACAATTTTGTTGGTTGCTTCCTAAAGATGTTTATATAGTTCGGTGTGAATTTCGTAGCGGTTAGAAATAAGTTTTAATTTTTTCAAGACTTTAGCTCGATAAATAGCTAATCCGCTACTGGCTTTTCTGATTAAGATGCCTAATAAAAGCCGGTTGACCATAAAGTAAGCCCAGCTATTTATTGATTTTTTTAAATTCTTTTTGTAAAGCAAGTACAGTCTTTGGATAGGATTTTTTAGCTTTAGAAACCGGAATGACAATGTTAATTTCAGGTTTCATTCAGTATTATCTAAGTCTACTTCGACCCTGAGAATATATTTCAAAAATGGAGAGTGTCTTTTTAGTTAAGAGGTTATACCCAGTTTTCCTCAAAGTTTCCATTCCTTGAGGATGGATTTCATCAAATTCAGATTTGGTAAAATAGATAAGCATTATATGTATTTTATCATTTTTTAGGAAGGCTTGAAGAGTTGAGTAAGAATATGATATTTTAAGGCTATGGAAGTTTGGCTTTAAGTAGTTATTCCGGCTTACAATGAACAATCTCAAATATCAAAAACCCTGGAGGTAGTTCTTGCTTACCTGAAAAACAAAAGACTTCCTTTTGAGGTGATTGTAGTTGATGACGGCAGTTCGGATAGAACCATAGAGTTGATTAGAAAAGTTAAAAAAACTGAACCAAGAGTTAAACTTTTGCGGAACAGCAGAAATTTAGGCAAGGGCGCCGCCGTTAAAAAGGGAGTCCTTAAAGCTTGCGGGAGATATATTTTATTTACTGATGTTGACCTTTCGGCCCCTATTGATCAGTTTGATAAATTTGAGAAGTATCTCAAACAAGGTTTTGATGTGGTTATTGGTTCAAGAAGAATTGATGGTTCACAAATTGGAATACATCAACCTTGGGTCAGGAGGGTCTTAGGGGCTATTTTTTATTTTTTGACAAGAAAGTTTATTTTATCAGGAATTGTTGATAGTAATTGTGGCTTTAAAGCCTATCGTCGGCCAGCGGCTCAAGAAATTTTTAAGTTGCAGACAATTAATCGCTGGGCCTTTGATGTAGAGCTGCTGCTCATCGCCCAAAAAAAGAACTTTAAAATTAAAGAGGTACCGATTAAATGGTATGACTCTCCTTATTCTCAGGTAAAAATTGGGATGGCTATTTTTAGTAGTTTAAGGGATGTAGTTAAGATTAAAATTAACGAAAAAAGAGGGCTTTATGGATGAGCGGAGGGCTGAAAAAGAAATTAAACGGCTTTATCACGGCCTAGGCTGGCCGACAATTTTTACCTATATTCGCTTCTTTACCGCTCCTTATCAGGCAATAGAAAAGTATGTTCCTAAAAAAGGAATCATTGTTGATTTGGGTTGTGGCTATGGCCTTTTTTCAAATTACCTGGGGCTGACTTCTTCACAAAGAAGAGTAGTCGGAGTTGAGCTGGACGAGAACAAAATTAAATATGCCGATAAAAAAATAAAAAACGTTAATTTTTTTAAAAAAGATATTACTAAAATGAAACTTCCTCAGGTTGAGGCTTTTTTATTAATTCATGTTTTTCACCATTTAAATTCTTTCAAAGAGCAAGAAGCTTTATTGGCTGAGTGTGTTAAAAAATTAAAACGCGGAGGCTTGCTTTTGATTGTTGAGATTGATAAAAAACCTTGGTGGAAATTTTTAATTACCCAGTTGGCTGACCATATTTTATATCCAGGTGATAAAATTTATTATCGTTTTGAAAAAGAGATGGTTGAGCTATTAAAGCCATTTTCATTTAAACTAAAAATTAGAAGAATTCATCAAGGCAAGCCCTTTTCTCATATGCTTTATCTTGGCTATGTTGAAAGCTAAAAAATCAATTTTATCCCGCGCAAAAAGACTCTATCTCCATCAGGGTTGGCTAACTTTTTTCACTTATTTTCGCTATTGGGAAGAGATTCGCTATCAAAGATTAGAGAAAATGATCCCTAAAAAAGGGACAATTATTGATCTGGGCTGCGGCTATAGACTTTTTGCTAATTTTTTGGGAATGACTAGTCCCCAACGAAGAGTTATCGGTCTTGAGTTAGATAAAAAGAAGCTCCGTCTGGCTGAAAAGAATTTTCCCAATGTTCGTTTTGTAGCCAAGGATATTACTAAGGTAAAAATTCCCTCTGCCGACGTTATTATACTGATGTGCGCTTTGCATCATTTGAGTTCTTTTAAAGAACAAGAGAAATTATTAGGCTTTTGTGTTAAGAAACTCAAAAAGAGCGGCTTGCTAATAATTGATGAGGTAGATAATCATCCCTGGTATAAATATTTAATTACCCGATTGGCTGATTTTCTTTTATATCCTCATGATAAAATTTTTTCGTTTCCGACCGGAGATGCTGAAATTACTTAACAAGTTTTCCTTAACTGTCGCAGTTAAAAATATAGATGGATTTTTGGCTCCGTTTTCTCAATTAATCTATCTTTGCCGAAAGAAATGAAAAATAAACTGCTGATTTTAATTTTACTGGCAGCTTTTTTGATTAGAGTCCTTGGAGTTTATCCTGGTTATCCAGCTGGAAAGCACGCAGACGAATGGATGAGCTATGAGACGGTAGTGGAGATGTTGAAAAATGGCGATCTTAAACCAAGGCAATATTTCTATCCGTCGGGAGTTTCTTTACTTCATTATTTTGTTTATCGGGCTTTTATTTTACCTCCATTACTGACAAAGATATTTTTATTCCATCCCCGAATGTATTTGACAGCAATTAAGATTGGCTTTCCTCGCTTTTTTAAAGAATTTTCCGTTTTGATTTTCGGCAACGGGACGGTTAGAGCAATCTATTGGAGTCGTTATTTGAATGCTTTGCTTTCCACGATAATTGTTTTTTTAGTTTATTTGGTAGGAAAAAAACTTTTTTCTAAAAAAGTTGGTTTGTTGGCGGCTTTTTTTCTTACCTTTAACTTTCGTCATGTCTTATCAAGCCCTTTAGGTTTAGCCGATACGCCCAATGGGGTAATAACGATACTTTCTTTTTATTTTTCTTATCTTTTGTTTGAAAAACCATCGCGCCGGCGGTATTTTTTAGCCGGTTTAGGAGCAGCTTTGGCTTTTTCCACTAAGTTTCAGTTTTTTACTTTAGTTACTTTTGGCTTGGCTCATTTTTTAATTTTTTTAAAAAAACCTTCCTGGCGAGCACTTTTTAACCCCAACTTTTTCTTAGCCTTAAGTTTGATGCCAATAGTCTTTGTTATCTTAAATCCTTACTGGGTTTTGGAAAATAAAGAAGCCTTAAGAATTCTTCGTGATGAAAGTCGACGCTATGCGGTGGGGCGGATGAAGCTTTACCCTTATGCTTTGGGTTATCTTTACCAGTATGGAATAGGCAAGCTGATGAGTGTGGCAATTCTCCTGGGGATGCTCATCACCATTTTGAAAAAATTTAAACAGGCCCTTTTTCTTTTGTCGCTAATTATTCCTTTTTTCTTTGTTTTGGTTTGGTATTCTCGGGGAGGACTTTATAGCCGTAATTTTACTCCGGTAATTCCTTTTTTGCTGGTTTTTGCGGCAGTTGGTATTAGCCAGGTGACTACTTGGATCTCAAAGCCGTTTAAATTAGGGGAAAAATGTCAGACTTTCATTATTATTTTGCTAGCAGCTATTATTTGTGCGGCTCCAGCCAAAAATTCGTTAATCCATACTTTTTATCGGATGAGAGATTGGAATTTTGAATCACTGGCTTACTGGTTAGAAAAAGAATTGCCCTACAATTCAAAAGTGGCCATTCATCGAGGAGTGATTTGGGCTTTGGATTCAGAGATAATTAAAAAGAAGGTTAATTTTTATGAAATTGACACCCACAGTGACTATATTGATTTGGCAGAGCTTAGGCAAGCTGGTTTTGACTATGCCATCTTAAGCTATGAAGGATTAGCGGTACCCAATCTGCTTTGGGAGGGAATGAATAGCTCTTCCGGAAGTCAGTACTGGCAAGTTCCAATTAAACGACTATCGAATAATTTTATGAGTCTAATGGCCAAAGAGCTTCTCGTTTGTTCGGTGGCTGATTCTTTGAAGCCTTGGCAAACTTTTGAAAACCGATACGTTGTTACCAGAATTCCTCCTCTTTTTACAGGTCAAAAAACCTTGATTAAAAATTTTAGTTTTGACTCGCCCAATGATATTTGGGAGGCAAGAGGAAAGTTTGGTTTTGAGGTCAAAGGATTTGTTTACAATCCGCAGGTAGGTTATAAAGATAAAGGTTCATTGGAAACCACCGATAATATTTCAATTGATACACTTCGTTTTGCTTCTGCTCCGATTCCAATTCAGGGCGGTAAGAAATATTACGTTTCTGCCTGGGTAAAACGAGAAACTAATTCTTCTGATGAGAAAGACGGTTTTTTAAGAATGGATTTTTATGATAAAGAAAGGGTTTCGGATTTGGAACAGGTGGGAAATGAAGTAGCTCTTTCCTCAAGAATAAGTACGCTGGGTCAATGGCAAAAGCTTGAGGTAAGGAGAATTGCTCCTGCAAATGCTTCTTTTATGACGATTAGCTTTCAGGTAATCAATCCGGCTGATTCCAGCTATTTTATAGATGATGTGGCTGTTTTTGAACAAGAGATAAGCGAAGAGGAACTGTCGTTTCTTAGTCATTGTCGTCGCTCAAAAGCCGATTGGACTTTTATTTTTCCGCTTGGGGTTTTATGAGATTGGTGTATAATAATAATTACAATTAAACCGATGAAGCAAAAATCAAGAAAAGCAAAAATAGCCTATGTGGCGATGTGCGCTGATTTAATTCATCACGGCCACATCAAGATTATCCAAGAAGCCAGAAAGTTAGGTAAGGTAGTTGTTGGTTTGATGACCGATGAGGCAATTGCCACTTATAAAAGGATTCCTCTTCTTAATTATGAACAACGGAAGCAAATTGTCGAGAATATTGTTGGAGTCGCCCAAATTATTCCTCAAAAAACTCTTGATTATACCGAAAATCTAAAAAAAGTTAAGCCCGATTATGTAGTTCATGGGGATGATTGGCGGACTGGGGTGCAAAAAGAAACTAGAGAGAAGGTGATTAAATTAATTCGCCAATGGGGCGGAAAATTAGTTGAACCACAGGTTATTGAAGGAATTTCTTCTACTGATTTAATTAGCCATGCCCTAGGGCAAGGGGTAAGTCCTTCTTACCGAATTAGACAATTAAGGCGTCTGATAGAATTGAGACCAATCGTGAGAATAATGGAGGTTCACAATGGCCTTTCCGCCTTAATAGTGGAGAAAATGAGGTTGGTGGAGAAAGAAAAAACTTTAGAATTTGACGGGATGTGGGAAAGCAGTTTGACTGATTCGGCTTCAAAGGGCAAACCAGATATAGCGGCAGTGGATGTCACCTCTCGCCTTCAGACAATTGAGCAAATTTTGGAGGTGACGACCAAACCGATTATTGTTGATGGCAATAGCGGCGGATTAGCCGAGCATTTTGTTTTTACCGTTAAATCGTTGGAAAGACTAGGGGTGGGGGCGGTAATTATTGAGGATAAAATAGGGGCTAAGAGAAATTCTCTTTTTGGGACCGAGGTAGAACAAACTCAAGATTCAATTGAAGGTTTTTCGGAAAAGATAAACCGGGGTAAAAAAGCCCAGGTAGGCAATGACTTTATGATTATTGCCAGAATTGAAAGTTTGATTTTGAAAAAAGGCCAGAAAGATGCTCTTAGAAGAGCCCAAGCTTATATTGACGCCGGAGCTGATGCGATTATGATCCATAGTAAAGAAAAGACACCCAAAGAAGTTCTTGATTTCTGCCGACAATATAAAAAGTTTAAATATCGTGTCCCCTTGGTAGTGGCTCCTTCAACTTATAGCAGTATTAGGGAAGATGAGTTAGCCAGGGCAGGGGTTAGTGTGGTAATTTATGCTAACCAACTTTTGCGAAGCGCTTATCCGGCAATGGTTAAAACCGCGGAAACGATTTTAAAAAACGGCCGAGCCTTGGAGGCAGAGAAATATTGTTTGCCTATTGATGAAATATTACGCTTAATCCCTGGAGCTATTTAAAAATGATTAGGGTTAAGGATTTTATTAACCGGTTGGATTCTTTTGGTTTTTCGCCCTTTTTAATGGTGCCTTGCTCAATTTTTAAGCCGCTTAATACCTGGTTGATAAACAGACAGAGAGAGGTTGTTTTCCCGCCTAATGAAGCTCACGCAATGGGGTTTGCGGTTGGTTCTTACTGCGTTACCGGAAAACCAGCGGTAGTTTTTCTTCAGAATTCTGGCTTAAATAACATTGCCAATGCTCATACCTCGCTTCATTATCTTTACCAAATTCCAGTTTTATTGGTGGTTTCTTGGCGCGGCCAGCCTGGGAGGAAAGATGCGCCAGAGCATAAACTAATGGGGAAAATTACTAAAAAATTTCTAAAAGCTCTAGAAATTCCCGCAGTAATTCTTTCTTCAAATTCTTCAAAATGGAAGGTTGAGCTTAATTCTATTGCCAGTCTCATCAATAAAGAAAAAAAACCAGCGGCGGTAATTATCCGAGAGGGAACTTTTTCTCCAGGGAAAGACTTAATTGACGAGAATAGTAAATACCCACTTTCTCGTTTTGAGGCAATTAAAATTATCAAACAAAACCTAAAAAACAAGGCGGTTTTTATTTCTACCAATGGTTTTATCAGTCGTGATTCTTTTGCGGTTTTACCCTCACCTGATTTTTATATGATGGGCTCAATGGGTCATGCTTTTTCTATTGGAGCAGGTACTGCTTGGGGCTTATCAGGGAAAAACTCTGATTTAAAAGTAGTAATTCTAGATGGCGATGGTAGTTGTCTGATGCACTTAGGTAGTTTAGCTTTAGTGGGATTAGAGAAAATAAAAAAAAGTAATTTAATTTATCTGGTTTTAGATAATGAAGCTTATGAATCGACCGGTTCTCAACCTAGTCTTTCCCCAGAAATAAATTTTATTAAAATCGCTGAGGGTCTTGGATTTCCTCAGGTATTTTCAGTTAAAAAGGCAAGTGATTTGAAAAAAGTGATCAAAAATCTTAAACCAAGGATAGCCGCCTTTATTCATATTAAGATTAACCGACAAAAAACCGAGACGGCTGCCCGCGTTTCTGATAAATATACCTGCGAGCAAATTACTAAAAGATTTAGAAGAAACTTCAGATGATGAAAGAATTAATCAGATCGATAGTTAAAGATGAAATTTATTTTATGCCCACAGAGGTAATTTTTGGACGGGGAGCGCTGGCGGAAATTGGAATGTTACCTCAAGTTCAGGAAAAAACAAGGGTGGTACTAGTAAGCGGAGGGCATTTCAGAGAAACAGAGGATTTCAAGCTTCTGATTTCAATTTTTTCAGCTCAAGGAAAAGAAGTTGTTGTTTATGAGCCGAGAGAGACTAAGTCTGACTTTGGAGCAATCAATAGGTTGGTTAACTTTTTAAGAAAGGAAAAACCTGATTTGGTTATTGGTGTAGGCGGCGGAACAATCATAGATACTGCTAAATGTGGTACTATCTTAGCGGTTAATCAGGGAAAAGTCGAGGATTACGTCCGAGAGAAAAAAAAAGAATTAAAGAAAAAGGGTGTTACCTTTGTGGCGGTGCCAACAACGGCTGGAACTGGGAGTGAGGTAACGCCCTGGGCAACGGTTTGGGACACTCAAAAGAAAAAGAAATATTCTTTGACTTCGCCCTTAATGTTTCCTGCAGTAGCGGTGGTTGATCCGGCCTTAACGGATTCTCTGCCACCCAAGATAACTGCCGAAACAGGGATTGATGCCTTAGCTCAGGCAATAGAAGCCTATTGGTCGGTAAACCATAATTCGGTTTCAGATAAATATGCTTTGGAGGCAATAGGAATTGCTTTAGGAAATCTAGAAAAAGCAGTAAATAGGCCAGATAAAAAATCAAGAGACAAGATGGCCAAAGCGGCTTTACTGGCTGGCTTGGCCTTTTCTAATACTCAAACAACTATTTGTCATGCGCTTTCTTATCCGATGACGGCTTATTGGAATATACCCCATGGTCAAGCGGTAGCCATTAGTTTGCCGGCATTTATTGAATATACTTTACCAGTGTTGGGGGAAAGGGAAAAGGTTCTTTTGCAAGTCCTAAAGACTGCAAATGAGAAGGAGGCGGCGAGGAAAGTGAGACTTTTAATGGAAAAGATTGGCTTAGCGACTAGACTTTCTCAGTTGGGAATAAAAAAAACGGATATTGACCTGATTGTTAAAGAAGGTTTTCATTCGGATCGCGCCAAAAACGCCCCTAGAATCCCTACCTCAGAAGAATTAAGAGAAATTTTGGAGGAGATTTTATGAAAGGTTTAATTATGGCTGGTGGTTTAAGTACCAGATTGAAACCAATAACCAATGATCTTCCGAAAAGTTTGGTTAAAATTGGTGAGAGGACAATTTTGGGCCGAATAATTGATTCTCTTTTGGAACATAAAGTTAAAGACTTAGTTATTATTACTGGCTATCTTGAAAAAGAGATTAAAAAATTTGTTAAAAAGAATTATCCCAACCTTAAACCAACTTATGTATTCAATCCAAAATACCAAAATACCAAGATACGTTATATTTATGCTATGTATTTAGCAGAAGATGCTTTAAGGGGAGATGATGTCCTTTATATTCATGGAGATGTTTTTTGTGATCCGATTTTAATCAAAAGATTGGTTAGATTTCCTCATTCCGGAGCTTTGGTGAATAAAAGCTTTGTTTCAGAGAAAGACTTTAATGCTAGAGTAAAAAATGGTTTGATAACCGAAATTGGCGTAAAGGTTTATGGCAAGGGGACTGGCTTTTGCTTACCGGTTTATAAGCTTTTGAGAAATGATTTTAAGCTGTGGCTGGAGAAAATAGGTGAGTATGTTGAAAAAAGCAACCTTGACTGTTATGCTGAAAATGCCCTCAATGAAGTTTTAGGCAGAATAAAGCTTTATCCGGTTTATTTTGGCCAAGAGATAGGAATGGAGATTGATGATTTTGAGGATTTAAAAAAAGCCGAAGGATTTCTCAAAAGCGGTTTGATTTCTTTTTCAAAAAGCTTTAAATTATAAACAAATGGCGAAAGGAAATATTTATCAAGATTTAGAAAAACTCTCGGTGGGTCAAATTATTAAAAGACTTTGGCGACCAGAGATTTTTGGGAGAGAAAGAGATTGGTTTGCTACCTATATTTACGCTCCTTTGGGGGTTTTAATTTCCGCTCCTTTGGTTAAAACCCCTATCGGCCCGACAGCGATTAATATTTTGAGTTTAATTTTCGCGATTTTGGCAGCTCCGCTTTTTGCTACCGGAGTTTATAAGTATATTTTATTAGGAGGCTTGTTTGTCCAAATTTCCATGATTTTAGACAATGTTGATGGTACTTTAGCCCGAGCAAAAAAAATGAGCAGTCATTTAGGAGCCTGGCAAGATGTGATGTCCGATATTATTGGCAATAACTTTATCTTGACGGGGATTAGTTTTGGGCTTTATTTTCAAACTCAAGATATTTTAATGTTTCTTTGGGGTGCCTTGGCTTTGTTTGCTGTTAATATGACTACTTTTGTTTATTTTACCCGAGAGACGTTTTTAAAAGGCCTACTCATTGCCCAAACCAGTGAGGTAAAAAGAGCCCTGGGTCCCCTAAAAATCAAACCCCAATATTTGATTTTAACCGGGAATTTTCAGTTTTTCCTGTATGGCGTAGGGGCTTTGTTTAATAAGCTGCTTTGGGTGCTTTGGTTACTGATTATTTTTCAGAATCTTTATTGGTTGGGTAATGCTCTCTTCGTTTATAGATACGCCAAAAAACAAAAGCTTTAGTCTCGACTAAGCCTGTGTTAAAATATTTTCAGGATGAAACAGGAAGTTTATAATAAGAAGTTTTACGAGAGCCGGGCCTATGGAAAGTTTAATCAAGCAAATTTACAAAAGAGTAAAAACTGGTTTTCCGGCTGGCTTAGGTTTTTGGATAAATTTTTAAATTTGAAAAATGGCCGGGGAAGAAAAAGCTTGGAGGTAGGTTGTGGGTTCGGGGCAATTTCCAATCTGCTGACCGAGAGGGGATTTGAAGCTTATGCTTCGGATGTTTCCTTATATGCGGTTGAGCAGGCAAAAAAACTTTCACCAGCAGTGAGATTCTTTTGTTTTGATGTTGAAAAGAATATTCCTTTAAAGGAAAAATTTGATTTTATCTTTGCTGTGGAAGTTTTAGGGCACCTGAAAAATCCCCAAAAAGCAATTAGAAATATGTATCAAAAACTAAAACATAATGGTTATTTAGTTTGCTCAACTCCTCAACCGTATAAACACTATGTCTATTCTCCTAAAATGCTGGGACATATTAATGTTAAAAATCCCAAAGAGTGGTTAGTATTATTCCAAAAGGCAGGATTTAAAAAGCAAAATTTGTTCTTTAAACCGGTTTCTTTTTTACCGTTTCTGTATCGCTTTCATCAGCAATTTAGCCTGGTGATTCCTTTTGGTCTTAGTTGGTCGTTTATTAATTCAACTGTCTTTTATATTGCCCGCAAATGATTAAATTTTTTAAAAATCCCAAATTTTTTGATTTGCTGATAATTTTTCTTTTAGGCCTAACGCCCCTTTTGTGGTTTAAACCAGGCAACCTAGCTTTAGGGCATGATATGGGATTTCCCCTTAATCCGATTGGGATTTTTAAAGAAAGGCTTTTTGCCTGGACTGATAAAGCGGATTTCGGTTATGATCAAACTGCGGCTCTGGGTGGTTTTACTATTCATGGTTTTGAGGCATTTATTAAGGGGTTAGGATTTTCCCTTCAGACAACTCAGAAAATTTCTTTTATCTTTTGGCTGATGATGCCTGGCTTGGCAATGTATTATTTTGTCTGCTCTTTAGGATTGCACAAAAAGATGCGCTTTTTTCCCTTGGCTGCCAGTATTTTTTATATGTTTAATCATTTTCTTCTTCAAGCTTGGTTTATCGCCGAGAGGACCAAATTCTCTATCATTGTTGCCCTGCCTTTAGTTTTATCCTTTTTAATTCGGGGGATTGGGGGGGAGCTTAAGCTGTTTAAGGCCGCCGCGGTAATAACCCTGTTGCTTTTTTTCTTTAACGGTGGGGGAGGACTTGGTTTAGCCCTTTATGGGGGTTTAATTATTGCTTGCGGCGCTTGTTTTTTTTATTTTACTTTGCTTGAATGGAAAAAAAGAAGCCTGAAAGCTGTTGGAAGAAATTTTTTATTTTTATCTCTAATTGGTTTTTTCTTTCTTTTAATTAATTCTTACTGGGTGTTTCCTTTTGTGGTTTTTGTTCTGAAAGGAGCATATCAACAGCTAGGTTCTTTCGGAAGTCCAGAGAGGGTAATTGAATGGGTTCGGTATATCAGTGAAAATACCAGTTTTTTGAATTTTTTCAGGTTGCAAGGAATTCCTAGCTGGTATGACAATCCATTTCTTTTTTATGCGGATGTTTTTTTAAAAAATCCCTTTTTGGTGCTATTAAGTTTCAGTTGGTTTTTCCTTGCTTTCATTTCAATTTTCTTGACCCAGTCTAAGGAAGAAAGGAAATATGTTGTTTTTTTTGGTCTCTTAGTTTTGATCTCAATGGCATTTAGCGCTGGTTCGCATCGGCCTTTTGGAGAGATTTATGTTTTTTTCATCTCCCGCATACCCTTTCTGACAATTTTCCGGAACCCTTTTTATAAATTCGGTTATCTAATTTGGTTTGGTTATGCCTTTTTAACTAGTTTTACCGTTTGTAAACTTATTCAAAGATTAAGGTTGAAAAAATTGCTTTTTACTATTTCTGGTTTTGTTTTTCTGGCGTTTATTCTTCTTTATAATTATCCCTTTTTTACCGGTAGTTTTTTCAAATGGAGACCACCTTTAACTACTTTAGTCAGTCCGCCAGGCTATATTTTTGAATTTGACAATTGGCTTAATTCAATTAAGGGAGATAAAAGAATCCTATTGTTGCCCCCCCTCAATGACGGTTGGAGAGCTGATGCTTACCGCTGGAATTACTGGAGCCTAACCATTCTTCCCAATCTTCTGTTTAAAAAACCATTTTTGGCTAATAGCAGCAATCTAAAAAAGAACGAAGCAATATTGGTAAATGCTCTTTATAAGGCAATTTGGGATCAAGATGAAGAAAAAGTAGAAAAACTAAGCACTGCCCTTGGAGTTAAATATTTCCTTTTGAGAAACGATTTTTATTATGATCTGGATTGGTGCAAGACAAATTCGCCAGCAGACTATCAACTAAAACTTGAGAGTTTTCCTTTTGTAAAGCCAGAAGAAAAATTTGGGGAGTGGTCGGTGTACCGGCTAGAACTAGACCAGGAATTATCTAAAATTTATTCCGCCCCCAAAACCCGTTTTTTGTTAGGGAATGAGAGTAATCTTAAGGAGATTTTTTCTGACGAAGTTCAGGATTTTCAAGGCAACTTTATTTTTCTAAATTACAAAGATAAAGAATTGCTAAATGATAAGTTCTTGGCTGATGAGATTTTGATATACGGAAGATGTATTAGGTGTAATTTAGCCAGAGAACAGTTTCACTTTGAGCTGCCTCCTGTTCGACTTTTACCGTTTTCTAAATTTTATTTTTTGACTACTTGGAAAGAAAATTATCATGAGGTCAAGATAAAAAAAACCGGCGGCCCAAATCAACTTATTAACTTAGAATTAGGCTTGGCAACTAAAAGATTAGCGGAGCTCCAGGAGCTTAGTAAAATTCTGGAGAAAGGCAAGGAGGAGGTTGCTTTGGAAACGGTCAGAAAGTTTCGGGCAAGAATAAATAATGTATTTACCCACCTGGAAAATTTTAAAAATATTGACAATGATTCACTTCTTTTAATTGGTGATTATTTTAAAAACTATAAAAGGTATTTACGGTCGTTAACCAGGAGTTTTTCTGGCGGAGTTAATATTTTAATTTGGGATAGTTTTTGGAAACTTGACGATTACTTAAAAGAAGTTGAAGAGAGAGTTTGGCAAAGCGAGAAAACCATCAGAAGGTTTGTTTTAGAGGTCCCCTATGATGGTAATTATGAGTTGCTGATTAGAAATGAAAAAAATTGGCGGAATATTTTCAATGAGAGTCCTTTTAAAAACCTCCCTTTTGTACTGGACGGTAAAGAGTATGTTTTTTCCGGAGGGGAATTTAGCAGTAATTGGATTTCGTTGGGTAATTTTTATCTGAATAAAGGAAAGCATCGACTGGCAATTTATTTACCGGAGTTTTCCAATTTTTCTCCCGAAAGAAATTTTGATTTCTCTACTAAGGAAGACGGTTATTCATTGAGTTTTCCCATTGATCTTTTGACTCCCAAAGGAGAGCCTAAGGGGGAATATAATATTTCTTTTGAATATTTAACAGAAAAAGGAAACGGTCCCCGTTTAACAGTGGTTCAGGACACAGATGAGGAAGATAAAATTACTCCTGGGCTGATTCAACGCCGGCTGGACGAAACGCTTCCGGTTAAAGAATATTGGGAGAGGTATGAAAATTCTTTTGATCTTAATCCAGATACCCAGAAAGTGGAAATTCGGCTGAATTTTGAAAAGCTTACTGAAGAAAATTTAGTTCATTTTAGAAATTTTGAAATCAATTGGAGCTGGAGCCCGACTGTAGTAATTAAGACAGCTACAGACTCCGCTTTTTTGGGAGAAAAGAAAAATCCCCGTGTTGAATTTAGGAAAATAAACCCGACACTTTACGAAGTAGAGGTTAAGGGGGCCCAGGGGCCTTTTACTCTTGTTTTTTTAGAAGCCTTTAATCCTAATTGGCGGGCATATATTGATGATGGCAGGTTTTCTAGAGGAATATTTACCGCGTGGTTTAAAAAGCCTCTTGATCCAAAAAGACAGTTTCTAATTAATGGATATGCTAATGCCTGGTACATTGCTCCCGAGGATATTAATAACCAAAAGAATTTCAAAATTATTATTGAATTTTGGCCACAAAAATGGTTTTATGTGGGGGTCCCTCTTACTTTATTTACCTTTTTAAGTCTATTTTTATATCTAATTTTAACCAAAAGGCAAGGTAAATGAATACTCAATTAAAGAAAATTAAAAAAATTTTGAAGCAGCATTACTGGGAAATCGCTACCTTATCTATTTTTTTAATTTCCTTTGATCTGCTTTTAAAAATTCCTTATCTTAATTTTTTTCTCTTACCCGTAGTTCCTTCTGTTTTCTTTTTTCTTTTTCTTTTTTTACTTTTTCGGATTCCAAGTTTGCTTCTGATTAAAATATCTTTAATTTTATTTATTTTTTGTTTTCCTTTGGTTGTTTTTAGAATTATAGGGATAGCAGAAACGCTGGCAGAGTTGGTTTATATTTTTCTGACAGTTGGACTAGTTAAAGAATTTTTTGTTTTTTTAAAGAAAGTTAGAAATGAAAACAAGAATTAATAAATTTGCCTATTTTTTGACCTTTTTCTTTTTGGTTTTTCTGGTTTTTTCTGATTGGTTTAAAAGTGGTTTACTTTCGGCCAGAGATTGGCCTTTTTTGTTTTCAGAAACAATAAAAGATTTTTCTTTTATTCCCCTCATTCGTTCTGGTGTTTATTTTCCTTTAGATTTTTACTTTAGAACACCGGCAAAAATTTTGGGCAGTTTAGGTTTTTCTTGGCCTTTAATTGAGCGGCTGGTTTGGTTTTGGCCGTTTTTGATTTTAACTGTTGTTTCTTCTTGGTATTTAACTAAAGTAATTTTTGGCTCAAAAAAGTATTTGCTATTTGCTATTTGCTATTTGCTATTTGGCTTGAACACTTATATTTTGATGGTAGTTGGTGGGGGACAGATGGGAGTGGCAATGGCATACTCCATGGCCCCTCTTGTTATAGGAAGGTTTATAAAAAATATAGGAGGCAGGAGTAAGTTTGGTGAGAAAAATGTCAAATATCAAATGTCAAATGTCAAATCTTCAATATTGACCGGTTTGATTTTGGCGGCTCAAATAATGTTTGATCCTCGGATTGCTTTTGTTACGATAATGGCGGTAATTATTTATCAATTGTTTAATCACGGATTACGAATTGCGAATTGGAGATTGGGAATTTCCCTTCTAATTGCTGGGCTGCTTCATTCTTTTTGGTTTTTGCCAGCGATTTTTTCAGGAAAAGCCGCTCTACCC
>Ga0209102_1000256_pt1 | contig 36901 bp, 27 predicted proteins | sample ConPoolayeHmetaG_FD_185483 | JGI IMG/M metagenome (GOLD analysis project Ga0209102, IMG submission 185483) | Hot spring microbial mat communities from California, USA to study Microbial Dark Matter (Phase II) - Cone Pool mat layer H metaG... ...
CCTCTGTTCTTAGACATATTCGTAAAGACTGAGACGCCGAACATATTTGCAGTCATCAGTCCGTAATTCCTTACATGCCAGTAGGTTGGGTATCTGAAGTTACCCAAGTGATCAAAAGCAGTTATTCCAACACTCTCTCCATCAACGATCCCGCTATAGTCACACCAAGCTGCTCTCTTACCCCATGTTTCCGCCTCGTTAATCCCACCAAACGAGTTTTCAATCTTACCACCGTTGTCAACCTTAATCTTTTCGTTAACCCTTATTGAAAGAATTCCACCTTCCTTAGTATCTCCGAATTTAACATCTTTCTCAGGGTTAGAGAGAATTATTTCAAGGTCTAGGAGCACATCTCTTTTAAGCCTCCAGATACGCGTTGTCCTCTCCTCATATAGCTCAATGCTTCCTGACTTGGTAATCCAAACATTGCTACTGCTGAATTCTAAGAAAACTTTCCCACAACTATTCACTTTAACATTTTTCGCTTCAATCCTTCCACTATCGTTAAACTCAGCCCAGAAATCATATCCATTCACATCCCCATGTGCAACCCATAGCGACCTGTGATGCACATGATCCTTAGGCCTGTCTTCCGTAACCCTGACGCCATTCGTGCTGAAGACCGGATACAGATAAGGTTTGCTAAGCAATTTTCCATAATTATAGCCTGCCACCATGTTTTCCCCATGGTTGACAATCAGAGTGCCCTCCTTCAAGTAGTATGAGAAACCGGTTTCTTCCTCTTCTTCACTCAGAACAATATCTCCCCTTAAGGTTCCCCCGGCCTTCGCATAAGGAAGGATGAAGCAACCTTGAAGCGAGTTTTCTTGCTCCGCAACTTGCAAAGGTATTTTTACACCATCTATCTCCAGATGAACGTCCTTTTTGTCCTCAAGGAATGAAGCCAGTTTCTGCAACGAGAAACAAACCGGAGTATCAACCCTGTCGTGAACACCGGCCTCTATCTTGACTTCAGCTATCTTCCTACTCATTTTTATTGAGTTCATTGAAACAACACTTTTTAAACCATTATGCTGGTCTTTAAAAACTTATTAGCCTGATTCAATTTTTCGGTACAAATGAAGCTTTCCATATGCAACGAAGTGTTTTCAGGGATGGATGTTACTGAAGTCTTTCTTCACGTTAAGCGGTTCGGATATCACGGTGTCGAAGTCGCCCCTTTCACCATAGCTAGCAATGTTGAGAAAATTTCCATGGATAGGAGATGGGAGATAAGGAGGAAAGCGGTCGAAAGCGGTATTGAAGTAGTTGGCACTCATTGGGTCTTGGTCTGCGACAAGAACGTGAACCTTTTTAATGACTCGGGAGAAGTGCGTAGAGAGGCCGTAGAGTATCTAGCTAAAGTAATAGAGTTTACAAGCGAAATAGGCGGAAGAATAGTGGTTTTTGGTTCTCCAAAGCAAAGAAGCATCCCATCAAAGGAGGTTTTTAAAAGAGCATGGGATTCTGCTGTCTCCGCCTTCAGAGATATTGGGGATTCTGCTAAGGAAAAAATGGTGGTCTTTTGCATCGAACCCTTATCTAAAGATCAGACAAATTTCATAAACAATGTTAGCGAAGCAATCAAATTCATAACGGGCGTTAATCATGAAAACATCAGACTTATTCTCGACGTGAGAAGCATGTGTGAGGAAAAAAGATCTTTCAAAGACATAATAAAAGAAGGAAGAACCTACCTGAAGCATTTTCATGCGAATGACTGCAATGGGTATATTCCAGGGTCCGGCTCCGCTAACTATAAAGAAATAGTTCAGGGTCTGATTGAAACCGACTATTCCGGATACCTGTCTGTTGAGGTTTTTGACTATAAACCGAATGCGGAAACTATAGCTGTTAGAAGTCTGGAAAACTTAAAAAAATTTTTCAGAGAATACGGAAATATTACTCTTTAAACATTGAATAGTCTTTCAAAACCATAGTTATGAGCATCAGCGTTAGAGTAGAGTCCAGAAATGATATAACTTCTCAGTTGTAAGTTGAATGCTCTGATGTTGCAGCAGGGTATCATTATTCTTACAAAGGTGTGGGAAACCCGCCAGATACGAGGAGTTAGCTCCTTTAGAGAGGATGAAGCTTTTTACAAAAAACTGTCGCAGCTACTTGCTTGAATCTTCGCTTCGTACTTTAAAGAGCTTTTCACTCTTTTTTCCTTCTATCGCATCTACAATCCCTAGCTCCATTAATTCTCTAAGCTTCTTTGCAACCGTTTTCCGAGAGGCCCTTCCTCTAATTTCTCTCAGTAGATTAGTCAGCTGAGATATGTTTAATGGCCCCTCAGCTATCAATATTTCAGTTATATCTCTAGCTAATGGTCCTGCTCTTAGGCTTTCTGAGAGGAGGCTTATTTTCTTAGAAGTCTTATAGGCATCTGAACTTAAGGAGAGGATGCTTCTAACGACAGCCAACTCTCGCAATATATCCCTGTTCAACTCCCTTTCTTTCCTAAGCTCTTCTTCAAGAAGATTGATCTTCCTGACAAGCTCGTCTATCCTGCTTTCCAATCAGTTTTCCCCTCTTTCCTCCCACCGGATTCTCCTCCACTCATTATGGATCTAAGCCTCCAAGGGGAAAACTCCATTTTAGGAAACATGTGTTCAGCTATCTTGATGGAAGTATCCTCCGGTAAGCCTTCCCTCCTCAACATCTTCACCATCTTCTTCCTGTTCTTTCCTATCCTGTAATTGACTAGATAAACATTCAACAAAAGCCATAAAAAAACGGGGGTTAATACAATGAGAGTTATTAAAGCCTCCACTACGATTAGGACTATTTGCAACGCCTTTCCCATTTCGAATCTCTTACTTCTCTAAAACCTTCTCTTCTTCTCTTCTTATCTTGCCGGTTTGCCCAAGCACGTTTTTGATTAATTCTGCTGGGCTGATAAACTGGTTTTTAACCAGCTCGATAGCAACATCCTCCTTCATTCCCGCCGCTACTAATTCTTTATAGAAAGTCGCTATTGCCCTAGCCCTTTCCCTCGCCTGCTCCTCCGTTAATGATGTACCCATCAACTCCTTAAGAGGACCAACGATATCCTTTAAGAGGCCAGGTACTTCCTCTCTAACAGTCTTCAAAACTTCTCGCAATTCTTCAACATCCTCAGCGTGATGCGTCATCTCTCTTTTCTTCTCTGCTTCAGGCAGCTCAACTTCTTTTCTCTCTTCCTCCATTTCACACCACCGTCAACTAAGGTAACGCCATGGTTTATAAGACTTGTGCGATTTTTTACCCATTTTTTTACCCAGCATGCCTATAGCTAAGATTACGGAGCGTTTCAGAAATATTCGTAACCGACTTGTTTCACAGGGTTTCTTCTAGCGCGCCACACATTGCCCAATCCTTTTCTTTACAGGTTGAAGATTTCCCTCCTCGTCTTTCTAATTATTGTAGCCAGCTCTGCATCATGCGTCTCGAGTATGTAGATGCTTCTTTCATTGCAACCGCTTTTAACCACTGGGTCACTAAAAGGTTTCCTACCAGGTATTCATCGTTTATGAACATACAGTTCTCATCCTCAGGATATACATAATAGTCCCCAAGGTAAACGTGAAGAAGAGGGTATCTCCTGCTTTTTAACTGTCTCCTCGTCATAAGTCCACGGTGTTATCGAGATTCAACAACAGGAATGCGAGGCGCTTCGGAGATTCGGAAAAATAGGTGAAGCAGCTAAGCATACGACATTTTCTTAGCATACTCCACCATATGCATGAAGTTCTCAGCATTCGTGTTAATAGAAATGTTGGCAGATGCTGACAGTATATACCCCTCTTTTCCGCCCTCCCTGAGACACCTTTCAACCTCTCTCTCCACATCAGACTTCGTACCGTACTCGATTACCCTCGGGTCGACATTCCCAACCAGGCAAATCCTATCCCCATACTTCTCCTTGACTTCCTTGAGGTTCATGCCTGCTATTACATCTATACCCTGATAGGCATTAATCCCTGCATCCACCATGTCGCCCAGCAGCGGCATGATATAACCGTCTGAATGAACCACTACAAAAGCCCCTTTTCTTCTGAATTCATTCACATGCCTCTCTAAGGCCGGTTTCACGAATCTTCTGAACATCGGCGGAGAAAGCCAAGGACCATTTTTATTACCGTAGTCAACGCAGAGCTGAATCGCATCAGCACCCTCATCGATTGCATACCTCCCGTATTCTATTGCAATTTCAGTATGATAGTTGATCAGAGCTTCAACAGCATCAGGTCTTCTATACACCCAGACGAGAACATGCTTAAGCAGATTTGGATTTGAAACTATTGGCCCCCAAGTTCCGTCAGCGTCAAAGGATAGAAAGACCTCGCCCTTAACTTTTTTGGAAATCCGCTTCAACACGTCGAAAACACCGGTGTTCACCCTTATACTGCTCTTCTTGCAAGCCCTTATCACCTCATCGGGATCGTATTCTTTAGGCTCATCCAGAAACCAAGCTGTATCTCCTGTCCATTTGTAGCGTCCGCCATTTATCTGCCACACGTTGTCTTCAAGCTTTTTAACATTCTTTGGAATGCCGGTGTAGGCTCCGCCAACTCTTATCCAATCTAACCCAAGCTTCTTGTAAAGGGTTAACTGTTCCTCCGCCACTTGCGCATTCAACTTATCTAGATTAATCTCTGCCTTTGACACTATCAGGTTATAGAAGGCCTCGGCATTAGCATACATGATTTCATTCACGTTCTTATTCAATATTACTGAAGATATTTTAGGAGGGATGTGCATCTCGTAGATTGGAACCCTATCGGGTGCTGAAAGCTGCATAGCTTTTACGACTCTTTCCCAAGAGTTCATAGGGCCTCCCTCTAAATTGGGTTATATAAACATTCATTATGTCCTTATTATTTTTCCAAAACTCTTTCAATCTCGCCGGTTGATATGAAAGTAAAAACTCGTAAAAACTTTTTCAATATTTTTCTTATAGAAAGTCTATTTCAAAATTTTAAAGAAAAAGAAAATCGGGATGCTGGACAAAAATACTGAAAGCGGAAAGCCGTTATGTGGACTTTTCTAAAAATAGAAAAGAGGTCTTACCGCATGATCTAATGGTGCTCTCTGGTTCTTATAGCTTAGCCTCATATCCGTGTTCTATTAGTGTTGTTGTATTTAAGAGCGCGGCCTTGAATAACTTTTGATGATTAAGCCGGCTTCATTGCTACAAGATGCCTCCATAAGTATTGTCTACGAATAACGTTAGGTGTGAGACGCTTCGAAAAAGAATGAATATAAGTATTGTTTACAAAAGCCTCACACCCTATTTAGAAAAGTCAAAAAGGGTGTTTCAGAGTTTTCTAAAAATAGAAAGCTCCAACTAAGCGCGTGGCGCGGAGCTTTTCCTAATATTTATTTTTCTTAAAGAACATGCAATACAAATTCTATTAGAAAATTTTTGAACGGTTTGAACGATTTGGTAAAGGAAGCAGAAAAGAATGATGGTCAGAGGAAATGGGAAAAATGACAGGGTTTGCCGTTTAATCAACCGGCCTGGGTATTGAGAAGGCTTTGCCGGCAAGATGAAGCAGGGGTTCTGCTTTACTACTCCATACACCTTTTTTGAACAAGCCTTCTTCAGCGCATGCTCTTTTGACTTCAGCGACATATAGTATCTGCTCTCCGAATTTCATTCTATCTCTGACTCTGCATTCAAGGATCCCTAAGCATTCCTCTATTCCGGGCACTTTAATGGTGCTAGAGGTTGTGAAGCTAACTTTTAGAAGCTTAGCCTTATCCATTTTACTACCGCTTCTGGTGCCTGCCAGCCAAACCTGTTTAAGCAGCTTTGAAGAGGGGATGTTTACTGTGAATTCTCTGGTCTCGTCTATCAAAGTATGAGTATATCCCTTCTCCCATAGAGACATCGCTATAAGCGGAGGGTCGTCGCTCACAGGGGTAACCCAGGAGCAGCTCATGATATTAACCCTGCCCTCCTTGCTTCTTGCACATATAAGAACTACTGGTCTAGGATGCAGTAGCTTATATGACTCTCCTAGGCCAATCTCTTTTTTCATGGAAGAGCCTTATTAAACCCGGGTAAAAAGATTATCCTGGCCCCGTCTCCAGCCCGATCGGTTTTTATGCCCGTTTAAGAGGAACGTAACATTTATATATTGCTACTATATTCAATAGTAGCAATGATGACCAGCGCTCTCAAGATCTCTTTACCTATATTCGTCCTCCTACTAGGCATAGCCATATACGTTAGCCTGACAAACGTCGTTGCACAGACTGGTGAATCTTCAGAAACACCCTTGCCTTGGCTACCGTTCCGCGGCCCGCTGGACCGTTTCAAATGGGGTTCTGCCAAGGTCGAGGCGAATCTTAGTAGGGCTCAAACATACTGTGGTCGCATCAAGCGAGGATGGGGCCCTATCGAGATCAGTGAGGAGTTTAAGAACAATGTCGTTAATATAGCTAAGAGCGATTCTGATGTGCAGAATCTACTCTCAGAAGGCTACAACGTAACTTGTATTCAACCGATTATAAAAACCGTTGTTGAGGCTGATGGAAGCGTGGTAGCTAAGGCTAAGAGCGCCATCCTCACGCTGCGTAAAGACAGCTCTAGCTTGGCATTTGTATGGGTGGATGTTGAGAACAGTAAAGTAACTAGGATTGAGATAATAACTCGTACAGTAATCGAGAAGCCCTAAAACCCGTAATTCCCCATGTTTTTTTCATTCGAATTATAACGGAGGTTTTTCTCTAGGTCTTCCAGTAGGGCTTAGTCCTTATGTACTGCAATTTTGCTTCCAGAAGATCCCTGAGCAATTCATCCTCACTGTAATGCATTTTCGAAAGTATTCTTAGAGCGGTCTGTGGCCCTATTCCGTAGACGGATAACGCGATAACTCCTCTTCTCCCATAAGAATGAATAACGTCTGCAGTCCTCCTCAAGTCGGCAAGAAGCCTCAACTCGTCTTCAGACAGTTTCTCACCGTTCAGCCTCTTATTCACGATTCCCGCAAGATACCCCCTATACCCGGGCAGTACCGCTAGAAGAGTTGAGCCGCAGGAGCAGCTTGGCTTCTGCGGAAGATCCCTAATAGGAATCGGCTCCTGCTTCCTCCCGCATTCCATGCATATAAACTCAACATTAGTATGCATTATGGCGTTTCTCATTCTCTCCACCGTATCGGCCTGAACCTGCTCCGGTGCGATCATCTCGGGAATCTCAGCATACTTGTTCAGTATGTGGTATGATATTGGAGTGGGTTTCTCGCTTGAGATCTGGGTTTCAACCCTGATTTTCCCACTTCCAATGGCTGAAACCACCTTTTTCACCGTTTCGACATCAGCCTTCTCCTGAAGAACTTCCCGTATAGTTTCATCGTATATCGGTGTCTGCTTGAACCTGCTGTACAAGTCGAGCAGCTTTTCTTTCCCCAGCGACAGGCCACGTTCAATCGCACCGAACCTTTCGGCGATGAACTTCATGTAATATCCGAATGGAAACCTTTCCCTAATCCTAGCGTAGAAATCCCTCTCAACCTCCTCAGGGCCTCTAGGCAATACTTTTTCGACAAGGTGTTTGAAGTTGGACTCTGATACCTCAACCGGTAGTTCGATCAGGATCCTATACCCGTCTGCCCACCAGTTTCTAATGAGCCCGTCTCTGGAAAGCCTCTGGTCAATAACGTATCCGAGTGTTCTGTTCGCCAGCTCTCCCAGGCAGCAATTCACAATCAAATACCTATCGAAACCCTCTATTAAGATAAGGTTGTCAGAGGGGACTGGAGCCCTCATCTCCATATGCTCCCGGATTTCACCGACTATTTTCCTAGCGGCATTACTATCTATCTGAAACTCTCTGCAAAGCCAGCTTACGGCTTGCTCATTCTCGCCTCTGCGGAGTTTTACGCTGATTTTTCTCCGAAGCCTGCCGACTTCCCTAGCCAGCTCGTAGGGTATTGGAAGAATCTCGCCATCCCATCCGGGTAGGGCGGCTCTAGGGTCTTCAACCGGTGTCACGTACACCCCATCGTCAGAAATCTGCTCAATATTCCAAACCATTCCTCTGCAGATGAAGTGGAGCCCTATCCTTGCTCTAAGCATTACGAACTCTTCACCAACTATTCCTATTGTCCTGTTCGACGTAAGGTCGACAACGGGATATCTCCTCTCGTCAGGTATCATTGAGAGATTCGAGAAATAATATTTCCTGGCTTTTCTAGTATGTGTTATGCTGTCTCCTTCCAGCCTTATTAGGCCAAGCTTGGAAAGGAAGCCCGCTACCCTCCGAAGCTCCTCCTCATCCAGCCTTCTGAAAGGGTATGCCCTCGACACTATTTCAACCGCCTTAGAAATGCTTATGCTCCCATGGTCTAGGGAGAGCCCAACTAGCTGGTGTGCAAGAACGTCTAGAGCCCCCTCATGGATCCGGGTAGGCTCAACCTTTTCGCTCCGCGCCCTATTCACAACGGCTGTTGATTCGAGAGCGTCGTCTATGAAGGCGGTTAGTATTACTCCTTCAGACGTTAATCCAAGCCTATGACCAGACCTACCTACTCTCTGGATGAAAGGCCCCACTTGACGCGGGGAAAGATACTGTATCACCAGGTTAGCAGTACCAATATCTATGCCGAGTTCAAGTGTTGAAGTGCAGACAATAGCCTTAATCAAGCCTTTTTTGAAACCGTCTTCAATCTTTGTCCTCTCCTCTCTTGATAGGGAGCCGTGGTGGATGCCTATCTTAGGATCTAGTAGACCCAGTCTTAAAGCAAGCATTTCAGCCACCTGCCTGCTGTTTACGAAGACAAGGGTAGAAGTATAAGAGTCGCAAAGATCCTTTATTGTCCTTATTCTCGCGGCAGCCTCGGGAGAAGTGTAGAGAGTAGTTGAAAGGTCGAAATCCTCCTCATTAGGCTGAGGCCATTCTATCCAATACCTGTAGCCTTTCGGCACACGGACCTTGAGGATTTCAAACGGTCTCTTGCTGCCTGCGAGAAGCCTTCCAACCTTATCCGGCGTCCCGACGGTTGCTGAGAGACCTATCCTCTGAAAATCATGGCCAGTGATTTCCCTCAGCCTTTCCAAGGCTACTGCGAGCTGAACACCCCTCTTGCTTTCAGCTATTTCATGAATCTCGTCTACAATTACCCATTTAACCCTCTTAAGATTGTCCTGCATTCTCCTACCCGGGAGGATTGCTTGAAGAGTCTCAGGAGTCGTTATCAAAATATCGGGGGGCTTTAAAGCCTGTTTCCTCCTCGTTGATGACGGTGTGTCCCCATGCCGCACGTCTACAGACAAGCCTAGCAGGGCACACCATTTCACTATTCTTCTCATCATGTCCCTATTCAAAGCCCTTAATGGAGTGATGTAGAGGAGTGAGATCCCCCTTCTGCCGTTAATGCTGAACAGCTTACCCAGAACTGGCAGGATCGCTGCCTCCGTCTTCCCACTTCCAGTCGGAGCTATTAAAAGGATGTTTTTCCCATTCACGATGGCTGGAATAGCTTTCTCCTGGGGCTCCGTTAATTCTTCTATCCCCATACGTTTCATGGCTGTCCTAATGGGTTTTGGAAGCAGTTCCAAGGATTTCTGGGGCAGGGGAGCTTCATTCATCCCCTCATAGTTTAATGGCCGGTACTCATATGTTTATCTGCTAAGGCTCAAAAAGCTTCCGGTTAATCTTTAAATCGTTTCCCCATGTGGAAGACAGTATTATGCGTAGGCAACGTGTACTCGTGCTTATAACGGTAATTGCAGTAGGGAGTATCGTTGGAGCCTGCCTAGCGCGCTAGAGGCTTTCTCGAGAGAAATAGCTTCAGTACTGGCTGAGAAACAGGCGCTAGAAACCACCCTGCTTTTTAGCTGCAGAGTTCGATGAAGCTTTCCAGGTTTTCAAACACCCGAGGCCTCCTCATGCCTGTCACACTGTTTATCCTTTCTTCAAAAACAGCTAGTTCGCTTCCAACTAAAACACCTATCTCAATGTTGAATTCTCTTGTTTCCTGAGGCTTAATATGTTGCAGTGTCTTAAAGTCTCGCTCCTTGTCTCTTCCCAAGACGAGGCTGTTCGCAGGCTCCATGCCCATAACGTATGTCCCCTCGCCAAGCATTTTCCACTGAACGAATCTTGGAAGCTCTCTAGTGTTATACTTCACGTATACTCCCAAGCCTCCGAGAAGCCTGTGGTTCAATATGGCAGCGTAGGCGTTCCCATCACTATCACTCAGCATGCTGTGAAAGTATACTTTTTCCCTATAGCCGGGCCTTGGCCCATGGACACTTGCAAAGTCTTCAACACCTTCTAAGGCATCCCGGTCTCTCGGGGCGAGGCAGCCGGTTGTCGACAAGAACCTGGCACCCTCATCCAGCAGGGGGAAACCTATGTTGATGTGGTATAGTATCATCAGAGGCTGTGTTTTCCACCCGCGGTTCGTCACAAGGTCACGTATTGCTATGTGCCTCTCCCCTAGGAACGTTGTTATTCGCCGTCTCAACACGATGTTTGGCTCAAACACCTTGGATTCTCTAGCCTCCCCTTCTAAAACAATCTTGTATTTTTCCCCCTCCCAGCAGCAATCGGCATTCAGCAGATTAGCCGGCGAGTAGGATATGCGTCCATGCAGCCCCAGGCTCTCGCCATCGTCGAAAGTAGGTGCACCCATATAGGTTAGGCCACATGTCGTCATTAATCCGCCTGGGAAGCCGCGGAGCCACCCGAGCCCTTCCGGCTCGTAGAAACCGGGTGCAACTATCCCAGTAGGGCTAATCCAGCTTAACGGTACTCCTTTATACTCTGCATTCACTATATCCATACCTCGGTCTATTGCCACTAGAAAATTTAGGTCCCCGTTTCTGACTACGGCAACTTTTACACCGCGTTCAAAACCGTTGGAGAATTCCGCTATTTTCACCCCAGCAATCTGCTCCATGCTGCCAACTCGTTTAAGAATATCATCCCTCGCCCAGTCTCGTTCATAAATATGGACCATGCTGATAAACTCCTCTCGCTCTACTAATAAATCTTCATTTCTCTAAAATCTTGTTTCAAGCAATTATTTGGAAAGACTCATGTTAAATATATTAAGTAAAACATTATTGCAAGCCAAATAAGGAGGCTTATAAATATGATCCTGCTGGACAGGAGTCTTCTTATAATTCCAGCCTCCACGGTTTTTTTCGAAATCGAAATGAACTGCAATACTATTAGCGTTATTATCGGAATCGTGAAAGGCAGGAGACCATCTGCATACGGCGAGTGAAAAGTATAGAGAGAATAAGAGATTATTATTAGGGTTGAGAAGACGGTGATCGCTTGATCTATAAGAGCCACGTCATAATGCTTGAAAGACTTTCTATGATGTTCAGGTTTATTTAAAGCGGTTAATTCCTCCCTTCTTTTCGATAATGCAAAGAGCATTGAAACATAGAAGACACTAATCAACAGCCATGGTGAAATATACACATTAACTATTTCGCCTCCTGCTAGCGACCTAATGATGTAATTAAGAGATATGCTAAGCAGGTCTAACCATGCTATATCCCTTAGGAAAAAAGTGTAAGTGGTCGAGTTTAGGAATAAGGAGATGCACAGTACTAGAAAGGGGATGCTCACCCGGTATGAGACGAAGAGGGAAAAACCCAGTAGGATAATCGAGAAGATTAACGCTGAAGCCCTACTCATTTTCCCACTAGCCACAGGCCTATTTTTTTTCCTAGGATGATAAGCATCCTGAGCAGCATCTTTAATATCATTAATCACGTAGCAAGCACTGGAGGTCGCTGACAGGGCTAGAAATCCCAATAAAAGGCTAGGATAATAGACTGGGAGTAGAAGCTTTCCGCCGAAGAATGGTGCAAGCAGTATAAGTAGATTCTTATACCAGTCTAGAATCCTTGCTTCCACTAAAAAATCCTTTACTTTCGCCATTTTCCACGTAGCTTCCTCACTATCGGCAGGGCTATGCCGGAGATCAAAAGACAGAGAAACACTGCCCAGGCTATTTTTGATACATCGCTTCCCACAGTATGCATACTGAACCTTAGCGTTACCCTATTAGACCCGGCTGGTATTTTCACCCTAATGAACGGTATCCTCCAGTTGAATACTGGCTGGATTCCATGCCAACCCGTTATTACGTTTGGCAGCTTCGGATAGTACGTGTCTATCGGGATAATTTCCCCATCTGCCTCAGCGGTGAAGCCTGGAAAGTTCACCTGCCTAACTATCAGATATGAAGTATTTCCAGACACGTTGGATACCGTGACTTCAATTCTATTTATAGTGAAATCTACTGATTCAACTGTCCCCTCTCCCTGGATGAAAACGATCTTTGAGAAATTAGTTTTCCGAAAAACTGCGTACAGCTCATTATAGTACTCAAGGCAAAAATCGGCGGAGGAGTTTAAGAAATTTATTAGTCTCGAATCGTGGATAGCGATGTAGCCGATTCCAAGCTCATCCATCAGCCGCTGAATCAGATTGTTCTTAATCAGCTTTTCAACGGAGAAACTTAGAAGATACCCTCCCTCGGTAAGGGCATAGGTATTAGTTATGTAGCGGGTCCCAAAACAACCGCCGATAATAGGTCTTTTTAGCCTTATTGAAGCAATATAGACATAGTGCGATGTCTGAAAGTCCTCGCTGTCGCCGAAATCCAAAGTATCCTGAAACAGTATGTAAGTGTCTTTGGGAACATTGTTCTCCACCCAGCCTATAAGCTCGTCAACCTTTTCGAAGCCGGGGTAGTCTGAGGTTAGCTTGAAAACCTTCTCCTTGGAAAACGGGTAGACGAGATCAGTGTTCTGCAGTTGAGCGCTAAGCGAAGAGTTGAGAATCAAGAACGCTAGTAATCCGGAGACTATTGAGAAAACTGCTGGAAACCTTGTTGTTTTGGAGAGCGCGTAGAGCTTGCTCAAAATCTTCGAGAAACCAAGGGCCGCTAAGCTGAGTATTAGAATTCTGACTGGAGCGTTAAACTTAGCGTAGCCGAAGCTCCTTGCGAAAGGTATTAGGCTAAGTAGGTCTAGCCTAAACGGGCCGAAGTAGACAAGATACGTATCCGGGCCGGTTGCCAGAAAACCGAGGATGGATATGGATGCAAGCAGGAACGGCACATAGAGATCCTTGGAGGAAACCAGTAAAACCAGTGATGCCGTGAATGCGAAAATAAGCCTCAGCCCGATGTTGCCATCGTACAGGTTAACCAGGTTAAGGAACTGCAATATAAGGATGACTGCAGAGGCGGCTAAGGATGAATAGGAGACTTTCTTTCTCGCGTAAACGGGCGTGAAAGCGCCTAGACAATAAAAAACCAGCAAGTACCACGGTATACTGGCAAATATTTCTCCAAAAATATATGGTCCAGTGGCCCATGTGACGGCTGGAAAACTATGATACGCGTCTATTGTTTGAAACAACGGGACCATCCAGAAAGCAGCCATCCCTATAGAAAGCAAGCCTATGGATGCAAACTTCGCCAAGACAACGGCCTCGGTTTTCAAGATCGGCTTAAGCTTGTCAACGGAACAAAGGTCGGTCAATATTCTGGCGGAGACAAATAGCCATAGTAATAATGCCATTAAAGCCGCTGAAATCCCCATCATTACATGGGTTAGGACAGCCATGGTGAAAAACAGGGAGCCCAGTCCAGTGAAAAGCAGGGTTTTTGAAAGCGCTTTAGATTTAAAGGAGTAGGCCAAGAGGGCTATGCTGAAAAACAGAAAGACTAAGCCCAGTCTCTCTGGCCACATGCCTATGTAGTACATTTGCTTTAAACCAGCGTCAAACCATGCTGATTCTTCGGTGAAGGTTGTTATTGAAAGCAGTGAGGCGACTACGGGTGCGATTTTATCCTCTGTTAAAGCGTGGACGAACATGAATGTGGCGGGGGCCAGTAGGAAATACGCTAGGAAAAACGCAATCTTGTAAGCCATTAAAGGATCCATACGCCCTAGGAAAAGGCTGTGGATGGACGCGACGAAGATGCTCATGCCCGAGTTGTAGTATAGGTTGAAGACCCAGCCGAACTGGTTGAAAGGGTCCCAGCCTAGAATATCCAGCTTGGGAAACATGTGGAGCGCTGTGAGATAGGAGTTCACGTAGTGCACAGGATTGTCCCAGCCCGGGATCACGCCTTCTAGAAAAATTGTCTTCACAGAAAGCAATGCGTATAGGAAGAGCAGAAGCAGAGATAGCATGTAATAGTGTTTTTTAAATGTTTCTATAATCCGGCTGGGTGCTTTCACAGGCATTTCTCACCTATCTCGAAACCCAGCCTTTTTATAAATCTATCTTCGCCTCATGGTTAAAACATTAAGTAAAAACTTATATCGTGCTTCAATTGGAAGCAATCCGGTGATGGCGTCGAGGAGAATCGTAGAGCCGCTTCTAACAATAGTCTCAGTATCGTTTTTGATAGCGGCTCTGATTCTGCCTGGTTTACGATATTTCTTCGTAGAGCCCTCTGAAAATTTGGTTGACAAGGCTTCTGCATACTTGGCGCCTTTCGACTACTTCTATCTCTCTAAACATGAATTGACTGGGAAGTGGAGTTACAAGGTTGACGCTTTTGACCCTGGAAACATTAATCTTTACTATGATCCTTATTATGATGATTCTTCCTGGAGCAGGGTTGAAGCACCCTTCCTTTTTAAGTCAACTAGATCAAACAGCTCGCTATGGGTGAGAACATCATTCACAGTGCCTAGTGAAATGAGGGGGCAGAGGCTGAGGCTTGTTTTCTCAGGAGTCTGGGTTGCTGCAAAAGTCTGGTTGAATGGCTTCTATCTGGGGGAGCACGTGGGTTATTTTTCCCAATTCTTCTTCGACATAGATGGAATTGTTGTTCGCGACAGTGTCAACTTACTGACCCTATACTTAGAGTCTCCAGTCCAGGAAACGTATGAATCTAGGGTTCACCCGATGGGCATATACTCTTTCTCAGAAGTTCTTCCAAACCTCCACGACAGTTACATCGGGATATCTGGAGGCGTCACCCTCGTCGGGACGCTGGATCCCGTTATTAACCTGGTCTTAGTTGATGCAGCACAGTACTCGAACCCTGCCTCCTTAAACCTGCGTATTCTACTTCAGAACAAGGGGAGTGTTGACGATAGCTTTCTAGCATCCGTAAGAATAAAAGACCTTGGCTCCAATAACACAACCGGCTTAGAACAGTCGTTCAGCATACAGCTTTCTGCTGGGGAAAGAAGGTGGGAAACGTTAAGCATCTCCCTCCGGGACCCAGCATACTGGTTCCCATGGGATATTGGTGTTCCAAACGTTTACCTTCTCAACATTAGTCTGCACCATGGTGATGAGTACGCCGGGTCGGTTGAAACATTATTTGGAATACGTTTCTTAGAGGGTTCGATTTCCCAGAAGAATCCTTACGTTAAAGTAAACGGTAGGAATGTTTTTCTGAGGGGCGGGTCGTATTTCTCTAGGCTCGAATGGCTTATCGACACAAGTCGTAGCGTCAAAATGAATGAGACGCTCAGCCTGCTGAGAGGGGCCAATGTCAATTTCTTAAGGTCGTTCGCGCATGTTGAGCCGAAAGAGTTCTATGAGTTAACCTCTTTGAAAGGCTTCATCGTCCAGCTGGACTTCCCCCTGATAGGCGCTTACCCTGCCCTAGACTACTCTGAAAACTATGCTAGGCTCGTGAAGATGCAGCTCGTTGAACTGTTACTGCTAACGTACAACTATCCCTCGATAACAATAGTCTGCCCCCACACCCTCCCGCCGTGGCTGAACAAGGAGTCACCATACTATGGTTCTGGAACCAATTTCTACCTTGACCGTGATCTGAACGTCTTGGTTAAAGAGGTGAATAAGGGAATCATAGTTCTATCATACGTTGAGGCATACGATTATGTTGACAGGTTCGTAGACTACGGTTGGGGAACGGGCAGCTGGGTTGACTACCTGCATTACAAGGAATCTTTTCCAAACGTAATTAGTCCAGTGGGCTTGCCCAGTTTAAACTCTCCATTCTGGGAAGAGGTTCAAACCCTGCCTTATGAGCAGGTTCTTCAGCTTCTCGAGGCGGAAGGGCTTGACCCGGATTTCCAAAACGCCTACTGGAGGGATGCGGCTGAGAACCTCTCCAGCTTAATTGAGCTAAGCCAGAAGTACCAATCTCTGGTTTTGAGGCATGCGATAGATAGGGTTAGAATACTTAGGTACAATATTTCTATAGGTGTTAATGTTCTTCCGCTTACAGACTACCCCCTGCTCGTCAGCGGCTCAATCATAGATTCTTACGGCTTTAAGAAAGAGTCTTACTACGAGGTTAGGAACGCTTTCAACCCTGTGCATACCGTAATAATGGTTGACGGGGACTATAGGCATAATCTGACATCCCTATTCTTTCTTCCAGGCTCAACAGTTAGGATTGCGCTCTGGCTTGTGAACGACGTGTTTCAGGAGCCTTTCGACGCAGTGCTAAGCTGGAGGTTGAACGATATAACCTCCAATAAAACTCTAGTCAGTGAGAACATAAGCGTTGAAATACCATCTTCATCATCACCTGCCTATCTTGCCGTAAAACGTGTCTTCGAGGCGCCACACCATGTTGACTCCGAGCATGTGCTGGAGGTTTCAACGGAGCTGCTCCTAGCAAACGGCACTAGGATCGACACTAATTCTAAACGCTTCGTCGTAAAACCGTCGTCAATGCTTAAAATAACGTTGAACCCGAAGCCTAGGGAACCCCAGTTGTTCCTAGTGTTCGTGAACGAGACATACATGGTGACCAGGGTTTGGGATGAAACAACGATGGCAGTGCCCTCCGGCTCAGAAATAAGGATCATAGGTCCCTCGCTAAACGAAAAAGATACTTATGTGCCTCAAATAATAAGCCTAGGAAAACTGTCAGTCAGAGAAACCAGGAACATAGAAATAAACCTATGTCCAGGAGCGGTCGCAAAAGTCCTGGCTGTTGTTCCCTCTCCCTTTGACCTGACGATTCCAACGCAGGAAATGTATGTCCTTCTACTTAATGAGACGCGGCTTAATCAATTAATGCTGAATTATGATTCAAGCCATCTGCCGCTACTTGGCCTGCTAAACATAACTGGAAATACCCTTATAGTTCCTTCTGAAACAAACTTGTCGATACTGGTTTCAATCACTGTCGGTGGGAGAAGAACAGTAGTGGAAATAGGGAATAGTACGCAGCCGATTAGATTAAGCAAAAATGCTAAAATCTACCTGGATCAACCTGCTTTCCTCCAAGTAAAGTCTTACCAAACTCTCGTCAATGAAACCGTTGAATCCGCTGAAAGACATGTAGAAGAAACCAGGAACATTGGGCTCTACGTGGGCTTGGAGCTTTACAGGTTGGAGCAGATTGAAAGATCCAGTTTAGCTGTTTTAAACACCTCTGACCCAATTAAGATACTGGCGTATCAGCAAGAAGCCGTGATGAGCAGTGTATTAATAATCAATGCTATTCAAAATATTGTGAGGGAAACACGGACCAACCAGATTATAGTATTCGTGATCGTGGCGATTCTATCCTTATCCATCGGCTCGATAATTGCAGAGAGGAAGGATCAATACGCGATGTTTACAGCGATTACATTCATAGTTTTAATGACTATAGCTTACCAGGTGTTCCCGGGTCTTTCAAGAATTACAACTTTAGAGCTTCAGACAGGAATCTATATTGTTATAATCATGTTTCTACTCGTATTTTTAGCTCCCTACTTTCTTGAAATAAAGAGCGAGCGAGGAGTTTCATTGATACCCGCCTTATTGATCGCTATTTCATACTCTATTGGAAACTTGAAAAAGAGAAAGCTAAGGACTACGCTAACTCTCGTCTCAATTACAATAATGATTATAGCAATATCAACGTTGACTTCAATAAGGGTGTCTCTAACGACTAACGCTATAATGGTGGCAAAAACGTGGCCAGCCGATAAGCCTCCAGTGTCGATGGTGATCAAGCCTTCCGGCCCCCTCACGCTTGAAGATTTTAGTTTCATAGGCGCGCAGAGAGAGGTTTCGAGAATAGACTATAAGGTGATAACTCCTGTTGCGTACGGCGCCCTAGACTATGTTAGCGAGGTACCGATCTATGGGGTCAGGGGGGTTTCCGAGGGAGACCCGTCTCTAAGCTTGATTAAGAGCGCCACATACCCGGAGCATGCAATAGAAAGCCTGTTCAACAATAGTAATACTGTTCTTATAAGCAGGTATTTGGCAGCCAGAGCAGACGTGGACATAGGCATGACCATAGTTTTCAGAGGGGTAAGGCTAAAGGTAGCCGGCATATTTGACGGTGGGCTTGTTAACGTGATAAAAGAGCCAGATGGCAGTCATTTCCTGCCCATGTATATTCTTCCGGGCTTTGAAAATGGCCCCCAGCCTGTGCCCGCTGACAACCTCTTGATAACGGATGCTTTCACCGCTCAAAGATTAGGCGGCTACGTTTCCGCGCTCTACTGCACATTCAAAGACAATGCGCAGGCAAGGGAGGTTTCGAGAAGATTAGCTTTGCTAGCAAACTATTCAGTCATAACTATGCCTAGTTCAGAGGGCATAACCTACTACTTCAGAGGAGGTTCTGTCGAGGTCTTTGGCGCGACAGTTCTTATTCCAATGATCATTACCGTGTTAAACATTATGCTGCTATTCTACACGCTAGTTTATGAAAGGAGGAATGAAATATTCATTTTTTCATCTGTAGGCTTAAACCCTACTCATATTTCAAGCCTGTTCATAGTGGAGGCAGGGGTATTCGGTTTCATCGGCGGCGGTATTGGCTATATATTGAGCATGATTATATTCAAAGTGTTTGACGTCTCTAATATGATCATACCTATAGACGTGAAAACTACTCCTATAGATATGCTTTCCCTGATAATGATGGCATTTCTGACAGCCATGGTTTCTTCAACAATCCCTGCCTTAAAGGCTGCGAAAATAGCAACCCCCTCGCTTTTGAGAAGGTGGAGAATGGAAGAAAAAGTAGTTAAAGAAGGAGTGTGGACGGTTCGAATCCCGGTGAGGATTCCTTCGGAGAAGGTTGAAACGTTTGTTAACTATCTTTATGAAAGATTGCCTCAAAGCAGTACAGCATTAGAGCTAGTAATTTCAGATGTTGCGCGCGAGGAAAAACTGGATGAGAACGGGAATATCTCTTATTCGGTGAGTTTCAGGTATGGAAAGGGGGGCAATAGGCCGTTTACAGCCCTAACTGCGATCGAGGTTAAGAAGGATGGCGAAGAGTATGCGGCTTACGTTCATACGAAATCCCTTTACGCAGTTATGCTTGAGTCGAATGCGCATGAAGTTATAACTCATGTTAGGAAGCTCGTCCTAGAATGGTCTACGCTAAGATTTAACGTGGCTGTAGTAATAGGTGAATCAATAGAGTATGCTGCAACAGTTGTTAGAAAATACCGGCCTCAATTTTTAATCATCTATTCAAGATCGGATGTAAGTGGCAAGGTAAGGGAATTGCGGAGGAGAGTTAGGTCTGAAGGCATCTGGCCTCCGACGATCGAGGTTAGGAGGGTTGAATCAAGAGACGTGAATACGCTTGTCGAAAGGCTTTCTGAAGAAATCCTCACGATAGACGCTGTATGTTTAGACTCGGACGACGGCCTGTTAAGCTCAGCGCTCGCAATAGCAGCAATACGGCTGAACAAAAACATCATAACTTTCGATGCTGAAGGAAAGATGTATGAGATATCGGCAAGAAAGTTTGTTGAAAAATCTTAACTCGTAGAGAGTCTTATCAACTGTAAAACTTTTATAAGGTGGTTGCTATGAAAGGCTGTGGATAAGAGAAAACGTCAGTTGCTAACGTTTATTATCACTAGTTACCTGTTTATTCAAACGCTAGTTATCTTCGCCGAGGCAGTTTTAACCATCGATTTTTCCAAACAGGGAAGAACCGGCTTGGCGGGAATTCTGGAGACGGTTTGCCTAAGCCTCGTTCAAGGTTTAACAGAATGGTTTCCAGTCTCAAGCACTGGGCACCTAGTAATAGTGCAGGAGCTGTTTAACATAAAAGTCTCCGTTGCTTTCGACATAGTGCTTCATCTAGGAACCCTCATTGGGGTAATACTGTTTCTAAGAAAGGATTTACAATCAATCCTTAGAGCAGCGTTAAAGCTAGATTTCTCAGGGGAAGAGGGCAGGATGCTCGTGTACATTGCTCTCGGCACAATTCCCATTGGCTTAGCGGGCTTCTTTCTTAAAAGCTTCTTCGAATCTTTGTTTCAAAGCCTTTTCGCAACCGGTGTTGCAATGCTTCTCAACGGCTTAATACTGTATTCGACGAGGAATGCTAAACCAAGTAGGAAACTGGGTGCTTTAGACTCCTTTCTGATAGGGGTTTCTCAGGCTGCTTCAATCACGCCTGGAATATCCAGAACCGGGATGACTGTTTCAACCGGTCTACTTAGAGGGGTTGGGGAAGAAGAGGCCTACCGGTTTTCCCTGCTCTTATCAATCCCGAGCATAATAGGCGGAAGCCTAGTTAAGCTTCAAGAAATTAGTTTCGAGCAGGAGTATTGGATGATTAGCCTAGGGATTCTGGTAACCGCTGTCGTCGGCTACCTTGCCCTAGGGACGGTTAGGAAGTACGTTGCTAAACATAGCTTCCACAAGTTTTCCTACTACTGCCTAGCATTTGGAGCAATTATTATCCTCTTAAGCATGCTTCAAATCTTTTAACCAGGGATGGTCTAGCCGTAGTAGTTTTTAAAAATAGTTTTAAATAAGGGTGCTCCGGAAAACTCCACCAGTACTCTGAAAAAGAGGGAAACAAGGCTTGAGCTTTGAAAACGAGGAGGGGAGGCAAATACTCTTCCGCTTCGTTGAAGACAATCCGGAGTACATGATATTGAGCGACCCTGATCTAGACGGTATTTTCGCCGCCTCAATAACTGGGAAGGCTCTGGGCGCGGATATTTCAAGAATCCAATATCCTAAGCCCAGCGAGATCGACACTGTGAAAGCCTCTAGAAGCATACTCATAGAACTCCCTTTAAGTAAAGGCTTGACTTATGTTGGCAGCAACGTTTTGATAGACCACCATGGTCAAGCACCTGTAATAGCGCTTTACAACGGCTCTAGGAAAACCAGGGAAATACTTTTTAACAGCGGGATTAGAAGTGTTTCAAGGCTTGTTTTCAATGTTTTCAAAGACTTCCTTGAGTTAAACGAGAACGGTGTCAGGATTCTCGAGGCTGTTGACGAGATAGACTCTGGAAACATGGTTTCAGAGCTGTCTGTGAAGATGAATAAGGCTTTTCTCTTGAACAGCATGAGGGAAGATGTTAGAACCAGCCTCACGCGCATGGTTTACGAGATGGATTGGAGCAGTGTTCTGGAGTGGGTTGAAAACGAGATAGGCAGATGGAGCCTCGTGGAGAACAGGGTTGAGAAGCTCAGAAGCTCCTTGGCCAGAACAGGTGTAGTCACCTACTTCACGTATGATGTTACCGACCAGCTTGAGGCCGCTGCTAGAAGAATGTTGATGTTCGAGCTGGAGAAGAGTGAGAAAGTGGTTGTCTGCATAGGCTTAAGGAAGGGCAAACCGGTTTCCGCAACAATAGCTGCGAGAGGCATAGACCTCAGCAAGGTTTACGCTGAACTCTTGAAAAACAATGGTGTGAACGCGGGAGGCAGGGCAAATATTGGTGGCATCCAGTTTAAACAGGAGATTAAGCTTGAAGACGCGCTACGCCTTATCAGGATGGCTGTCGAGGGCTCAGGCTGTTCACTTCCTGTTTAGCATGTTGTAGTCGGAATGCTTGCTCAAGAGGTATGCTTCAGCCTCCATTCTGTGCTTCATTCTCCCAATGTCCCTCCAGAAGACTCCCTCGGGTATCCTGTACGCCAATACTTTCCTACCGTCTTTAATCATCAGCCTGATTGTGTCAGTTATCCAGTATTCTCCGGCTGGCGAAACAGGAGTCCGCCTAATATAGGGGAAGACTCCACGCGTGAAAACCAGTGGGCCGGAGTTGACTGCAAACATGTCGTCGACCTTAGTCTTCTCAGCCTCCTCCTCGGTCGCCTTCTCCAGAATGTCGACAACCCTCCCGCCGTGCGTCTGAACAATACCGTAATCCTTATACTCTTTCATCATGTAGATCCCCATTGTGACATCGGCTTTTTCCATCTGGTGGAGCTCAATCTCGCTCCTGAGGAAATCATACGGGTAGAAAAACGAGTCGCCATAGATAACTATGAAATCATCGTTAACCCATTCCTCAGCAACCTGTATCGCCTTCGCCGTACCCTTCTTCTCCTCCTTCTCACCCAGGTCTTGATAGATGTAGGAGAGTGCAATGTTAAACCTGGAGCCGTCCCTAAGGTACTCGAATATCTGCCACTTGCCTTCTCCGAGCACTATGAACGCCTTTCTAATTCCGGCGTCTGCAAGAGCCTTCACGTTATACTCTATGACGGGGCTCTCCCCGATTAGGGACATCTCCTTGTTTATCGCGTTGGAATAAGGCCGCATTCTAGTGCCCTTTCCAGCCGCCAGGATTAACCCGATCATCCTTAAGCATGAGTCGGGCTTCAATACTTAAGGGTTTTGCGTTAAGCATTCTCAGCCTATATGGGCTGAGGATCTAAAGATTGCTAGGCGTATTTCCCAGGCTTTTTAAAAAAGCTTAATTAGTGCCGTTGACACACATATGTTTAAATCCAGCGATGGCTTCCACTGAGGGAGAGAGTCGCGTTGCTCTAGAAGGGGGATCTCAAGAGTTTGAAAAGCTTCGGGAGGAGCTTGGCGAATACGGTTTAACGGATAATGAGGCCAAGGTTTTCATGCATCTTTTAAAACTAGGGCCGATGAAGGCCAGTGAAATAGGGTTATCACTAGGCATTTCCAGGACAGAGGTATACAACATACTGACAAGCCTCCAGAACAAGGGTATTATTGAAGCCAGTCTGGACCGTCCCGCCAGATTTTCAGCAATAGGCTTCGAAAAGGCTCTAGACATTCTGATAGAGGCTGAGAAGAGAAGAGTGATGACGATGGAGAAAAGCAAGGAGGAGCTTATGGAAATATGGAAGACGGTCCGCGTACCTTCTAAAGTGGAGGAGCAGGAGAAGCTTCAGCTTTTAAAGGGGATAGAGCAGATTTACGCCAGGTTTGCAGACATGCTTGACGAGGCTAAGGAGGAGGTTAACATAGTGGCTCTCAGGACTGAACTCGTCAGAGCGTATAACGCGGGGATCCTTCAGAAGCTTCGCAACTTGAGCAAAGATAATGTTCGCATCCAGATACTTACACACGGTATTTCAGGCACGTCAAGCATCACGTCGTTCCTCAAGAAGCATGCCGAGGTGATAGAGGTTAAGACGATGAGTCTTTCAGCACCGTGCTTCGTAATCGTTGACAATAAGCAGCTTCTCCTGTTCACTAAGCCGCCGGGTGTAAGCCGGGCTGAGAGAAAAGAGGCCACTGCGATCTGGACTAATAGCGATGCTTTGGTACAGTCTCTCAAGAAGCTGTTCAGAAGCATGATGCAGCCTGAGGAAGTATCGGCTAGGATGCTCCCGGTTGAGCAGGAGTTGAAGATGAGGGAGGAGGAGTATGCTTCTTTTAAAAAACAGCTCTCTCAATACCTTTCAATGGTTGGGCTGCAGATTGAGGAGGACATTAAGATAACCGGTAAATCTGGAATCACGCATGCGTTCGACATAGGTGTTTTAAACGGGGATAAGCCGATTGTCTGTGACATTGTTTTCGACGTGACTGATGTTCCAGTCACATCCATAGTTGGCTTCTACACTAAGAGGAATGATGTTGAGGAGATGATTAGCGGGTCGACTTTAATAGTTAAGCCGAAGCTGACAGATGACGCGAGGCAACTAGCCGGTTTCTACGGGATCAGGGTGGTTGAGCTACAGTCTTCTTAAGGATTGTCCTGGGCACTCATCATCTCCCTCCAGCTCTCGTGAATCAAGATGTTCAAGAACAGTGTTTTCAAAGGTTTGACAAAGAGGGAGGCGGAGGACCTTGTAAATGCTGTAAAGCATGATAAATACTGGAGGATCAGCCCCGGGAACAGGGAGTTCATATGCGTAGTGGCATTATCAAGGGCAAGAGTAAGGTCTAGACGGGGAATGTATGCCAGGGCGACGCACTTCGGCGGGGTGGAGGTTTCTAGGGATGCTGCAAACTTTTGCAGGAAGTGGAGGGTTCTCGTTGTGGACACGAGGAGGATGCTTGCAGTATCTGTTTTTACATGGAGGGCGTTCAACAGGATTGTTTCAAAAGGGCTTGGCTCAGAGGTTTGCTCCATGCTGCTGGCCGGCAGGGTCCCGCCATACCTTAACACAAGCACCGTTTTAAAGATCTCGGGGGAGAAGCGCCAGTAGGAAACAACCGGCTGCCTATGGCACTTTAGATCCTTTCCAGAAGATTCTCGTAAAGGCTTACTATTTTGCTCCAGTCATACTTGGAAGCATTGTTAAAACACTCCTGCCTCATGTTCCTACACATGGCCTCCAGAGTTTTCTCCGCGATTTTCTCAGGTGAAACGGCGCATGTGAAACCATTTAAACCCTCTTCCACTAGGCTGCAAGCAGCGTTCCTCTCGTGCCTAACCGTGACGACAGGAATTCCGCACGCGTTCGCCTCTAACACAACGATTCCAAAACCCTCCCGGGTCGAGGGGAGTACAAAAACCTTGGAGGACTTCATGCAAGCTATAACATCGTCGTGATTATCAAGGAATCCTTTAAACACAATGTTCCCGCCTACTCCAAGGCGGTCTGATAGTCTTACTAGAGCCTGTTTCTCCGGCCCGTCGCCTATTATTACGCATTTAACGTCTGGAACACTTTTCCTCAGGATCCTAACAGCTCTTATAATCAAGTCAACATTCTTCTCTTTCACCAGCCTTCCTGCGAAAACAAGGTCAGACTCCTCACAACTTCTGTTGACTCTCGCTATATGCTCAAAGTCTATTCCGTTTGGGATCACCTCGGCTTGAACACCAACTGCCTCCAGTCTTCTCCTCGTCACGCTTGATACAGCAATATGCATGGATGTAAGCTTGGGGACGGCTCTTTCAACAGCCCAGCCCGCGAGCCCCTTAATACCCAAGTATTCAAACCAGTAGCTTCCCCAAAGCTCGTGCCACGTCACTGCCATGCGTGCCCCCGCCATCATGGAGCGGGCCTTAGAGGTGAAGCAGGAGAAGTACGGGAACGCTTGAACATCTATGAAGTCGACATCATGCTTGAATCCTGAGAGTAGCTTAAGCCCGAAGTATAAGGCCTCGCTTATCGACCGCTTCCCATTGACGTAAAGCGGTCTTCCCCCTCCAACCCCGTGAAGTCGGATACCGTCAATATCCCTCTCTCCACCGCCCCACCACTCTAAGCCGAACCAGTGCACCTCATGCCGGCGGGATAGCCTCCTTCCAATCTCGTATATTCTCCTCTCTACACCGCCTTTAATCCAGGGATACACTGCGTCATAAACGAAGGCGATCCTCATGTAGTATCCCGCTTCCAAAAATGTTTAGGCAGGCAACGTATTTAAAGAATTGCTTAGAAACCGGCTTAAAACAAGTATTCGTGAAGACCATTACGCCTACTCCCTGCCTAGAAAAGCCCTGATCTTTCTCACCCTTGCACAGAACGAGCATGTTTCGCTTGAAGCAAGAAAGCCACAGGACGAGCAGGGCCTCAACTCTGAAACAGGCATGGCTCCACTGCTCTGAAGCCTCTCAGCCAGCTTCGTCAACGACGAGAAATAAAGAAGCTTCTGACTCTGCCTCCAAGCAAGGATTTCAACCGCCTTCCTGAATCTTTCAACATTCTCCTTCCTCCCGACAGGACATTTCTCAGGTAAAAACGGAATGCCCGTGACAGAGGCATACTTCATTATGAGCCTCTCCGGAACCCTGCAGAACGGCCTGCCTTTAGCAACCAGGTTCCCATTCCTCGGGAGATATGTTTTAAACCTAGCGAACTCCTCAAACCCTGCGTTCAAAACAGACTTTAACATCCTCACTAGAAAATCCTCCAGGTGGTGAGCAGTCAGAATAATTTCAGCATCAAGCTCGTAGGCAACCTTGTTCAAAAGGTATCTTTTAAAACCTCCGCAGACGCTGCAAACCTTCGGGTAAACCTTCGCCGCATCAATAATTGTGAAGCCAAATTCCCTCTGAAGGTTGAAAACCACAAGCTGGAGACCAGCTTTTTCAGTCTGCATTCTCGCAAAACGCTCAGAGGCCTCTGAGAAACCACCTATGCCAAGATTCAGATGGATGGGAATAACCTCTTTATCTGGGCACACTTCTCTGACAACGTGAAGAAGGCTCCCACTATCCTTCCCACCCGAGAGGGCGACAGCAGCCCTCCTAAAAAACCGGTATTTCTCAACCTCTCGTAAAACCCGTCTCCTAACAATCTCCTCGACACTGGCACTCATGAGCAAAGTGTTCGCATAGATTAAGATTAAAGAGTTTCCTCAGCAATAATGGAATCGCGTTAAGTTTTTAAACACCCTGAGGAAGCCTCTATGGGAAAATGACGATAAAAGTAGGTATTAACGGGTTTGGAAGGATCGGCAGACTCTTCTACAGGGCGGCCCTCGAGGACCCCGAATACGGTAAAACCTTTGAAGTGGTTGCGATAAACGATATTGCCGACACTAAGACTAACGCGCACCTGTTGAAATACGACTCGATCCATGGCCCGTTGAAGAACAAGGTTGAAGTAGGAGAAAACGTGATAAAGGTAGATGGAAGAGAACTTAAAGTCCTTATGCAGAAAGACCCGGCGCTAATACCGTGGAAAGACCATGGCGTAGACATAGTCATCGAGTCCACAGGCCTGTTCACAGACAGGGAGAACGCCAGCAAACACTTCCAAGGGGGAGCGAAGAAAGTCATCATATCCGCCCCGGCTAAAAAACCAGACATAACAATAGTCATCGGCGTGAACCATGAAATGTACAACCCGGATATACACCACATAGTTTCAATGGCGTCGTGCACGACAAACTCGCTCGCACCAATGCTTAAAGTACTCCTGAAAAATTTCGGAGTGGTAAGAGGCCTAATGACGACAATCCACGCATATACAAACGACCAGAGAACACTAGACCTTGTACATAAAGACCTCAGGAGAGCAAGAGCAGCGGCGCTCTCAATAATACCCACTACAACCGGGGCGGCGATAGCAATAGGGGAAGTAATCCCGGAGTTGAAGGGCAAGCTAGACGGAATAGCCCTAAGAGTGCCTGTGCCAGACGTATCGTTAACCGACCTCACCTGCGAAATAGAGAAAGAAGCGTCAGTAGAAGAGATCAACGCAGCATTTAAAGAAGCTTCAGAAACATATTTGAAAGGCATACTGCAATACGTTGACGAGCCACTCGTCTCAGTAGACTTTCTGCATAATAGCCACTCATCAATATTCTCAGCACTAGACACAAGAGTAATCCCACCAGGAGGAAAAGGAAGATTTATAAAAATATTTTCATGGTATGATAATGAATGGGGTTTCAGTGTGCGCCTAGTAGATCTAGTGAAGCTCATGGGCTCAAAGCTGTAATAATCTCTATCTAAATCCTTATTCTTTTTTCAGAATAACCGTAATAAGCATTGCTAGGTTGTTCTGGGCGTTTAGAATGGGGTTAAGAACATTCTGGTTTTTAAAGCTTTTAAGCTGATTACGCTTGCTTCTTAAGAAGGCATGATGCTTCAGGCGAATAATTCTTATATTGAAGGCGTGCTTGGACCGCGGTTGCCTCCTGCACTCAGGTAGGAGGGTGTTAGCGTTGCCTGCCGATGATGGTTTGAGCATCGCTTCCGTAGCCGTCGGCTCAATATATCTTGTTCTTCAAAATGTTGTTTCAACCGTTATCGGCGTCTTGGGCTACGCTTTCATGGCTAGGCTGGTAACGCAGGAGGAGATGGGTATTGTAGCTGGGGTTACTCTCCTGCACTCCTTCGTCCAGGTCCTGGTTGACTTCGGGTTGAACACGTCTATCGCGAGGTTTGTTTCAGAGAGCATCGGGAGGAAGACGGGTTACGTGAAGCGTGTTTTCTCAGCCCTCATCTTCAGGCTCCTAGTCTCTCTAGCAGTCTTCATCCTAATACTGTCTTTGTCGACGATTGTTTCCCAAGTTTTCTTTGGATCCCCCGGCTACTCTAGCCTGCTAGCCATAGTCGCCGTAGACATGACGCTCGCCTCCATCGCTTCTCTTCTGAATGGTGTCCTCCTTGGAACAGGGCGTTTGAAAACCATGGCTTTCTTCAACACGGCTTCCGTCGCAGCCAGATGGGCCTCAATAGTCGTACTCCTGCTCCAAGGCTATGGTTTGACAGGAGTGTTCTACGGCTGGATTACGGGGAGCATTGTGCTGCTAGCATTGCTGGCTTCCTCAATCCTCAGGCTTACGGGCTTCGGAAGAGGGTTCTCCGGGGAGCATGGTGTTTTATGGAGCATGCTGAGGTTCTCAGCCCCAGTCTATGCTGCGTCAATAGTTTCCTTCATCTACAACTGGTATGATAAGGCTCTCATCCTCGCCTTTCTCCCACTTCAACAGCTCGGAGTGTACAACGTTGCCTACACAGCGTTCTCAGTCTACGCGTCCATTGCTTCAGCAGTAGGCTCTTCGCTCCTCCCCTACTACGGCGTGTTGTACGGCAGGGGTGAGCATTCAGCCGTCTCCGAGGGTGTTAGACGGGTTAGCAGGTACACGATGCTGCTTCTCTTCCCGCTTGCATTAGGCTTAGCGTCAACCTCTAGACAGGTGTTAATTGTTTTCGCGGGAAGGCAGTATGAGCCGGGCTGGCTGACGCTGGCGACGCTATCCGTCTTCGGCATGGTCTACGGGGTTTACACAGCCTTCAGCAATCTGCTTCTAGTATACGGGAAGACCAAGACTATTCTCCTCGTGACACTTGCTTCAACACTGCTCAGCATAGTGTTCATACCACTGGTGGCGGTTCTCAACCTGGTTGGCCTTGTTATCGTCAAGGGGGTTTCCATCCTTCTAAGCTTCCTGCTCTCACTATTCTTCATTAAGAGGATCGTGATGATTAGGATAGACGCTACGGCTGCTTTCAAGACCATCCTATCCTCAACTCTCATGGCGATAGTGGTGCTTGCTGCTCAACAGTTTCTCCAGGGAAGCTTGTTTCTCCCTCTGCATGTTTTAACCGGCGTCGCAGCCTACGCTCTATTCGTTAGGGGGCTTAAAGTGTCGAACAGCGACGACATGGAGTTTATCAAAGGAGTTTTCGGAGAAAAAGTCTCCAGATGCTTGGTTAGAATCATGGGGATGAAATCCTGATCTGCACGCGTTACGAGGGTCTTTTGAATCTGATGTTTAAGTATGGTTTAGCGCGAGCAAAAAGATGGATTTGAACAAAAGTTGGAATGCGCTTTATTAATTGAAACAGTCGCGCTAACCGAAAAGTTTAAATTGTACTGGCAGATGTAATGTATTGATACAAAACGAATGGGAGGAGAGTGTGGAATGATGTCTGGGTTTGAGGCAGAGTTTGAGCGGTTGCGGCGTGAGGTTGAGGATGCTGTTAAGAGGGTTTTGGATCTTGCGGAGACGCATTCTTCAAGGTTGTCTGAGGTTGAGGCTAGGGTTGGGCGGACTAGGGATCCTGGCGAGCTTGAGGGCTTGTTGAAGGAGGTTAAGAGTTTGAGGTTTGAGGTTAGGGATGAGTTGTTGAAGGCTAGGGGCGAATTGTTTAGGGAGTTAAGGGCTTTCAGGGACAGGTTGAGGGATGCTGCTTTGGCTGAGCCTAAGCGTCGGGATGAGCTGAGGGAGGCTTTCGACGATCTCAGGGAGTTTTTCGAGGATAGGTTCGAGGAGGCCGAGGACCGTTTAGATGGTTTTCTCGACCGGGTTGAGGATGTTGAGGATGAGGTTAGGGATAGGCTTAGGGATTTGAGGCGTGAGGTTAAAAGGGAGGCTTACGTGATGAAGTTCAGAGTTCCGGAGGCTCCTGAGGCTAGGGTGCATGAGGTTAAGATTCCTGATATTGGTAAGCTTGTTGAGGATGCTCTCTCCAGGGCTTGGCGGGGCTCGATGATTGTTTCCTCTGTTAGGCTTCCCAAGACGGATTTGGATTTGATTGACGCGCTTGTTGAAGCCGGCTTGTTTAGGAGTAGGAATGATGCTATTGCTTTCTTCGCCCATAAGGGTATTGAGGCTAGTGAGGACTGGTTGAGGAGTGTTAAGGACAAGGTTGGCGAGATTAAGAAGCTGCAGGAGGAGACTAGGAGGGAGTTGGAGAGGATGCTTGGCGAGGCTGAGAAGCCTGGGGAGAAGGGCGAGGGGGAAAGGAAGGAGGATTAGTTGGAGCCTTTTTGAGAAAGCTAGTTTGAAACCAGTAATACTCTTTATTTTTCAGTGTATCTGAAACTGAATCTCAACCATAGCGCGTGCTCATTCTAAGGTGTTTTACTGCTTGATAACGTTTCAGGCTTCCTCTGAGTATTTTAAGCCTTGCGCGCCATCCTTTACACACCTTTTTAAGCACCGCTATATTCGTCCAGCCTGCCTGCACTATTCTTGTTCTGCAAGGTTGCTTGGCCGCATGCAGGCGTGTCTTCAAGACGAGTTCCCCTCTTTCCGTTTGTCTAGTTTCCAAGCTGTAAATTGTTGAAACGTGTTGCTTAACACCTTTTTAACTGAATAGTGTTAATAAGGTTTAAATAGTTGTCTGGACAATGGAGCAGGGTATGTCTGCTGGCGACGGTGGTTTCTCAAGCCTGGCCCGGAGGATTGAGGAGGAGCGAGTCAGGTTCATCGACTTCCAGTTCACCGACGTTCCCGGGCGTTTGCAGCATGTTACTATTCCAGCTGGGAGGCTTAAGGCCACTGATTTCACGGAGGGCGTTCCAAAGCTCGACGGCTCCTCCATAAGGGGTTTCACAGAAATATTCGACTCAGACCTTGTTTTGAAGCCCGACACCTCTACGTTCGCCATAATCCCGTGGATGAGCCCTGAGAACAAGACTGCAAGGCTCATCTGCGATGTTTACGCGGGCTATGGCGGCGGCAGGTTTACCAGGGACCCAAGGTTTGTCGCGCAGAGGGCTGAGGACTACGCGTCGGAGCACGGTTTCTCCTCATACTGGGGGCCCGAGGTCGAGTTCTTCGTCTTCAAAAGGGTTACGTGGGATGTTTTAAATCCTTACAGGGGTCAATCATACGTTATCGAGTCTCCGGAGGCAGCCTGGTCCTCAGGCGAGGGCTATCCGATCAGGTTTAAGGAGGGGTATTTCCCCGCTCCCCCGCACGACAGCCTGATGGAGTACCGCTCCACCGTCGTTAGGCTGATGGAGGATTATTTCGGGGTTGTCTGCGAGGCTCATCACCACGAGGTTGCCACTGCCGGGCAGGGGGAGATAGACATGTTTAGGGATAGGCTGGTTAAGATGGCTGACAGCGTGATGACGCTTAAGTACGTTTTGAAGAACGTTGCTGTTCAGCACGGGATGGTTGCGACAATGATGCCTAAACCAATATTCGGAGACAATGCTAGCGGGATGCATGTTCACGTCAGCCTTTGGGGAGACCCTTCCACCAGGGCTGAGGAGGAGCAACTTGTAAACCTTTTCTACGATGCTGACGACGAGTATGCTGAGCTGAGCCAGCTTGGAAGATACTTCGTAGGAGGACTGCTTGAGCACAGCAGAGCGTTGACAGCCATAACAAACCCTACGACCAACTCCTACAGGAGGCTTGTCCCGGGTTACGAGGCACCGGTGTTCATAGCCTGGAGCAGGGGGAACAGGTCTGCAAACATCAGGATCCCGGTGTACGAGAAGGGTGCTGCTAACGCAGCCAGAAAGAGGGTTGAATTCAGAACCCCCGACCCCTCCTGCAACCCATACCTGTGTTTCGCAGCAGTGATGAGCGCTGGGCTTGACGGCATCTTGAAGAATATCGACCCCGGCGACCCCGTTGACGAGAACATTTACCACCTGACTCCCGAGAGGAGGAGGCAGCTTGGGATAAAAGAGCTCCCGGGAAGCCTTAAGGAGGCTATTGAATGCTTGAAGAGCGATAGGGAGTTTCTGAAGCCAGTTTTCCCGGATGAGCTTGTTGAGAAGATTATTGAGAACGGTTTAAGCGAGCATGTTCAAGTCTCCGCGAGGACACATCCGTACGAGTTCTACCTATACTTCGACATATAGAAGATGATAATGGACAATATTTGTCCTAAGATGGTCGAGTATTTTAAGAACGATACCAAAAGAATAAGCCATGCTATTAAGGTTTGGAGTTTTGCCAGAATTATTGGGAGAGAAGAAGAGCTGGGTTTAAAAGAGCAGGAAATATTGGAAATCTCAGCAATTCTACACGACATTGGAAGAAAAGTTTGCAAGGAGAAATACAATTCCACAGCGAGTCGTTATCAAGAGTTAGAAGGCCCTGGAGCCGCTTTAAAGATCCTTAAGAATTTCAATATTAAAAAGGGATATCATCATTCTTATCATAAAGTAAATGGCGTTGATTTTCAAATCCTAATAGGGGCGGATTTCATTGTAAATATTCATGAGGACTCCATACCTCTGAAGCGTGTAGAGAAGATTAAGCGGAATCATTTTAAAACCAAGACAGGAATTCATTTATTAGAAACAATCTACGGTGTTTGATGAGTAGGAGAACCTACATTCCTAAAAGCATCCTGACCCTCGCAGCGCGGGTGGGCATGCATTACAGCTCGAAGGAGGGGAAATAAAAAATGAGAGTTGCCATGGCGCAGATAAATTCTACAGTGGGAGATATCGAAGGAAACATTAGGAAAATAAGAGAGTATATGAGGAGTACTCTGGAGCGTGAAGCTGACTTGGTGGTGTTTCCAGAGCTAGCCGTAACAGGCTATCCGCCCCAAGACCTATTGCTCGAAAAAGCGTTTGTCAAAAGTCAAAAGAAACATTTGGTTAAAATGATTAGGGTAAATAGTGCCGAGATGATCGGAATAGTCGGGTTCGTCGACTATAAGGGAAAGGACTTGTATAATGCTGTAGCTGTTTTCAATAGAAATAGGCTTGTCAGAACCGTTTATAAAACGCTCCTGCCAACATACGATGTGTTTGACGAAGCAAGATATTTCAAACCAGCGAGAAAGGAGGAGATGAAACCTGTGCGGATCAGTAGAAAAGGGTTGAGGTTTAACTTGGGTGTCGAGATATGCGAGGACCTCTGGGATAAAGGGTATGATGTGAAGGTTACTGATCTGCTGGCGAAGAGAGGATCAAACATAATCATCAACATTTCGGCCTCCCCGTTCTACGTTGGGAAAAGAATGGAGAGGCTTAGACTACTGAGAGAAAAAGCCAGGAAAAACGGGGTTCCAATGTTTTATGTTAATCTGGTTGGTGGACAGGATGAGCTTGTTTTCGACGGGCAAAGCATGGCCGTAGACAGTTCAGGCAGCCTGATAGCCATGGGTAAACAGTTCGAAGAGGATCTAGTAATTGTCGACATCGATCTTAAAGATGGAAAAGGCAAGAAGATTAGACCTGCTCCATACTTTGAAGAACAGGAAATGTTTAATGCATTGGTTCTCGGAATACGCGACTATTTTAGGAAGACAGGTTTTAGAAAGGCTGTTGTCGGAATGAGCGGTGGGATAGATTCGTCTCTAACCACATGTATAGCAGTTGAAGCCTTGGCAAAAGAAAATGTGATTGGTGTTTACATGCCCTCCCAATATTCAAGCGAGCATAGTAGAGAAGATGCTCGAAAACTGGCGGAAAACCTAGGGATATGCTTTATCGAAATCCCTATCCAAGATATTATTGAGAGCTATAAAAAGGTCTTAGAAAAACCTTTAGAGGAGATGCGTAAGCATTTCGGTTTAACAAGGGAAAGCGATGACCCTGTTGCTGATGAAAATATACAGCCTAGAATAAGGGGTAACTGCCTGATGGACATATCCAATCGCCTTCGAGACTTGAAGATATTGGTTATGAACACCGGGAACAAGACTGAGCTCGCACTCGGTTACTGCACCTTATATGGTGACATGGCTGGTGGCATAGGAGTCCTGGGCGACGTGAGCAAGCTCGAGGTCTATAGGCTGGCGAAATACGTTAACGATAGAGCTAGGAAAGAAATAATTCCTAGAAGAGTTTTCAAGAAGAAGCCTTCACCGGAGCTAAAGGAGGGCCAGTACGACCCGTTTGACTTCAGTATTGTCAGCCCCCTAGTAGACGAGGTGGTTGAAAAGCGGCGGAGTAAGCAAGAATTGATAAAGCAAGGCTATCCGAAGGAAGTTGTCGAAGATATTTATGCTAGGATTAAAAGGGCAGAATATAAAAGGTGGCAATCACCCCCCTGCATAAAAATCACGCCTAAAGCATTCGGCATTGGATGGAAGATGCCAATAGTTAATAAGTGGGAAGGCTAACTATCTTAGTCTCTAACGCAGTTAAAAGCTATAAAAATACCAAGACTTGTTGCCGCTGTTTCTTTCATCAATAGTTTCTTAACCTTCCCGGTTAACTTGAGAAATGCACGCCAAGCTTGGAAGCTGAATTTTTCTAATTTCATCTCAATTGATTATCGGGTAGAAATGGATTTAAACATTAAACCAGTAGTTTCTGGATTTAACGGAATACTAATGATCTCTTTTTCAAAAGTTTCAGCATTCCGTCAACAGTCATTATTTTATTTCTCTAAATACGCCTAGAGAAAGCAAATATTATCTTCAGATACCACGTAGCCAGCTTTTGAATCTAATGTTGCCAAGTGCGATGTCATTCTTATGACCCTGCTTGATGAACTTAAACCTTGACTTTGTGAGCTTGGCTGCCGACGTAACGTCCTTAGGAATTCCTTCAAGCTCCATCTCTCATATATCGAGAGAACCTTTTTTCCTTCCCACAACTTCAGCGAATTCCGACCTGCCTGACCTTCTTCTCTAGATACCCCCTACTTTGTCCAGAAGCCTTTCAAAGTTATAAACCTTTGGCGCTGGAAAAACGTCCTACTGTGGTTCTATCGTAGACGGTGGCTTACTTGTTATGCAATAGTTAACCCATGTTACATTCTTGAAAGTACTAGTTATGCGGTTGGCCATATCCTCGAGGATCTCATAGGGAAGGCGTACCCAGTCGGCGGTCATACCGTCCTCAGAAGATACAACCCTGATGGTGACTATATAACCATATCTCCTCTCATCGCCCATGACCCCGATTGCCTTGTCATCACCGACGATCGCGAACGCTTGCCAAACCTTGGTGTAAAGACCATGAGATCTCAGTACCTCCTCAACTATATTCGATGCCTCCCTGCATATCTCCAGCTTCTCCTTGGTCACTTCTCCTATCACCCTCACGGCCAGTCCCGGACCCGGGAATGGATGAGCCTCAACTACCTCATCTGGTAGGCCGAGCTCCTTTGCGATAACTCTGACCTCGTCCTTGTATAAGTCGCGAAGGGGCTCCATTACCTTCAAGGCCAGCCACTTTGGCAAACCCGCCACGTTATGGTGGCTCTTTATGCGCGAGGCAAGCTTGCCAGACCTAGCGCTCTCCACGACGTCGGGGTAAAGGGTACCCTGAGCAAGCCATGTGAAGGGCCCACATCTTCTGTTCTGCTCATCAAAGATCTTGGCGAACTCCTCGCCAACGAGATGCCTCTTTTCCTCGGGATCGCTTATTCCCTTCAGCTTCTCGAGGAATCTCGTAGAGGCATTCACATGTACGTAGTTCACGCCTAGCTTATCGAGTATCGCTCTGACTCTCTCGGGTTCTCCCTTTCTCATTAAACCAGTATCGACAAAGACGCAGAATAGGCGTTCACCTGCTACCTTGTTGAGCAACACAGCAGTCGTTAAGGAGTCAACACCACCGCTAACAGCGCATATTATCCGCCCCCTGGTTACCTCAGAGGCAATCTTCCTCAGGATCGAATCCATGATTTTACCCGGATACCAGTCTCTCGTGCAGCCGCAAATTTTGTAGACGAAGTTTCCCAACAACTCCTTGCCATGTTCGGTGTGAGACACCTCAGGATGGAACTGAACCCCCCATATCCGCCCGTCCCTATCGGTTATAGCAGCTATCTTGATCCTTGGTGTGCTCGCCACTGCTCTGAACCCCTCTGGCAACTCCAGAACTGTGTCAGTGTGGCTCATCCAACACGTAAAGCTAGGTGGCAAACCCTCGAAAAGCCCATGGGCGTCATGAACGGTCAGTACCGTCCTTCCATACTCTGCCCCCTGAGATTTCGCAACAGAACCGCCCTTTAACTTGGCTATGAGCTGCAACCCGTAGCATACCCCGAGAATCGGAATCTGGCTCTCAAGCAACTCTGGGTCGATACTTGGCGAGCTCATGTCCTCCACGCTTGTGGGCCCGCCGGACAGCACAAGCCCTCTAGGTCCCATGCTCACGACCTCTTTAGCAGTGATCGCGTGAGGGACAAGTTCAGCGAAGACGCCCAACTCCCTTATCCTCCTGCATATCAAATGTGCATACTGGCCGCCGAAGTCTACGACAAGAATTTGAGCACCCTTCAATCCGGTCATGCATCAAACCCTTATGAGATAGTTAAAAATTTTATGGCCAGCCATCTGTCGCTGTCTCCGATGGTTCATCTAACTCCTTCATCAATGTCCCTCCCTTCACTGCCCTGCGCATCATCCGCTAATCGCCAACGAAACGGATATGACGAAGAGACGCGGTAGGATGGCATTTGATAAAGAGAATGTGAGTATTCATACGTCTCGGCTTTGAGCAAGAAAAGGACAAGATCGTATAAGGCAAGGAAGTGCCAGTACAGATACCAGTACTATGATACTTTTGGGAAGGAGAGGATTGGTTCCCAGTAAGAGTGTTTAGCGAACCCCACGAGCTTTGGTACCCGCCGGAAGGTTCGACCTCTATGCCAAGAAATACAAAGGCAAGAAGCTTATACTTCCGATGGGCGGGGAAGCAAGGAGG
>Ga0209102_1000257_pt1 | contig 36737 bp, 25 predicted proteins | sample ConPoolayeHmetaG_FD_185483 | JGI IMG/M metagenome (GOLD analysis project Ga0209102, IMG submission 185483) | Hot spring microbial mat communities from California, USA to study Microbial Dark Matter (Phase II) - Cone Pool mat layer H metaG... ...
GTCTTGAGGCTCCTTGATAAATCGGCCCTTCAGTTAGATATGACCAAATTGGGATTTGAAGAATCCTCCCTCGAAGACTTCAAGGCCGCTCTAAAAAAACCGGTAGGAATGATTCTGGTCACCGGGCCCACTGGAAGTGGAAAGACAACGACCCTTTACTCTGCCCTCTCGGAATTGAATAAAGAGACGGAAAATATCATGACCGCCGAAGATCCGGTCGAGTATAATTTCATGGGGATCAATCAGGTCCAGATGCACGAAGAGATCGGACTCACCTTTGCTTCTGCCCTCCGCTCCTTTCTCAGGCAGGACCCCGATATCATCATGGTGGGAGAGATCCGTGATTTTGAGACGGCTCAGATCGCCGTTCAGGCTGCTCTAACGGGGCATCTCGTCCTCAGTACTGTCCATACCAATGATGCTCCCGGAACGATTACTCGACTTGTGGATATGGGAATCGAACCCTTCCTCATCGCTTCTGCGGTCATCCTGATCCTTGCCCAGAGATTGGTTCGAAAGATCTGCACAGAATGTCGGGAGCCGATCAAGGTTCATCCACAACTGCTCATTGATTTGGGAGTTCCTCTAGATGAGGTGAGGACATTCCCCGTCTATAAGGGAAAAGGGTGTTCGATCTGCAACTATACAGGATACAAAGGTCGAATCGGGCTTTATGAAGTAATGCCTATGAAAGAAGAGATCAAAGAACTGGTTCTTGCCCGAGCCTCTACGTCTGAGATCAAAAAGGAGGCGATTCGGTTAGGGATGAAAACCCTTCGACAAAGTGGAATTGTAAAAATCAGGGAAGGATTGACCACCATCGAAGAGGTATTACGTTCCACCATGGAGGATCGTTAAAAACGACCTACTCTTAGGGAGGTTTAAAAAGAGATGATTGAGCTTCAAAAATTATTAGAAATGGTGATCGAAAAAAAGGCTTCAGATCTCCATATCACCACTGGTGCTCCACCCCAGTTTCGAATCGATGGGAAACTTGTGAGTTTCGATAATACCCCCCTGACGGCTCAGGATACGAAACGACTCTGCTATAGTGTCCTCACCGATGCCCAGCGACACAAATTTGAGGAGGAAAATGAACTGGACTTCTCTTTCGGAATTAAAGGTCTGAGTCGGTTCAGAGGAAACCTTTACATGCAGAGAGGGGCTGTGGCAGGGGCTTTTCGAGCCATCTCCTTTGACATCCTGAATTTCTCAGAATTAGGAATCCCTCCCATCGTGAACGAGCTGATCAAAAAACCGAAAGGCTTGGTCCTGGTCACGGGCCCTACAGGGACAGGAAAATCGACTACCCTGGCTGCCATGATCGATAAGATTAACAACGAAAGGAATGCCCACATCATTACCATCGAGGATCCAATCGAATACCTTCATCGTCATAAGAAATGCATCGTTAATCAAAGAGAGGTCAATTCCGATACAAAAAGCTTCAGTGCGGCTCTCCGTCATGTCCTTCGACAAGATCCCGATATCATCCTGATCGGAGAGATGAGGGACTTAGAAACGATTCAGGCAGCCCTTCTTACTGCAGAAACAGGACACCTCACCTTTGCGACCCTCCATACCAACTCCTGTGTCGAGACGATCAATCGAATCATCGATGTCTTCCCCCCTCATCAACAACAGCAGGTGAGAACCCAACTCTCCTTCGTTCTTGAAGGAATCCTGGCCCAACAGCTCATTCCAAGGCTCGGAGGCAGTGGGCGAGCCTTGGCGATGGAGATTTTGATCCCAAACCCTGCCATTCGAAATTTAATTCGGGAGGATAAGATCCAGCAGATTTACTCCCTCATGCAAGTGGGTCAAGCAAAATTTGGAATGCAAACCATGAACCAGGCACTCCTCTCTCTGGTGGAGCGCCGTATCATTTCCGTAGAGGATGCGATGGAACGGAGCCACAATTTAGAAGAATTCCGGCAGATGCTTGCCAACTCAGGCATCCTTGCCGGAAAAAGGGATAAACAGGCAAAAACTGCCTAAATCTTTTTAGGAAAGGATGAGAACAATGCCAATCTATAAATGGGAAGGAAAGACGGCAAAAGGGATGACGAAGAAGGGGGAACTAGAAGCCCCCAGTGAGAGTGCTCTCAGGGTCCATCTCCGTCAGCAGGGGATTATTCCAACAAAGGTCGCTCCAAAAGGAAAGGAGATCCAAATCTCCCTTCCTATTAAAAGGAAGGTCAAACAACGAGCCATCGCCATCTTTACCCGTCAATTGGCAACGATGATCGATGCCGGCCTTCCTCTGGTTCAGTCCTTAGACGTCCTTGCCTCTCAGCAAGAGGATAAAATGTTTAAAAAGATCATCCGAGAGATCCGGGAGGATGTAGAAGGAGGATCCACCTTTGCTGGAGCCCTGAGAAAACACCCCCATACTTTTAACGAACTCTATACCAATTTAGTCGTTGCAGGAGAGGAAGGAGGGATCCTCGATAATATCCTGATTCGCCTTGCCAATTATATTGAAAAGGCCGAGGCATTGAAAAAGAAAGTCAAATCAGCCCTTGTCTATCCAGGAGTGATCGTGACCGTAGCCGTTTTGGTGGTAATGATCCTAATGATCTTTGTCATTCCGGTCTTTGAAACGATGTTCAAATCAGCAGGTCAGAGTCTTCCCCTGCCTACCCTGATCGTCCTCTCTATCAGCAAGTTTATCAAGAAGTATATTCTCCTTTTCATTCCAGCCATGATCCTCTTGGTCTATTTCTTTCGAAGATTCTATCGGACGGAATATGGAAAGACCCTGATCGACCGTCTTCTTCTGAAACTTCCGGTCTTTGGAATCCTGCTTAAGAAGGTCTCTGTTGCTCGATTTGCTCGAACCTTAGGAACACTGGTGAGCAGTGGAGTCCCTATCCTGGATGGACTCCATATCGTCTCCAAGACGGCGGGGAATCGAACGATTGAGACCGCTATTCTCAATGCGAGGGCCAGCATCCGGGAAGGAGAAACGATTGCGGAACCCTTAAACCGAAGCGGGATCTTCCCTCCAATGGTCATCCAGATGATCTCGGTAGGGGAGTCCACAGGGGCCCTGGATTCGATGCTGGCAAAGATTGCCGATTTCTTTGAAGAAGAGGTTGACGTGGCGGTAGGAAATCTCACCTCTCTTCTGGAACCTTTTCTTATGATCTTTTTAGGGGTGGTCATTGGAGGGGTCGTGATCTCTATGTATCTTCCCATCTTTCAGATGGCCTCTGCGATCCATTAGAAAAATTATAGGGTTAAGGGAGAAAGGCGTTCAGATCGATGCATCCCCACTTATCCATCTCTTCAAACTCCCATCTCAAAGAGCTAAGAAGCGCGAAAGGCTTGATGCTCTCTCGCCTGATCATCCTTTCCCTTCTTCTGGCCATTACCTTTTTGTTTCAGGTTTCGGAAAAGAAGTTCTTCTTCATCCCTATGACCAATCGGTTTTACTATTTTATTGGTTTTTTCTATCTCGTGACGATTGGATATGCCTTCCTCCTGGATCGGATAAAGAATCTTCTTCGTTTCATCCGGATTCAGCTCATCATCGATCACCTTTTTATCGCGGGTCTGATCTATTTCACTGGAGGAAAAGAGAGCTACTTCCCCATCACCTATATTTTCGCCATCATCGGGAGTAGTATCCTTTTCTATAAACGGGGGGCTTTCTTCTCGGCCTCTTTCGCCACCTTCCTTTACGGATCGATCCTGATTCTTCAACTCTATGGTTGGATCAATCCCATAGGAGACCCTTCTTCTTATGAGGCCAGTCAAATCTTCTATACATTGATCCTCTATATGGCTGCCTTCTATATCGTTGCCTTTTTAAGCAGTTCCATCTCTGAGGAACTCCAAAAGAAACGAAAAGAACTTCTCCAGAAAGAGGTGGATTATCATCAACTCGAGGCCTTCAATCGAAACATCGTACAGAGTCTGGATAGTGGACTTTTGACGATCGATCTTGAGGGGAGGATCAATTTTTTGAATCGAACTGCAGAAAAGATCCTTCGTCGAAAAGAGGAAGAGCTTCGAAATCGATCGATCTATGACCTCTTCCCGAAGATAAATGAGGTCATGGAGGAGATTCGGAATAAGTCCTCTCAGGATCCTCCGGAATATCAGCGATATGAGACCACTCTCCTTATCGAAAAGGACCAGAGAATTCACCTGGGGTTCTCCATCTCCCCCCTGACAGACCCGGAGGGAAAAACCATAGGCCATACCCTCATCTTTCAGGATATCACTCGATTCAAGGAGATGGAGGAGCAGATGAAGCGTTTTGACCGGATGGCCGCGATTGGATCTCTGGCCGCAGGACTCGCCCATGAGATTCGAAATCCTCTGGCCTCCTTGAGTGGATCCATCCAGATGTTAAAATCCGAACTCTCCCTGGACGAATCTCAAAGCCATCTCATGGAGATTATTCTCCGGGAGTCGGAAAGACTCAATGCATTGATCACCGACTTTCTTCTTTTTGCCCACCCCCCTCAAACTCGACCCCAGCCTGTAGAGATCGAGAGGATTCTCGATGAAACCCTTGAACTCTTCAGTCATTCCCCCTCTTTTCACGAGGGGATCCGTCTCATCCGAACCCCTTCGGATCGAATCGGAGAGGTGATTGTGGATCCAGACCAGATTCGACAGGTCCTATGGAATCTCCTCATCAATGCCTCCCAATCCCTTTCCAATGGAGGAGAAATTCGAGTTCGCCTCGAAAAAGGGGACCCTTCCCTCTGGCGAGGGGCCCTACCCTTCTTCTCCTTCAAAGAAGCAAAGGAATGGATAAAGATTTCGGTCGAAGATACGGGGATTGGAATTCCACCGGAGGAGAAAGAAAAGATCTTCGAACCCTTCTATACGACCAAAGAGAACGGGACAGGATTGGGACTCTCCATTGTCCATAAGATCATTGAGAACCATAGAGGTTCGATTAAAGTTGAAAGCGAGGTTGGAAAAGGTTCAACCTTTACTATCTTTTTACCGGCAGAATAAAGAATCTTAACCTTAGGGTCTTTGGAGATGCAAAAAGAGAAGATCTTGGTGGCTGATGATGAAAAGAGCATGAGGGAATTCTTGGAGATCATGCTCCGAAAAGAGGGCTATCGGGTGACCCTCGCCTCCAATGGAGAGGAAGCGGTCAGATGGGCGGAGAGAGAAATCTTTGATTTAGCCCTTCTCGATATTCGAATGCCCAAAGTCGATGGACTTTCAGCCTTAAAAAAGATCAAAACCCTCTCTCCCGAAACGGTGGTGATCGTCATTACGGCTTTTGCCTCTGCCGATACGGCCATTCGGGCCATGAAAGAGGGAGCCTATGACTATATCACCAAACCCTTTAAAGTAGACGAGATTAAACTCATCATCCGAAATGCCCTTGAGAAGAAGAACCTCGAAAAGGAGAACCTGCTTCTCAAGCAGGTCGTCCAGGAACGTTACCATTTCGGAAATATCGTTGGACAGAGCCCAAAGATGCTGGAGCTCTATCGCCTTCTGGAGAAAGTGGCTCCCACGAAGACCAACATCCTGATCACCGGCGAGAGTGGAACGGGTAAAGAACTGGTTGCCAAAGCGATTCACTACAATAGCCCGAGAAAGGATAAGCCTTTTGTCACGCTCAATTGTGGAGCGATTCCAGAATCCTTAATCGAAAGTGAACTCTTCGGGCATATGAAAGGGGCCTTTACGGATGCCGTCTCCACCAAAAAGGGACTCTTTGAGGTCGCCGATGAAGGAACGATCTTTCTGGATGAGATCAGTGAGCTTCCCTTGATGATGCAGGTTAAACTCCTCCGGGTCATTCAGGATAAAGAATTTAAACGGGTGGGTGGAACAGAAGATATTCGGGTCGATGTCCGAATCATCTCAGCGACGAATAAAGATCTTGAAGAAGCGGTGAGAGAGAAACGTTTCAGGGAGGATCTCTTCTACCGCCTCAATGTCATCCAGATTAAACTTCCCCCTCTTCGGGAAAGAAAAGAGGACATTCCCCTTCTGGCCGACCATTTTCTGAAAAAATACTGCGAAGAATTAGGGAAGTCGATCACTCGAATCTCTCCTGAAGCCCTTCAATTTTTGATGAATTATGATTTTCCGGGCAATGTCCGAGAACTTCAAAACATCATTGAGCGGGCCGTGGCATTGGAAACAGGTTCTCAGCTCTCCCTGGAGAACCTGAGTTCCTATCTTGAAAATCAGCTTCCCGCCAAGAAAGGGGCGTTCGATATTGACTTGCCTGAGGAAGGAATTGACCTTGAAAAGGTGGTGGCCGATCTGGAAAAGATGCTTCTCCTCAAGGCCCTGGATCGAGCCAAGGGGGTCAAGAAAAAGGCTGCTGAACTGCTCCGTATCAATTTTCGTTCGATGCGATATCGGTTGGATAAATACGGGCTCAATAGCAATGGTTTAGAATCGGAAGAGGAGTCATGAGCCCCGGCGCCTTCTTTTGAACTGCTTTTCCAACTCCCCACGAGGTATGAAATAGAAAATGGGTCTTCCGTGAGGACAGGTGAGAGAAGGCTCAAACGGCGAGAGACTTCTTACCAATTCCTCTATCTCCTCTCTTCTTAAGACCCCACTTCCTCGAACTGAAGAATGGCAGGAGAGGGAGACGAGGAGGGTTTCAATCAGATTCCTACCCTCTCCCTGTCGTCTTAAAAAAGAAAGCTCCTCCAATATCTCCTGAATCCATTGTTTCGAGTCCTCTAACTCAATAAGATCAGGGATGGCCTGAATGGCATAGAGCCTCTCTCCTATCGGCTCAAGTTCAAACCCGAGGGTTCGAAAAGCCTCCAGCGATTCATCCAGGACAAGAGAATCCTCCATCGAGCATTCCAAGAGAATCGGAATGAGGAGGGGATTGGAGCGGATGGAACGATTCTCCACTCTCTTTTTCCATTCCTCAAAGAGGATCCTTTCGTGAGCCGCATGTTGATCAATCAAGACAAGATTCTCATCCCCCTCGCATAGAATATAGGTCTCCCAAATCTGTCCGATGATTCGGAATCCTTTGCTTCTCTCTTCCCCCCAGAGCAGTCTTTCTTCCTTTAAGGTTAGGAGGGTGGATGGCCCTTCCTCACTCCCCTTTCTTTGAGGAAAGGAATCCCTTTTCAGAGGAATAGAGGGCTGTCCATCCCCTTCCCTCTCTTCATAGGAGACAGCCATGGAGAGTTCGGTTCTTCTTCCAAGGAGATGGTCAATGGTATGAAAGACCAGACGATAAATCCTTTCGGGGTCTCTAAATCTGACCTCTATCTTGGTAGGATGGACATTTACATCCACGAAAGAAGGAGGGACCTCAAGGAAAAGAAGACAGAAGGGAAACCTCCCTGAAGGGAGATGATGACGATAGGCTTCAAGAATGGCTCTATAAAGGATTCGATCCTTCACATATCTTCGATTCACATAGAAGTAGATTCCATCGGCATTTCCTTTTGATAGAGATGGAAGGCTAATCAGTCCAGAAAGACGGATCTCTTTTTCTTCCGTTTCGACCTCTTGAAGATGACCGAGGGTCTCTCGACCCCAAAGGGCCTCTACCCGCACCAGGGGAGAGTCGGCTCTCAAGAGTTCTTCAACCCTTCGTCCCTCATGGATCAATTTAAAGGAGATAGAAGGATAAGAAAGGCTGATTCGATGAAAATGGTTTTGAATATAGCGGAATTCGGAGGGAATCGATTTTAAAAACTTTCTCCTGACAGGGAGATTATAGAAGAGGTTTTTTACCTCCACCTCTGTTCCTACAGGAGCCCCTATCTCAGAAAGACTCTTGATCTCTCCTCCTTCACAAACCATCCTCGTTCCAATCAGGGCATGGGGGACTCGAGAGGTGATGGTAAGGTGGGAGACGGAAGCAATGCTTGGGAGGGCCTCTCCCCGAAACCCCAGGGTATGAATCGCATAAAGATCCTCAACCTTTCGGATCTTGCTTGTGGCAAACCGCTGAAGGGCCAAAGGGAGATCTTCAGGTTCGATGCCTTCTCCATCATCGATCACCCGAATCCGCTCGAGGCCACCCCCTTTGATTTCCACTATTATCTCTTGAGCATGGGCATCGATAGCATTCTCCATCAGCTCCTTGACGACCGATGCGGGTCTCTCCACGACTTCCCCTGCGGCAATCTTTTGGGAAATGGATTCAGGAAGAACCTCAATCTTTTGACCCATCAGTCTCCCATCCCATGCCCTCTTCGATAAAGGCACCTATTCTTCGAAATTTCTCGTAACGGTCCTTTAATAATTGATCTATATCAATCCTTTCCAATTCTTTTAAATGGCGCGAAATCGCCTCCTTCAAACGGAGGGCCATTGATTTCGGATCCCTATGGGCCCCTCCAAGAGGCTCTTCAATCACCTCATCGATCACTCCCAATTGATAAAGGTCTCGGGCAGTCAATTTGAGGGAATCCGCAGCAATGGCCTTTCCTTTCTCTCCATCCTTCCAGAGGATGGCCGCACAACCTTCTGGAGAGATCACCGAATAGATGGCATATTCCAGCATCAAGATTCGGTCTCCCATGCCAATCGCCAAGGCCCCTCCACTTCCCCCTTCACCAATAACCAGGGTCAAAATGGGGACTCTGAGATGGGCCATGGTCCTTAGATTTCTTGCAATCGCTTCTGCCTGTCCCCTTTCTTCTGCGCCGATGCCTGGAAAAGCCCCCGGGGTATCGATCATGGTAAGAACAGGTTTTCGAAAAGCCTCAGCCATTTTCATCAATCTCAAGGCCTTCCGGTAGCCTTCGGGATGGGGCATTCCAAAATTCCGATAGGCCATCTCCCTCACATCCGTCCCTTTCTGATGGGCAATGACCATTAGAGTCCTTCCATTGAACATAGAAAGTCCGCCCACGATGGCTGGATCATCCCCATAAGCCCGATCACCATGAAGTTCGATAAACGATTCAAAGAGTTCCTGGATATAAAAGGAGGCTTTGGGCCGATCCATATGTCTTGCCAACTGAGTGATTTGCCAACCTGTAAGATTCGAAAAGATCTCTTTTCGAAGTCGATTGAGCTTCTCTTCTAATCGTCGAATCTGTTCTTCCAGGCCGTGATCCCTTCCCTTGGGGAACCTCTTTAGACGCTCGATCTCATTCTCTAACTCGACCAAGGGTTTTTCAAAATCCAAATAGTGTCGAACCATTTTTTAAGCCTCGAACGAAAGGAGTGGCGTAGGAAAAAGGGCTTTAACCTCCTCTTGGAACTCCGAATTGGGTGAAACCCGATACTCTTCGGAGAGGGCAATAACCGTTTCAGGGCGATCTCCGTTGATGAGATGGAGATAGACCTGATAGGGCCCCGGATGAGCCAGAATCACCTCTTTTAACTCTTTGAGGGAAGAGGGGGTCAGGGTTCCCATTGGAATTTTAAGATGAAGGATCTGGAGGTTTTCCGAAGAGACCTCCGAGAGGGGACGAATCTCTTTCGCCTTGACCTTCACCTGATCTCCAGAAAGGTCAAGGGTCCCTCGAACAAAAACAGGTTCCCCTCCTCTCAAATACGAAGAGGCGGTTTTAAAGAGGTCAGGAAAGAGAATCACTTCCACCCAGCCTTTCATATCCTCGAGATTGATGAAGGCCATCCGGTCTCCCTTTTTTGTAACTACTTCTTTCATTTGACTGACAAGCCCACAGAGTTTTACCTCTTTTCCATTGGGTCCAGAGGAAAGAGTGGAACTGTCTTCCTCCGTGATCCTTCTAATCTCCTCCTGATAAGGAGAAAGGGGGTGGCGGGAGATATAGAACCCGATCGTCTCTTTCTCAAAGAGGATTAACTGTTGTTGGGAAAACTCTTCCATCTCCGGATAACGCTCCTCCAACTCATCCAGATTGGATCCCCAGATGCTCATCTGAGGAGTCTCTTTCTTTCGTTGGAGGGATTGAGCCCAATGGAGAATCTCTTCCAGGGCGGTAAGCATCTGGGAGCGGTAGACCTTGGTGAAGTCAAAGGCCCCGCATTTAATCAGGCTTTCAATGACCCGCCGGTTCACTTTTCTTAAATCGACTCGTCTACAAAAATCATAGAGGGAACGAAATTTTCCTCTCTCTTCCCTTTCTCGTAGGATGACTTCAATAGCTGCATCTCCCACGTTCTTGACCGCTGCCAGTCCAAATCGAATCTGATTCCCCAGCACGGTAAAATTTCTATAACTCTCATTGATATCCGGAGGCAGGATGGTCATTCCCATTTCCCGGCATTCCGCAAGATAGCGCATGATCTTTTCGGCATTTTGAGCTTCACTGGTAAGAAGAGCAGCCATAAATTCGATCGGAAAATGGGTCTTCAGATAAGCGGTTTGATAGGCCAGAAGAGCATAGGCGGCGCTGTGAGATTTATTAAACCCATATCGACCGAAGGTCTCCATCTGTTCAAAGATCTTCTCCGCCTTTCGAAGGGGAATTCGATTTCGTTTGGCCCCTTCGAGAAATTTCTCCTTCTGTTTGACCATCTCCAGGGCATCCTTCTTGGCCATCGCTCTCCGAAGGTTATCCGCATCTTCCAGGCTGAAGTGGGCAAGGGTGCTGGCAATCCTCATCACCTGTTCTTGATAAACGATCACTCCGTAAGTATCCTTAAGGATCCCTTCGAGAAGGGGATGCTCATAAATAATAGGCTCAATTCCGTGACGTCTTTTGATGAACTCCTCAATCATTCCACTGTCCAGAGGACCAGGCCGATACAGAGCGATAAGGGCAATAATCTCCTTAAAACTCTCCGGTTTGAGTCGAATTAGGAGGTTCTTCATTCCCTCACTCTCAAGCTGGAAGAGTCCCAGACTTGAACCGGTAGCCAGAGAGGCATAAACCTTTGGATCATCCAGGGGGATTTCGGAAAGATCGATTCTTACCCCTCGATTCTTCTCGATCAATTCGATGGCATGGTGGATCATGGTCAGGGTCTTTAGACCCAAAAAATCAAATTTAACCAGTCCAATCGCCTCCACCTCTTTCATTGCATACTGAGTGATGACCTCCCCATCTTGCCCCCTATAAAGGGGAAGATATTCGGTGAGAGGTTTATTGGAGATGACGACTCCTGCGGCATGGGTGGAGGCGTGACGGACTAACCCCTCCAGGGATTTGGCAATCTGGAAAAGGGAAGCAACCTTTGGGTCCTTTTCCACCATTTCTTTCAGCTTAGGTTCTCGCTCCAGGGCCTGTTCAAGGGTGAGGTTGAGGGGGGCTCCAGGGATCAGTTTTGCAATTCGATCGACCTCTGCGTAGGGCATCCCCAAGACCCGGCCTACATCTCGGATGACTGCCCTGGCCTGCATCTTTCCAAAGGTAATGATCTGGGCTACATTTTCCTTTCCATATTTTTCCATCACATACTGAAGGACTTCATTTCGTCGATCCATACAAAAATCCACATCCACATCCGGCATACTGCTCTTTCGGCCAGGGTTTAAGAACCGCTCAAAAATGAGATCATACTCAATAGGATCTAAATCGGTGATCTGGAGGGCATAGGCGACCAGACTCCCCGCTACGGACCCCCTTCCCGGGCCCACCGGAATCTTATTCTCTTTTGCGAATCGAATGAAATCCGAAACGATCAAAAAGTATCCAGAAAATCCCATCGATTGAATGATCTGGAGTTCCTCTTCCAGCCTTTTTTGATAGATGGATCGTCGTTCCGGGGGAACCTTTTTAAGGGAGGTCGAAAATCTTCGTTCCAATCCTTCTCGAGCCAATTTTTCTAAATAGCTCTCCGGGGATTCTCCTGAGGGGATCGAAACCTTGGGGATATGTTTCTCTTCGAATCTCAATTCAAGGTTACATTGCTCAGCAATTTCAACGCTACAGGAAAGAGCCTCAGGAAGATCGGAGAAAAGATCCATCATCTCCTCAGGGGACTTGAAATAGAACTCTTCGGTTTGAAATCTCATCCGATCTGGATCTTGAAGGGTCTTTCCTGTCTGGATACAAAGGAGCACTTCATGGGCCTTTGCATCTTGACGGTGGAGATAATGACAGTCGTTGGTCGCCACCCATCGGAGACCTAATTGCCTTGCGACTTCTAACAGACCTCCATTAATCTGCTCCTGATTCTCTATCCCGGTTCTCTGAATCTCGATAAAGAATCGCCCCTGATCAAAAATCCTCTGATACTCCCGGGCCGCTTCCAGGGCTCGTTTCATCTCTCCCCTGCTGAGATAGAATGCCACTTCACCCTTGGGACATCCGCTCAGGGCAATTAGCCCTTCATGATACCGCGAAAGAAGCTCCTTGTCGACCCGCGGCTTGTAATAGAACCCTTCGAGATGGGCCAGGCTCACCAATTTGAGAAGATTGAAATAACCCGCCCGATTCTTTACGAGCAAGGTCAGGTGAAAAGATCCTTCCCCTCCTTCGCCTCCTTTCTTTTCAAAACGGCTCTTGGGGGCGATATAGATCTCACACCCCAGAATAGGTTTAATTCCATGTTTAATCGCTGTCTGATAGAACTCAATGGCTCCAAAGAGATTTCCATGATCGGTTAAAGCCAGTGCCTCCATTCGGTATTTCTTAGCCAGCTCACAGAGCTCATCAAAACGAATGGCCCCATCTAAGAGACTGTATTGACTGTGGAGATGAAGATGAACAAATTGGCTTGGTTTCATTTTCCGTCACTCGATTCCATGCTGGATGATCCCATGGGATGAAAAAAGGTGAGTGGAGTGGACCATCAGGTCAATGTTTCAATAGATACTTTCCATCTTTGACTTCATAGTGGTAGAGCATCCCTTTTTGATAATAGAGATCTCTTCGGTCGAGTAATCGAGTGGAAACCAACTCCTCCAAGGTCTTGGGATAGGTTCCCTTTTCCAAGTAATAGACTTCCAGAGCATTCTGAATTCGATCGAGTTGAGCTCGTTGGACATAGAAAGAGGGGGGCTCGATATTCACCCGTTCGATCTTTGAATCCCAAAAGAGACGAAGAAAAGAAGGTTTAAAATAGACCAGAAGGATAAAAAGGAATGCCAGGATGGCTCCATAATAGGTAAAGACCAGGGCTTCTCGAAAATTGATCGTTCTCACCTTTTTCATAAGACTTGGGGTTCGAACCCCAACCGGTTCGATCAGTCCCATCTCCATGAGGTTGACTAAGATTTCGCTGGCGTTGAATTTTCCAAGAAGACTTCGGTCGATGATCTCTTGTACCGTTCGAGTCCCATCGACCAGTTGATAGATAAGCTCCTGCTCAGAGGTGAGTTTCTCCCTCAGACTCTGGGGGGAAAGAAGGTCTGTCGCCTTTCCCTCAAGGGGCTGGGTCTTTCTAAAGACAAGATGGGGGGAAGAGATCTTCTTTTCAATCTCGGACCATTCATCGACCATCCGAAGGATATTGAGGAGGACATGTTCTGTGCTGAGTGCAAAAGGGATCTTCTTGTAACTCTCAACCAATTTGAGATCGAAACTAAACGTCCCATCCTCCCACCAGAAGAGATCGTAGATCGTTTCATAGGTCTGCGTGGTGATGACCTTTAGAATATCCTCTTTGGTGAGCAATCCGAGTTCGACCAGGATTTCTCCGAGGTATTTCAGGGTCTCCTTCTGGATTCGGAGAACTCTCTCCAGTTGTTCCTCGGTGATGAGCTGGGCTTTGACCAGGATCTCTCCGATCAGGTCTTTCTTTCCCCGATAATTGGAGTAGACATGGACAATCATCCCATCGACGAAATAGATCTCCACCAAATTCTTTCCTCTCTGAATCTTGAGGACCCCTGTCTTGAGCTGTTGGCCAATGAGCTGGATAATCTCGGTGATACTGAAGTCCTTCAATGTTCCTTGTAGAGCCATCGATTAATCCTTTTCCGTTTCAATTTCAAAAGAGGGTTTCTGCCTTCTCAGGTCCCAAACATTAAGGAGATAAAAGACAATGAAGAGTCCTCCCCAAAGGGCAGCGAGAAGAGGAGAACTTTGGGGTTGAAGTCTCGTATCTGGAATCAATCCAGACCAGAAGAGGAAACGTAAAATGAATATGAAAAATAGAAAGAGGAGGAGAAGTCCTTTCAGGGATTGTCCTCTCCAGAGGTAGCCAAATCCAGTGAAGAGATAGGAAAGAAAAGTCCTGATCACCTGTTCTTCCTTTTGAAAGGCCTTAGCCTGAAGCGATTTTTTCTCTATGATTTTGGGATGAAGTTTCTCTTTTTGAACAAAGATCCGATAACAATTAAAACAGACAAACTCCTGTTTCTGGGTCTCTAAATAGAATCGATGGGTGGGACTTCCACACATAGGACACCGGGTTAAGAATCTCCTGGCACGAGCATATCGAGAAAATCCGATCAGGAAAGTCAAAAATAGGATAGGAGCTAAAAAGGGGATGACAGAGGGAACCTTCTCAAACCAGGCCTTAAAAAGGAGATAAAGAAATCCCTCCTTCCCCATGAACTGATTGAGGCACCTCTCCCAGAGGGTCCATGTGCTTAAGGATTCATCAATGACAAATCGATTCATATGGGGGGAATCGACGACCATCGAATGGAAGTCGATGAGGGCTGGGTCGAGTTCCCTCGCCTTCTGAAAGGTTCGATCGATCTTTCCTGAGAGGAAGGTTTCCTGGGAATAGGCCCGGGAAAGGTTATAATAATAAGCTCCTTTATAAGGATCGATTTGAATGGCCTGTTGATAGGCTGAAATGGCTGAGGGAATCTGTTTTTGGGCTAAATAGACGTTGCCTAAGTTGGAGAAGGCCTGACTGAATCGGGGCTGATATTCAATGGCCTTACGATAATATTCTTCTGCCTGGGCATACTGCCCCTGCTTCTTTGCAATCAATCCAAGGGTAAAAAGCACCTCCGAGTCATTCGGTTGGGTTCGAATCCATGCTCTTAATTTCTCTTCGGTGGCCCTGGTCCAGTTCCCGTGGTTGGCTTCATTCATCTCTAAGAGGATCTCTGAGTTTGGACTGTTTAAAAAAGAGGAAGAGGATTTAAGAAAAAAAGGGAAATAGGTGGTGACGATTAAAAAGAAGATGATCACCTTTTTTTCTCGATGAGGGACATATCCCCAAAGGAGGGTGGACCAAAAAAAGAGAGACCAGAGAAGGTCAAATCGAAGAAATATCGGAAGGAATAGGACAAAAACCTTAAGACCATTAAGAATAAGACTCCGGAACTCTTGGGTCAAATTTTTTCGAAGATCATAAAAATAGAGGGGAAGATACTTGATTAGAATCATGATTCCGAAGAGGATGAAACTCATCAAAATGGCATTGGAAAGAAGGTAGAGGCCATGATAACTCAGGCGGAGAAGACTGGGATAATCATGAAACTTCTTGAGCTGGGCCTTGAGGATCTCAGAGAAAACTTTATGAAGATGGAAAGGGTTCTTTTTCCAGTAAATCTTAGCCATCTCCACATGAGGTTGGGGGAGCAGAGGAGAGATCTTCATCGCATAGGTGGTCCACTCTTGGGCCTTTTCGATCTCACCCCTCTCTCTTGCTTCCTTAGCCTTCCGTAACAAGGCAAGAGAGACCGTAGGGAGATTCTTTACCCCCCTGTCCAGTTGGGTTTGATAGAGGGCTTCCAGCTCTTTCTGGGTAAGAGGGAGAGGCTCGGAGGTTCTCTTTTTTATAAACCCTATCTCCTTCAGATCGAGGGCCGATTCTCTTTCTGTATAGTTCCTCGCGGAAAAGAAATCCGAAGAGAGAGGAAGGGTATCCTGTTTGGAGAAGAGCCCCAAATAGTAAAAGAGAACCAAGAGGATGATCACCAGAATAAGAATGGCCTTTTTCAACTCTTTACCCGTCCCCTCTTTAAACCCTAATTTATTATTCTAATCGGTAATTGGGAGCCTCTTTAGTGATGATCACATCATGGACATGACTTTCTTTGAGTCCCGAGGAGGTGATTCGGATGAATCGTGCCTTCTCCTGCAATTCCGAAATATTTCTGGCTCCCACATAACCCATCCCTGCCTTTAATCCACCGACCAGTTGCTGGACACAAAAAGATAAAGCCCCCCGATAAGGAACCCTCCCTTCTATTCCCTCGGGAACGAGTTTTGATTCGCTCTCCACTCCTTCCTGAAAATAGCGGTCTTTACTGCCTTCCTTCATGGCCTCAATAGAGCCCATCCCTCGGTAAACCTTATAACTTCTCCCCTGGTAAAGAACGATCTCCCCAGGGGTCTCATCCGTTCCTGCAAAAAGATTGCCAATCATTACGGAGCTTGCCCCTGCAGCAATGGCCTTGGTAATATCCCCTGAGAACTTTATTCCTCCATCGGCAATGATTGGAACTCCATACTTCTTTGAAACCTCCGCCGCCTCCAGGATCGCTGAAAGCTGGGGGACACCTACCCCAGCAATGATCCGGGTGGTACAGATTGATCCAGGCCCTACGCCCACTTTCACTCCATCTGCACCTGCCTTAATAAGAGCCAGCACCCCTTCTCGAGTGGCTACATTTCCGGCAATGATTTGAATGTCCGGATAATTCTCTTTTATATCCAAGACCGTTTCAATGACATCTTTTGAATGACCATGTGCCGTATCGACAACCAATACATCTACCCCTGCTTTGATCAGGGCCTCTACCCTTGCTTCCCTATCCTTCCCAGGTCCAATGGCTGCCCCCACCCGAAGACGTCCCAACGAATCTTTACAGGAGTTGGGGTATTTTCTCATCTTTTCGATATCCTTTATCGTGATCAGCCCTTTAAGATTATTGTGCTCATCAACGACCAATAATTTTTCTATTCGATTCTTATGGAGGATCTCCTTAGACTCCTCCAAGGTAATCCCCACAGGGGCGGTGATTAAATTGTCTTTGGTCATCACCGTTGAGATCTTCTCGTCCAGTCTCTTTTCAAACCTTAAATCGCGGTTGGTCAAGATCCCTACCAGCTTTCCATCTTTGGTCACAGGAACGCCCGAGATCCGATACCGTTTCATCAGCTCTAAGGCCTCATAAATCTTTTGATCAGGATGAACCGTAATGGGATTGAGAATCATTCCGCTCTCGGATTTCTTCACCTTATCCACTTCAAGGGCTTGATCAGCGATAGAGAGGTTTCGGTGAATGATTCCAATCCCTCCTTCTTGGGCCAAGGCGATAGCCGTCCTCGCCTCCGTCACCGTATCCATAGCCGCACTCACCAGAGGGATATTCAGTCGAATTCCCCGGGTCAATTGAGTGCTTACATCTACATCTTTAGGTAAGACCTCTGAATATCCTGGGACAAGCAATACATCATCAAACGTGAGGTATTCTGGAATGGAATGACGATATTCTTCCATAGTCTTCTCTCTTTTAGATTTAAATTTCAACCTGTATATCAAACGAATCTTCGTTTGTCAAATCTTCGGAATCCTCTCCCCCCTGTTCATTTGAACCTCTCTTCCATGAGGCCATCTCTTCTAATTTTTTCTCCAGGGCCAAAAAGAAGTTTCCGAGGCTTTCGGGCCGAAGTGCCGAGATCGATACCCCTCCATATCTCTGACAGATCTCCCTGACCTCCTCGGGATTTAAAAGATCCTCTTTATTGAACACCAATAGCCTGGGAATCCTGTCCAATTCTAATTCGACCAGAATTCTTTCGATCGTCTCGATATGATTCTGAAAACGAGGATGACTGATATCCACCAGATGAATCAAAAGATCGGACTCTTTCAATTCGTCAAAGGTGGGTCGGAAGGCCCCCATCAAGTCTTTTGGAAGATCTTTGATAAACCCAACCGTATCGGTCAGGATGAGGGAATGTCCCTCTCGGAGAGAGGAACCTGCCCACTTCAACCTCCTGGCGGCCGGGTCCAACGTGGCGAAGAGTTTGTCCTCTACCTGAAAATGACTATAGGTAAGGAGGTTAAAAAGGGTGGATTTTCCTGCATTGGTATAACCAATGATGGAGAGGATGGGAATTCCTGCCTTTTTTCGACGGGCCCTCCGCTGCTGTCTCCTTAAACTTAATTGTTCCAACTGCCTTTCAAGAAGATGGATTCGATCCCTGACCCTTCGGCGATCGATCTCTAATTTCGTTTCTCCAGGGCCTCTCCCTCCGATTCCACCTGTTAACCTGGAGAGGGCAAGAGTCTTCTTGGCTAATCTTGGGAGAAGATATCTTAACTGGGCCAACTCGACCTGAAGTTTCCCCTCCTGGGTGTGGGCCCGTTGAGCAAAGATATCGAGAATGAGTTGGGTTCGGTCGATCACCCTTAGATCAGTTCGGTCCGAAATCGTCGCAATCTGTCCAGGGGTCAGGTTTTGATCGAAGATCAGGAGATTGGCACCCAATTGCATACATCGGATGAGGACTTCTTTGAGCTTTCCTTCACCGATGAGGGTCGTATGAGAGAGGCTCTGGGGACGCTGGATCAGGGTATCGAGGACATGGACGCCAGAAGATTCTGCCAATTCCTTAAGTTCTTCGAGAGAGGCCTCAACAGAATCCCTGCTCTCCTTACTCACAGAGATAAGAATCGCTCTATCTTTTGAACCTAATGGAGAGACGGCTTTCTGAGTCCTTTGAAACTCATCTTCTAAGGATTCAATAAATTTTAAGAAATCATTTTCTAACCTTCGAAAAGAAGGAAAGGTCTCGATCTTTAAGACCTGTCTTTCCGGATTTTCAGGAAGGAGGTGGGCAGAATAGAATCTCTCTGAATTTCCATCCTTGGAGACCGAAAGGGCGACCATCATATCGAGTCTGAGGAGGGTAAGATCGGTTAAGTCCTCTTCGGTAAGAGGTTCTCCTTGAAGGTGGGTATGAACAAGCCTCAGGCCCCGAAGTCTTGGAACACCGGTTCGATACCTCTGAAGATCAGGAATCGTAATCCCTTTTTGATCCCCCACAATGACCATTTCGATGGTTCCTCTTCGACCGATAAGAATCCCGACCTGTCTTCGAATCTCGGAGCTGATCTCAATAAGAAATCGGGCGACCTCAGAGGTAACAATCCATTGAGGAGGGATCTTTTTTCGATAGAGCCGCTCAATCCTTCTAAGCTGGCTCGTTTTTAAGCCTATCGTATTTCCAAATACTCGATTAATTGAGTCCTCCTTTTTCGAAAATTTTAATATTCTCTCAAAAGGAAGTCAACTCTTCTGATCCATTGAGAATTTCGATTTCCCCTCTTTTTTCATCTCTTAAAATTTTGATCTCTAAAAAGTGTTCGATAACCCATAGGTTGGTAAGGAGATGCTCTGTCATTTGGGTCGTAGTCAATGAAGATTTCCCTCTGGTAAGAGCCATCCAGAGGACCAATTGGTCTGCGAGATGGGGGTCGAGGCAACCCTCACACCCCATATATTCGATTAATTGATCCACCGCTTCTCCTGCCACCTTCTCGGCCGGTTTTCCTCTCTCTCCCAGGGAAGAGAATCCGGCTACGATCTCTTCGAACTCGGCCAATAGGAAAAAGAAAGATCCGGGTCCATTGGATGGGACATCCCAAAGAACCTGGATCTCGGCTTCCATGGTCAATTCTCTACGAATCCTTTTGAGCCCTTCCTCCCTCTGACGCTCTGCCACATGTCTTGGGAGGTGAGTGGCTGCTGAAAGTCCCCGAATCTTTTTAAGAGCTCCTCGTTTTTTCAGGGAGATAGGCGTGAGAGAGCTTCTCTGAGAGATATCAACCCTAACCACTCCTCCCCCTTTCGGATAAAACCCCCATTTCTCGAGACTCGCCTCAGCATTCACTCCCATCTTTTTAAGGGTGGGGAGCAATACCTCTGAAAAGTAATGAAAAGGGGGACTCCAGGGAACATGAGTCCCACCTACCAAAGTGATTTTCGAAGAGGCAGGTGCTAAACAAAGGGGTGGGAGAACGGCCTGAAGAAGGAGGGTTAAGGAGCCTGCCGTTGGGATTTCAAATCGGTACTCTTTAGGAACAATCTTTTTAGGATAGAAGGCCACCTCTTGAGACCCTAACCACACCCCTTCGGTACGGGCCTCGGTGATCTGGGCCACGGCTTCAATGGCTTTCAAGTGTTGAGCCTGAAGGCCCGGGTTCTTTCTCTTTGATCGAATATGATGAATGAAAAAAGGTCTTCTTAGAATGGCAGAAAGGGCCAGAGAGGTTCTTAAAATCTGTCCACCTCCTTCTCCATAAGATCCATCGATTTCGATCAGAGACTCCTCTTTCATCTCCCATATCATTTAGTAGTCAAAAGAGGAAGGATTGTCAATGAGGGGTAATGCCTCACTGAAGCGGGGAAATCATTTTAAGCCCGACAGGAGTATTTCCGAAACCCATAGAACGCGGATGGATTGAATATAAATGAATCCTACGAATCGATCTATCGTTGAAATGGGTTTCTGATTAAAACCAACCAAAGTAAGGATTTCTATGGACCATTTAAGGTAGCCGCACTTCCGACTGAGTCGGATCCGCCTCTGGCGGAATGGGTTTCTCCAATACCCCTCTCGGGCTTATTCCCCATCTGAGTGAGGGATTACAATGAGGGAATACTTTTCTATGAAAATTTCATTATTTTGTGTTATTGTTAAAAAATTAATAATGATCACTCTCATTCTTTTAGGTTCAGGAACAGGGGTCCCTTCTTTAAGAAGGGCATCACCAGGATTGGCGATCCTATCAAAAGGTCTCCACATCTTAATTGACAGTGGTCCAGGCCTGTTAAGGAAGATGTTAGAGGTTGGCCTTACCTATCGTGATCCGGATCTGATTCTCTATACCCATCTCCATCCCGATCACACAGCCGACCTTATCCCCATTCTTTTTGCATGCAAATACGGAGACCTCCCAAGGGAGAAGAGCCTTTTCTGTATGGGAGGACCGGGGTTTAAAGAATTTTTTAAAGGCTTAGAGAAGCTCTATGAACCGTGGATTAAACCTCAGAGTTATAAACTTTCCATCGAGGAATTGCCTCGAGAGGGAATCACCTTTCGAGATGTTAACATCATCTCCAAATCTATGGCCCACCTTCCAGGGAGTGTAGGATATCGAATCGAGTTTGGGAAGGGCAAATCGGTGGTCATCTCAGGGGATACCGACTATTGCGACAATATTGTAAAATTAGCCATGGATACGGACCTTCTCATCCTTGAATGTTCCTTTCCAGATGGAAAGAAGGTAGAGGGACATCTGACTCCTTACTGGGCAGGAAGGATCGCCAGGGAGTCGAATTGTAAGAAACTCTTACTGACCCACTTCTATCCTCCCTGTGACGAAGTGGATATACTCTCTCAATGCAGGGAAACCTACAAAGGCCCTCTCCTCATCGGAGAAGATTTGATGAGGATCGAATTGTGAAACACCCGATTTGACAATCCCTCGTTTTTAAGATATTTTGATTAGAAAGACTGAATCTCCTATGAAACGAATTATCCTTTTAGCCACTCTATTCTTTGTGTTCTTCCCGATGGGTTTGAGCTCTTCCCAGGAGAAGCCTCCGATCTACCTTATTGAGGTAGATGGAATCATCAATCCTGCCACTGCAAAATTTATCATTGAGTCCATTGATCAGGCTCAGGAGAAAGGAGCCCAGGGAATCATTATCCAACTGGATACGCCCGGGGGATTGATGGACTCGATGAGGCTCATTGTCAAGAGGATTCTTACGGCCAATATTCCTGTGATCGTCTATGTGGGTCCTCGAGGAGCGAGGGCTGCCTCTGCAGGAGTCTTCATCACTCTCTCCGCTCACATTGCGGTCATGGCTCCGAGTACCCACATCGGAGCTGCCCACCCTGTGACCTTAGGGGAAGGAAAAGAGAGTAAGACCATGTCCGAAAAGATTGTCAATGATACGGTCTCCTATATTAAGACCATTGCAAAGACGAGAGGGAGAAATGTGGAGTGGGCTGAAAAGGCAGTGAGAAAGAGCGTTTCCATTACGGAGGAAGAAGCGGTTAAGTTGAATGTGGTGGACTTCGTGAGCCCCGATGTCTACGATCTTCTCGATCGAATTGATGGAAAGGTCATCAAATTTGATGGACTCAGCCGCACCCTAACGACAAAAGGATTAAAACCACGATCCATGCAGATGAGCTGGCGATATAAGTTCTTGGATATCATCTCCAACCCGACCATTGCTTATATTCTCCTCATGTTAGGAATCTACGGAATCTTCTTCGAACTCTCCAATCCGGGGGCTATACTGCCTGGTGTCGTCGGAGGGATCTTTCTTATCCTTGCCTTCTATTCACTCCAGATGCTTCCCATCAATTTTGCAGGCTTGGCCCTTATCCTCTTTGCCATCATCCTCTTTATCGCCGAGATTAAGGTGGTCAGCCATGGACTGCTTTCTGTCGGGGGGGTCATCTCACTTTTCTTGGGTTCCTTGATGTTGATTGAGAGTCCTGCAGAATATATGAAAATCTCATTAAGTGTCATTATCCCTGCTGTCTTGGTGAGTGCTGCTTTCTTCGTCTTTGCGGTCACCATGGCTATTAAGGCCCGACTGAAGAAACCAACAACAGGGACAGAGGGACTGGTGGATGAAATTGGAGTGGCCGTCACCGATATTGACCCTGAGGGAAAGGTTCTGGTCCATGGGGAATACTGGAATGCCACGAGTGATGAAAAGATAGAAAAAGATCAAAAAGTTCAAGTAGTTAGTGTTAAAAACTTAAAGCTTCATGTGAAAAAAGTCTGACAAGGAGGGAAGACTATGGGTCTGACAGGATTACCATCAGGTTTGTTCTTTTTAATCATTTTTTTAATCATTCTTGCAGCCTCAGCGATTAAGGTTCTGAGGGAATATGAGCGAGGCGTGATTTTCCGACTGGGAAGGCTTATTGGAGCTAAAGGACCTGGAATCTTCTTCATCATCCCAGGGGTGGATAAGATGATCCGGGTGAGTTTGAGGTTGGTGACGATGGATATTCCTCCTCAGGATGTGATCACAAGGGATAATGTCTCCATTAAAGTGAATGCAGTGGTTTATTTTCGTGTCGTCGACCCCAATAAGGCTGTCGTGGAAGTTGAAAATTATCTTTATGCGACCTCCCAGCTTGCCCAGACCACTCTTCGAAGTGTGGTGGGTCAGATGGAACTTGATGAACTCCTGGCTCATCGGGAAAAGCTCAACATGCGACTTCAAGAGATTTTGGATAAACACACTGACCCGTGGGGGATTAAAGTCACCTTGGTCGAGACCAAGGCCGTTGATCTTCCCGATGAGATGAGAAGGGCGATTGCACGACAGGCCGAGGCAGAGCGAGAAAAAAGGGCCAAAATCATTCATGCAGAAGGGGAGTTTCAAGCTGCAGAGAAGCTGGCTCAGGCGGCTCAGGTGATCAGTGCAACCCCTGTGGCCCTCCAATTGAGATTCCTCCAGACCTTGACAGAGGTAGCCACCGAAAAGAATTCGACCACCATCTTTCCTGTGCCTATCGACCTCCTCAAGCCCTTTCTTGAAAAAAAGTAGAACTTTCAGGGGCGATCATGAATCGCCCCTCACCTGTTTTCGAATCCAATCCACTTTGCTCCAGATCCCTTGAAGAATTCGGACGTCTCGTTCCTCTAACTGACTCCTTCCAAAGAGGCGTCGAAGGGTCCGCATGATTCTCTTTGGATTCTTTGCCTCTAAGAAACCAATATCGAGGAGAGTCCTCTCCATATGTTCGAACATCCTCTCGATCTCCATCGAAGAGGCAAGACGAGGGGAGAATGTTGAAACAGGAATACGGGTCTGGAAGAGTTCATAACAGAGGATCATCACCGCCTGCGCAAGGTTTAACGAAGGAAAAGACTCTGAGGTGGGAATCCTTGTATAGAGGTGGCAGAGAGAGAGCTCTTCATTGGTGAGGCCCTCCTTTTCAGAGCCAAAGACGATTCCGATTCGATTCCTTTTGGAAAGAGAAACCAACTTCTTTGCCAGTTCTCTCGGAGTCAGAAGAGGCCCCCTCTCCTTTCCCATTCGAGAAGTGGTCCCAACGACACACTCCAATTCAGCGATCGCCTCTTTTAGAGTTGGCCATTCTTCAGCCCTCTCCAGAATCTCATAGGCTCCTGAAGCCAGTTTGTAGGCATTTCGATGGAAGGGAGAGGCACCCCCTACAATGATCAATCGACTCAGTCCCATATTCTTCATGGCCCTTGCTACGGAGCCAATATTCTCTGGAAACCTCGGTCTCACGAGAAGGATAAAGATGGCATCGAGACGAATCCCTTCTTGCATTCTTTTATTATATCGTTATTTTTTCAGCTTGACTATCCCCCATTTTTATCTTAATTAACTCCTCTAAAAGAGGGGGGCAAAAGTGAAAGTGAGGGTTCCTTTTTTCGATCTCAGCCGCCAATTGATCTCGATCAAAGAGGAGATTCGATCAGCCATCGAAGAGGTTTATGAGACGGGTCAATTCATCCTTGGCCCCCAAGTCCATACCCTTGAGCAAACCGTGGCTTCCTACTGTCAGACCGAATATGGCGTAGGAGTGGCCTCTGGTTCAGATGCCCTTCTGCTCTCTCTCATGGCCGTTGGAGTGGGAAGGGGGGACGAGGTGATTCTCCCATCCTTTACCTTTTTTGCAACGGCTGGCTCTGTCTCTCGTCTGGGAGCAACCCCTATCTTTGTAGATATCGAGCCAGAGACGTATAATATCGATCCTGAGAAGATTGAGGAAAAGATCACCTCCAGGACCAAAGCCATTGTTCCCGTTCATCTCTTCGGACAATGTGCAGAGATGGATCGGATCCTCCAGATCTCAAAAAAATATAACCTTTGGGTCATTGAGGATGCCGCTCAGGCCATTGGTGCCGAGTATCGCCCAAAAGAGGATTCCGAGGCAAAAAGGGCTGGAAGCATAGGGCATCTCGGCTGCCTCTCCTTCTACCCGACCAAGAACTTAGGAGCCTTTGGAGATGGAGGGATGGTTGTGACCCATGATCCTGAGCTTGCAGAAAAGATTAGACTTTTAAGGACGCATGGGAGTCAGCCCAAATATTATCACAAATGGATTGGAATCAATAGTCGCCTGGATACGATTCAGGCCGCCATTCTTCTGGTTAAATTCAAGTACTTGGACCAATGGACACAGGCCAGGCAGAGAAGAGCGGAAAGATACCAAGACCTCTTTCAGGAACTTATCCGTTTAGGAGTCGAAATCGGACTTCCAAAAATTCGGCATCAGAATCGCCATATCTTCAACCAGTACGTCATTCGGGTACCTGAAAGAGATCGACTGCGAAAATTTCTTTTAGAAGAAGGGATTGGAACAGATGTCTATTATCCCATTCCCCTCCACCTTCAAGAATGTTACTCTTTTTTAAATCATCGACCCGGGGATTTCCCTGTCTCGGAAAAAGCGGCTAAAGAAGCCCTGGCTCTCCCTATCTTTCCCGAGTTGACCGAGGAGCAACAATTCATGGTGTTTGACCGAATCAGAGCTTTCTATAAAAGATGAATAGAACACTCTCTTTTAAGGAGGACCCTCCTGCCCAAATGAAAGATCCAAGAATCCTTGAGGAACTCATAAAAAAGATTCATCATAAGAAGGCCTTGATTGGAATCATAGGATTGGGATATGTAGGTCTTCCACTCGTTTTACGATTCTGCGAAGAAGGATTCGAGGTCTTAGGATTTGATATCGATTCTTATAAGACGGCTCTCCTTAAAAAAGGGGTCAGCTATATAAGATCGATCCCTTCGGAACGGATCTCTCAATTTCGAAAGAATGGTCTCTTGGAAGTCACGGATGATTTCTCTCAATTGGAGAGGCCTGACTGTATCCTCATCTGTGTGCCTACCCCTCTGACGGATAAAAAAGAACCCGATCTCCAGTACATTGAGAAGACGACTTCGTCTATTCAAACCCATCTAAGGAGAGGGCAGCTCATCATCCTTGAGAGCACCACCTATCCCGGAACGACGGAGGAGCTGATTCGACCTCGATTGGAATCTTCGGGATTCAGGGTGGGAAGGGATTTCTTTCTGGGATATTCTCCGGAAAGAGAGGATCCCGGTAATAAACGATTTTCTACCTCCGAGATTCCCAAGGTAGTCTCAGGGGTCACTCCCTTCTGCAAAAAAGCGGTGGAAACTCTATACAGTCAAGTGGTTCAGAAAGTGGTCCCTGTCTCCTCTCCAAGGGTTGCAGAGCTGACGAAACTTCTCGAGAATATCTATCGAAGTGTCAACATCGCTCTGGTCAATGAACTAAAGATGCTTGCGGATCGAATGGGAATTGATATCTGGGAGGTCATCGAAGCAGCAAGTACGAAGCCCTTTGGATTTACCCCTTTTTATCCAGGACCGGGAATGGGAGGACACTGTATTCCTGTGGATCCTTACTATCTCTCCTGGAAGGCCCAGGAATACGATTTTGCAACCAGGTTCATTCATTTAGCTGGAGAGATCAATGTCCATGTGCCCTATTATGTCGTCTCCAAGATTCAGGATGGCCTCAACGGAATGGGAAAAAGTCTAAAAGGGGCAAAGGTCTTGGTTTTAGGGGTGGCCTATAAGAAGGATGTAGACGACGCGAGAGAATCCCCTGCCTTAGCCATCATGGATCTCCTACAAAGAAAAGGGGCTATTCTTTTTTACCATGATCCTTTCATCCCCGTTCTTCCACGATTTAGGAAATACCAGTTTGATCTAAAATCTTCTCCCCTTACCCTTTCCCTTCTTAAAAAGATGGATGTCGCTGTCGTTGTCACCGATCACAGTTCGATCGATTATCAATGGGTGGTCAGACATGTCCCTCTCTTGGTCGATACTCGAAACGTCACCAAGGATTTGAAGCAATGGCGTAAGAAGATCATTAAAGCATGATTTCCCTCGATTCCCTTTCGAATAGAGCCTTCGTATTGAACTCACCCTTTTTAATTCAATCGATTAAAGGTTTGATTTCGCCAGAAGTGATAAAGATAGAGCTGAGCGTAACCTGCGTAGGGTCCAAAATGGTCTGAAACAAACCTTTCCATCTCCTTCAGAGAGACCTTCTGATTCTTGAAATAAAATTTCTGCAACCCCTTTTTAATCCAGGTATCCATTGGAAAAGCCTGAAGAAAATCCAGGGAGTAGAGCAATACACAATCTGCAATCTTCTTTCCAACCCCGGGGCATTGCATCAACCGTCTTCTGGCCTCCTCATAAGGGAGTTTTTTTAAAGACCGTAGCTTCTGGCGATTGAATTTCTGATGTGCAAGAAAGAGGGCCTTGGTTCTAAAACCTGCCCGAATGGATTCGAGTTCGAGAGGATTTCGGATCGAGGAGGGTTTTGGAAATCCGTATCCAATATGAAACTTCCAGCAAACCTTCACTCCTGTGGTCTGGCAGAGTGATTCAATGATGAGTCTAATCTGAGGGATCGTCTTTGCAGGCGAACAGAGAAAAGATAGCAAACATTCCCAGGGATCCTGCCGGATCAATCTCATCCCGTAATACGTTTGAATGGCTTGATGGATTACAGGATCCCGATCAATTTCTAAGAGGATGCGAGAAAAATCGTCTTCCAATCTAAAAAAACGGATGAGAAACCTCTTGTCAATACCTTCGTAAAACAAGAGATCTCCTCTTTGGTAAAGAGAAAAGAGGCGACCGTGGGATTGAATCAGATAGGTCTCTTCGTTTTTGGTGAACCTGAAGAATTGACCCGACTCCAGGGTGTCTCGAAGGGAGAAGGAGTCGATCCGCAACGATCCGCTCATGGACCCTTTTCATCCGGAGGACGAATGATGGCAAGGGCATAGGCATCCAAACGGAGGTATTCTCTGGCTACCCGGTTCACTTCTTCTCTTTTTACCTTTTGGATCTCTTGGGCATAGAGTTCGTAATGGTTGAACCCGATTCCATAAAGCTCGTCCAGAGAGATCATGTTTGCCTGAGATCCATTGGTTTGCAGCCCAATCTCAAAATTTCCAATGAGATACCTTTTTGCCCTTTCAACCTCCTCCTCAGTCAACCCCTCCTCTGTCACTTTCCTCAGTTCCCTTAAAACCCCCTCAATGGCCCGGGAGAGTTTTTCAGGATGGGTTCCCATATAGACTGCAATATACCCAGGATCCAGATTGGGATTGGCTGTGAAACCTAAGGCATAGGCCAAACTCTCCTTATCCCTTAGTTCGTAGAAGAGTCTTCCTCCCTGTCCCGAAAGGGCAGCATCGAGAATCTCCAGGGCGTACCGATCCTTCTCTTTGAAACTCGGTCCGAAAAATCCCAAGACGAAATGAGCCTGTTCTTTCTTTTTAAAGAGCTCCTTTCTTTTGATCTCCTTGAGAGGGGGATCCCTGGGAATCTCAGGAGGAGTGAACCCTATTTTGGGAAGTCCACCAAACTCTTTTTTGACATAAGAGAGAACCTGATTAAGATGGACATCCCCCACGAAGGTTAATACCATATTTTCCGGGACAACGATCCTCCGATAATATTCCTTTAAATCTTTCTGGGTGATTTTTTTTATGGAGGCTTCCGTCCCCATAGGATCCATTCGATAAGGATGCTTTTCATAAAGAATAGTTCTGAAGAGTTTAAAGGCAAGCCGGCTGAGGTCATCCTCCTGCTGCCGGAGAGAAGCGAGGAGAAGGCGTCTCCTTTTCTCCAATTCCTCCGGATCAAAAGAAGGGTCTTTCAGGATTTCTGAAAATAGGGAGAAGCCCTCTTCGAAATGGTGACTGAGAAAGGTGAAGGTCAGTCCAAAACTATTATAGCCAGAGAATCCACTCAGACTCCCTGCCATTCTCTCCACCTTTTTTGCAATCTCCAGAGCGCTCTGCCGGGAGGTCCCTTTGGTCATCATCATGGCCATCAATCGGTTAATTCCGCTAAGTTCTTCGTTCTCGAATCGAACTCCTCCCAGAAAAGAGGCTTGAATGGAGACGATGGGAAGATGGTGATTCTCCTTCACCAGGAGGCGAATTCCATTGTCCAGGACGATTCGATGAACTTTGGAGGCCTCTTTCTCTTTCTTCTCGATGATCTCGGATGCCTTTCTCTCAGCCACCTCTTTAAGACGAAGATTTCTGGTCTGGGCCTCTTTTTCTTGAGGAATGAGGAGGCTGATCACCATTCGGGAGGGATGGAGATATTTCCGAATCACCCTTCTTAAATCCTCGCTCTCAAGAAGACCCATCCTTCGGAGATAGTCCTTCTCAAATTCGAGACCCCCGGCCATCATTTCGTAAAAACCAATCTTTCTCGCCTGCCCCTGAACCGTTTGACGATCATAGATGAGTTCACTCTCCACATTCACCTTCACTCGATGGAGCTCTTCTGAGGAAAACCCTTCGCGGGCCAAACGATTGATCTCCGCAAGAATAGCCTCCACGGCTTCTTCTATCTTCTCCGCCTCGAGGGTCGCCTCAATAAAGAATCCTCCCGGGTCTTTTGGGGTATAAGAGGAGGCAGAAATCGAATTGACCAGCCCTTTTTCCAGTTTAATCTTCTGAACCAGATGGGAGGCCTCCCCTCTTCCCAGGAGATGGGAAAGGGCGTCCAAAGCGGGTGTGTCTTCGTGAAGAAGATGAGTTCCTGAAAAGACGATCTGAAGATAGGCTTCTTTAAAGTTCCCGTAAGAGAGATGGGTTCTTACCTCATTCAATGCGGGTTCATTTTCTCTTGGAGGAACCTCTTCACGGCGGGGTTTAAATTCGCGAAAAGAGTCCCTGATCTTTTGCTCCATTTCTTGAAGATCAAAATTTCCAACCCCTACCAGAATGATTCGATTCGGAACGTACCACCGTTTAAAGAAAGAGATCATCTGTTGACGGGTAATCGAACGAACCGTCTTTTCATATCCAATGATGGGTCTTCGGTAGGGATGCTTTTTAAAAAGAACCCCCATCGTTTGTTTGAATAGTCTTCGGTCCGGATCGTCCTCTCCCATTCGGATCTCTTCCAAAATGACCTCCCTCTCTCTCTCGAGTTCTTCGGGATCGAACGTGGAGTTCTGGATCGCATCGCTCAGAATATCGAGGGCGACTCCAGCATAACGACTCGAAATGGTGATATAGAATACGGTCTGATCATAGGAGGTGTAGGCATTGATATAGCCTCCCAGGGATTCAATCTCCCTTGCCATCTCACGGACCTTTCGTTTCTCGGTGCCCTTAAAAATCATATGTTCAATGAAGTGACACATCCCTGCCTCTTCATCCCTCTCATCTGCACTCCCTACATTCACCCAAATCTGGAGGGAGACGACAGGGGTGTTCCGATTCTCCTGGAGAACCACCCGCATTCCATTTTCCAGAGAGAATCGATGAATCCTTTCTTCAGAAAAGGACCATTCGATCTTCCATAGAAGGATGAAAAATAAAAAGAAAACAAAGAGAGGACGATAGCGTTTCATTGGTGTTTTCCTATCTTTGAATCCATCTTCCCTTTTCAAAAAATTATAAAAGATCGACTCCAAAAACCAAAAGCGAATAATCTCTCTCAGAAGTGGGGGATAAGCCCGATAGGGGAAGTGGAGAAACCCATCCGAGTTCTATTTAAAATATCCTAACTCAATGCCCTTCTGCCAACTCTAAAGGCCTTTAGATTGAGTTCATGGATTTTGGGGGGAAGATGGCTCAGGAGATTTCGCTCCCATACCTCTTCGGAGAAGTCAAAGAAGTTGGAGAAGGCTCCAAGGATCACGATATTGGCGGCTCGGGCGTCTCCGCATTCCATGGCCAGATCTAGACCCCGCACGGTATATACCCGGCCATTAAAAAATTTTTTGAACTGTCCAACAATATCCTCCGGATACTTCATCTTTCCAAGGTTGACTGCTGGTGGGAAAATCTCCTGAAGGTTCAGAAGGACCTTTCCTTCTTTCTTTAACCAGTTGATATACCTTAATCCCTCGAGAAGCTCCATGGAGACCAAATAATCCACCTCTCCATATTTGATGAGAGGGGAGTAGACCTTCTTTCCGAACCGGAAATGGGTGGTCACATCTCCGCCTCGTTGGGCCATCCCATGAACCTCACTTTTTTTCACATCATATCCCATCTCATGAAATACGGTACAAAGAATATCGCTTGCCAGGATTGTCCCCTGTCCCCCTACTCCTGAAAGCAGGACATTTGTAACCCGTTCTTCCATCTCTCAACCTCCTTAGGCCGTTCCAGGAACGATGGCCTCAAACTTACAGATCTGACTGCAAAGACCACATCCCGGGCACTGTAATCGATTGATTTGAACCACACCTTTTCGTTTATGACCGTCCTGCGTCAGAGCCTCCTCTTCGGAGACCGCTCTCCAACTGATGGCTGGACACCCTGCCTCAAGGCAGAGCCCGCATCCCCTACATTTTTCCATTAACACCCTGTAAAAAGGATGCTCAAACTTCCTCTTTTCCCTTCGATGGAGCATGCAGGGCGAATTGACCGTGATAATCACAGAGGGCTCGTCTCGTTCGACTTCCTCTTTGATAATCTCCATCGTCTCTTTAAGATTGTAAGGATCTACTTTTCGAATGTGCTTTACCCCTAAGGCCCTGGCCAATTCTTCAAAATCGATCCGATGGGTCGGTTCTCCAGTAACGGTATATCCTGTGCCTGGATGTTCCTGAAGTCCAGTCATCCCGGTCGTGCGGTTATCGAGAATGATGGTTGTAGAATTCCCTTTATTATAGACCACGTCCATCAAAGGTGTGATTCCGGCATGGAGGAAGGTCGAATCTCCAATGACTGCGCAACATTTTCCGAGTCCCTCTTTTCCTAAGGCTTTCATCGCCCCGAAGGCTCCTCCTACTCCAGCTCCCATACAGATCGTGGAATGGATGGCATTGAGGGGAGGGGCTGTAGCCAATGTATAACAACCAATATCACCAAAGGTAAAAAGCCCCAATTTTTTGATGGCATAGAACAAGGCACGATGGGAACAGCCCGAGCAGAGGTTAGGAGGTCTCTGTGGAAGCTCTTCTGTAGGGACTCTCACTTTAGGGGGTCTATATTTTTTCCCTTTTAATGCCCTTTCGATAATTTCGGGAGAAAGTTCATAATAGTTAGGAATGACATCCTTTCCATGAAAAATCTTTATCCCCATCGCCCGGATCTCGGTTTCGAGGAAAGGATCGAGCTCCTCCACGATGATGATCCTTTTTACTTTACGAGAAAATTCAGAGATGATCTTTTGGGGCAGGGGCCAGACCATCCCGAGCTTCAAATAGGAGTATTCGGGAAAGACTTCTTTGGTATAATTATAGCAGACGCCGCTCGTAATCACTCCAATCTTTGGATCATTCATTTCGATCGTATTATATTTGAATTCGTTTGCAAACTCTTCGAGTTTCCTCATCCTCTCTTCCACAAATTTTCGTCTGATCCTCACGTAGATGGGAACCATGGTATACTTTGGTGCATCCTTTTTATCTAAACCCAAGGGGATAGCAGATTCTTTTCGTTCTTCAAGTTTGACAGGAGAGAAGGAATGGGCGACCCGGGTTTCTGTCCTCACCAACACCGGGGTATCGAACCGTTCGCTGAGTTCAAAGGCCATTTTGGTGAACTCCTTACATTCCTGGGAATCGCAGGGCTCGAGCATGGGTACCTTTCCAAATCTTGCCCAGTGACGACTATCCTGTTCATTCTGGGAGCTATGGGAGGATGGATCATCCGCAACGATGATCACCAGTCCTCCTTTGACTCCTGTATAAGAAACGGTCATGAATGGATCAGAAGCTACATTCAGGCCCACGTGTTTCATAGAAGCCATAGCCCTTGCTCCTGCAAAGGAGGCCCCTATAGCCACTTCCAGTGCTACCTTCTCATTGGGAGACCATTCCGTCAGTACATCCTCTTTATACTCCTGTGAAAGGGCCGTAAGAATTTCACTACTAGGTGTTCCTGGATAGGCGCAGGCCACTTTTACCCCTGCTTCCCAGGCCCCCCTTGCAATCGCATAATTTCCTTGCAATATTTTCTCCATAAGTCCTCCTGAAAAATTAAATCTTTTTTCAACTTATAAAAATTTCTAAATAAATGTCTATCAAAGACCTTGTTCTTTTTCTCACAATTTAACCAATTTTAATAAAATGTCAAGTAAAGCCTTACCAGGGCTAAAAAGAGAGTAGGGTTTTGGGATCCTCAATATTATCTCCCCTTAAAAGAGTCCTCTTCAAGTTTGGATATCTTCCGGAGGATAGAATTGGCCATGGATGATTTTGGAAATAGCCTCAAAAAGGTCTGATAATTTTCTAAGGCCTCTTTGGTCTTCCCCATCTTTTCATAACATCGGGCCATATGGAGATAGAGATTCGTCCACTGAGGAATCTCCTCTAATTTAAGGATCTCTTGATAAGCCTCGAGGGCTTTCTCGAACTCCTTTTTCCCTTCATAGGCATACCCCAATCCTTCGAGGGCAAAGAATCGATAGAGTTTCTCTTTTTTGGCTTTATCTAAGAAAGCTCGATAAGCCTTCAGAGCTTCATCAAACTCATTTAATTTGAGATGAAGGTCTCCTTTGTAGAGAAGGGAGAATCTTCCTGGAGAAGTTCTGGGAAAAGAGGACCGAATTTCATCGAATTCTTTTAGAAGCCCTTTCAGTTCCTCCACGTTCTCTTCTTTAAAAGGGGAGGTGAGCCTCTGATACTTTTCTACGGCCTGATGGAATTTCTCAGCGGCCTCCTCCTCTTTTTTTCTTTCCCAACTCTGAAATAGATAAAAGGTCCCAATCAGGAGAACCACCAGAATCCCCAGCAAGAGAATTTTTTTCTTATGACGAAGAATAAAGGTGAGAGACTTCTCGGTAAGACTAATCAATTCATCCGGTTTCTTTAACTTCTTTTTGATAATCTTCTTTTTTACCTTCATCTTCTCTCCTCCTGCTCCATCTCCATCTATTAACTCGTTCGCCCAGTCCTTAATATTCTTTTATCTCCCAACCTTAGGGTCAACTTGATTTGATCAAAATATTCGAGGATTGGAATCATATATTTTCTTGAGACCTTGGTCATCTCTTTAAATTGAGCAGTCGTAATTTCTTTATGCTCCTGGAGATAGTGGGTTAATTCTTCCTTTAGCTGATGAAAAGGATGATGATGGAGATAGATTCCCTCCTTTATTTTTATAAATGTTCCTTGATGAACCAAGTGATCGAAGATGGTCTGAAGATGGTCCTCCTCTTCAGACCATTCCTCGGCTAATTCTTTGGGAGAAGGGGGTTGGAGACCTCCCTTCAAGATTGCCTCTTCCACTCTCTTGACCAAACCCTTTTCATCCCTGGAGGAAACACTGTGTGTTGAAAGTCTCAAGAGATCTTTTTCGAGAATGACCTCCCCGGACTGGAGAAGGTCGTTGAGAAGCATTTGATACAACCTTGTATCCATCTCCAGAGGAAGCTTCGTTCTCAGTTCTTCCCGCGCTAATCCAGATTTGAGAGGAAAACGCTGGTGAAAATCTTTTAATTGCTGGAGAACCATTCCTTTCAACTGGTGATAATGAGAGAGATGGATCACCTTAGACCTCTCTGGATCGATATAGAGAATCTCCCCTTTTTCATCCATTGTCTTAAGAAGGAATTGCAATTCCCTGGGGAGGAGGGCTGTCCTTCTTAATAAATCCTCCTGGGTTATTCCTCCCCTTCCCGCCTTTAAGAGATAATGGCGAAGAATCTCATCTTTATTCCCATCTCTCAAAAGGGTTAAATCATTAATAACGGTTTCTGAGAATCGTTTATGCTTTTCTGGATGGGGGTCTAACACGACTCCTCCACCGATGGTCTGAATATGGGAGGATCCTCTGATCACGAAACGATCCTGCTGCATCGCCACGACAGGTCGATCCAGTCTTAACTGGGCAAACCCTCCTTCTCCAGGGACCAGTTCTTCTTTGTCAAGGAGTTGAATCGTCGCATTAGCCAGTAAGGTTCCAATATGAAAACGCTGAACGGTCCTATTCTTTAATGGTCTTTCAGCGGTATTGAGATGTTCAAGGTAGACATCCAGAAGAATGGTTGGAATGAGGGTGTTTGGACGAACGATCACCTCCCCCCTTTCGATCTGAGAAGCTTCTACTCCCTGAAGATTGATGGCTGCTCGTTGACCGGCCACTATTCTTTCAACGGGTTGATTATAGACCTGCAAGCTCCTCACCTTGGCTTTCAAACCTGATGGAAGGATCTCGACTGACTCCCCCAAGGAAAGATTCCCGGAGACTACCGTTCCAGTAATCACAGTTCCAAATCCTTTCATCACAAAAACTCGATCGATGGGCAAACGGAATAGCCCCTCCGTGGGTCGTTCTACCACCTCTTGGGAAAGTCGATCGAGAATCGATATCAACTCCGAAATCCCTTGACCTGTTACTGAAGACACGGTAAGGATGGGTGCCTTTTTTAAAAACGTATTTTCAATTAGCTCGGAGACCTCTTCCTTGAGCAGTTCAATGAGTTCCTGATCCACTAAATCGATTTTGGTGAGAACGACCAACCCTTTTTTCACTTTAAGAAGTTCACAGATTTCCAAATGTTCCCTTGTTTGGGGCATAATTCCCTCATCGGCGGCAATGATAAGGGCAACCAGGTCTATCCCCCAAACTCCTGCAACCATATGCTTTACAAATTTCTCGTGTCCTGGCACATCGATGATCCCCAGTTTTATCCCACTGGGGAGATTTAAAAAAGTAAATCCCAATTCAATGGTGATTCCCCTCTCCTTCTCTTCTTTCAATCGATCTGTGTCTACACCTGTGAGGGCCTTAACCAGGGCAGTCTTTCCATGGTCAATATGGCCTGCTGTTCCCAAAATAACGTATTTCATACCCTAACCAAAAAAGTTTTTTCGAAACGATAACAAAAACCATTCGGAGTTTCAATAGGAAGTCTTTATAAGAGAGGCAGTGTATCCCTGAAATGTGGGAACAAATTTAAGCCCGGAACCAGTATTTCCAAAACTCATAGAACGCCCCCTTTTGGGCTTATTCTTCATTTCTTAGTGATGGATTACATTAAAGAGTTAAAAATCCTGCTATCTTGATGGATTGTAAGGAATCCCCTATTTTGAAATTAGAATTTCTTTGGTCAAGATGCGATATATCTTTTCTTGACCCGATTTTATATTATCTTTTACACGCAGGATCCTACACTTTTATGAAAATCAAGGGAAAGAGAATGATCCACCCTCTAAACGCAGGAAAATCAACTGTTAGAAGACTTCCGTTCTCTTTGTTGAAATCTTGTTGAAAAAAGAGAAATGCCGAATCCAAAATCATCTAATTTCTTAAAAATAAATAAATTTTTTAAAATACGTAAAATTATTTAATAATTTTAATAAGTTAGAAATTGTGCCCTATTCCCATAAAAACATAATATATTGTACCCTTAAATCCCCCATCTCCACATAATTGTTCATAACCTGTGTAAATTTCATATCCCGGAATGAATATTTCCAAACACTCCTACCGGAACCATTTTTGTGCTTCATTGAAAAAAAGAAGGGGAGTTTTAACTCCCCTTCTTGGATAAGGACAAGGATTAGTTTTTTTATAAAATTATTTAATTGAATTTTTCAGTAGAGTACCCGGTTTAAATCGAGGGACTTTCTTTGCCGGGATCTTAATCTCTTTTCCGGTCTGAGGATTCCTTCCCACTCTTGCCTTTCTTTTAGCTACTGAAAAGGTTCCAAATCCTGGTAGAGTCAATTTGTCTCCCCTCTTTAATGCCTTGGTCACGGCATTTAAAAAGGATTGGAGCGCTTTTTCAGCAGCCACCTTTGAAATATTTGCCTCCTTCTTCATAATACTCACCAATTCAGCCTTTGTCATTTAAATCACCTCCTTCCCTTTAATAGCATTAAGTTGTCTTTAATATATCAAAACGACGCCCATCATAAACTAATGAAATTTCAATTGTCAAGTCTTTTATTTAAAAATATGAAATCCATCGATCGGAATGGTAAAATAAGCCTGTACAGGGTAATGGATTACAG